>JAABUP010001912.1_pt1 | contig 42282 bp, 52 predicted proteins | sample 5559201 | NCBI WGS metagenome assembly JAABUP01 (sample SAMN10711887, study PRJNA513373) | rock metagenome | isolation source: Antarctica rocks | place: Antarctica
GAAGGCAGCGTAACCATGTCAAGAAGATCATCGGTAAGCCGTGTGCGGGAGAACCGCACGCACGGTTTGAAAGGGGGATGGGGAAACAGGGCCGCTACGCGGCTCCTGCGCCCCTGACTACCAATGGACATCACCATCCACGCGAGCTTCCTCCCGCACGACGACCCGGACGCCTCCCTGGCCTTCTACCGCGACATCCTCGGCTTCGAGGTCCGGGGCGACGTCGGGTACGGCGGGATGCGCTGGCTCACGGTCGGGCCCCCCGACCAGGTCACGTCCATCGTCCTGCACCCGCCGGCCGCCGATCCCGGGATCACCGACGACGAGCGCCGCACCATCGTCGAGATGATGGCCAAGGGCAGCTACGCCGTCATCCTCCTGGCCACCGCCGACCTCGACGGCACCTTCGAGCGGCTACAGGCCAGCGGTGCCGAGATCGTCCAGGAGCCGATCGAGCAGCCCTACGGGGTTCGCGACTGCGCCCTCCGCGATCCCGCGGGCAATCTGATCCGCATCCAGGAGCTGCACTGAGCCGCCCGTCGATCGCAACCATGACCTGCACGGCATGACCCCGTACCCTGAGGAGACGAAGATGAGTGTCACGATTCGCAGCCTGGTGATTCCGGTGTCCGACCTGGACGCCGCCAAGGCCGTCTACACCGCGCTTCTCGGCGCGCCACACACCGACCAGCCCTACTACGTCGGGTACGACGTCGGCGGCTTCGAGGTCGGCCTGAATCCAGGCGACGTGGCCGGCGGACCGGTGGCCTACGTCGACGTCGAGGATCTCGACGCGATCCGCGCAACCCTGCTCGCGGCTGGTGCGACGGAGCGCAGCGCCCCGCGTCAAGTCGCCGCCGAGGCGCGGGTGTGCGTGCTCGCCGACGCCGACGACAACCCGATCGGCCTGCGGGGGCGGTAGCCGTCGGCGCGGCTGGGCCGTCGTACGTGGCGACCTGGAGGACGCCGACGGCGTCGAGGGATTCGCCGGTCGGCGACATCCCTGGGTGGCCGTTATGTCTGGGCCGGCACGGGGACGCGATAGACCCTTAGTTGCAGGGCAATCGAGGCGTAGAACCCGACCAGGGTGATCAGCTCAAAGACGACCCGTTCGCCGAGCTGGTGGCTCGCAGCCTGGTATTCCTCGTCGGTCAGGTCGGCGCGGTCGAGTAGCGCGCGTACGGTCGCCAGCGCCGCGGCCTCGCCCGGATCGTCGAGGCGCAGCTCATGCTGCTCCCGGAGGGCGGTCAGCTCCGCGTCGGTCAGGCCGACACCCCGGCCAATGGCTTCGTGGGCGTACCGCTCGAAAGCGCTATCCCAATGCGCGGCCACCGCCAAGATGGCCATCTCCTGGATCCGGGCCGTCGTCTGGTTCTGGAAGCGCACCGCGGCGCCGAGCCGCGCCAACCCCTCGCCGGCCGGCGGGGAAAGCAGCATCGCGTTGAACGGGCCGTACAAGCCCCCGGTCGGGTCGGTGAGCGGAAAGGGCTGCGGTCCTTGACCTCGCGGGCGGCCGGTGATCCGGTCATACAGCAGGCGCTGGTCCTCGCTGAGCTCCTCGGGCCGCAGCCGCCCAAGCCGGTCTTGGCCTGTTGGTGCCGTGCCCTCGTGCGTTGTCTCCTGCTGATCAGTCATGGCGGCGAGAGTAGGCGGGGTTGCGTAGCCGGCCCACCCGCCCCGTGGCTACGACAGTAGGCTTCGCCAGTGCCGGAGCGCCCGGCGGCCGCGTTCGCCCGGCTGCGCCTGCTCCCCGACAGCGTCGTCCTGGAGGGGCTGCACGCCCTCAAGCACGCGCTGCGCTTCGGGGCGGACATACGGGTCGCGGTCAGCGATCGCCTACCGTCGCTGCTGGCGCTGGCCGAAGAAATGGCTCCGGACCTCACCGATCAGTTGGCCCAGTTGGTTCAGCCCGTGTCCGCGGCGGATTTCGCCGCGCTCACCGGGCGTCCGCTGCCGTCCCCGGTGCTGTCCCTGGCGGTGCGCCGGCCGGCCGACCCGAGCCGGATCGCGCTGCCGTCGACCGAGCCGGTGATTCTTCTTGAGCAGCCGCGGCACGCCGGCAACGCGGGGGCCGTCGTCCGGGTCGCGGCCGCAGCCGGGGCCCGCGCGGTTCTGCTGACGGGTGAGCTTGACCCGTGGTCGCCGGCGGTGCTCCGGGCCGCCGCAGGCCTGCAGTTCGCGGTGGACGTTGCGGTGGTCGGCGACGTACCCGCGAGTTCCCGGGCGCTGATCGCCTTGGACCCGGGCGGTGAGCTGCTGGACCCGGCTGTCTTGTCCGGGGGCCCGATCCTGATCTTCGGCGGGGAGCGGCACGGGGTGTCGCGGCCGCTACTGGAGCGCGCCGACCGGGTGCTGCGGTTGCCGATGCGCGAGCGGGTCAGCAGCCTGAACCTGGCAACCAGCGTCGCAGCGGTCCTGTACGCCTGGCGCCTGGCTACGCGTCGGTAATCAAGATCACCTGCAAGGTCCGAGGCCCGTGTACGCCTTCGACCCGCTCCAGCTCGATGTCGCTGGTTGCCGACGGGCCGCTGATGAAGGTCAGCGGTCGGTGCGGCGCCAGACAGGTCAGCGCCTCCGGCACCGTCTCGACGATCTGGCTGCGGCGGACCAGGCACAGGTGTAGGTCGGGTACCAGGGTGAGCGCCCGGCGCCCGCATCCTGATGACCCGTCCAGCACCAGCGTCCCCGTAACAGCGATTGCGACAGCGCAGCCGGTCACCACGCCGTCCAGCGCATCGAGCTCGGCCACCCCCATGGTTTCAGAGTCCACCGCCAACGTTCTTGGCAGCCATTTCCGGGACAGGCCGGCGGCGGCGCCTACGTGGCGGGCGCCGCAGTCGTTCAGCACCTGCGCCACCTTCGCCGGTAGGCGGTCCTCCGTGCTCCGGTGCACCGTCGCCGCGTAGTCGCTGATCCGCTCGTCGAGCAGGTCCAGCAGCGCGGCGTCCCCGGGGGCGGCGACGCCCTTCGTGGCGTAGTGCCGGCCTATCGGCGGGTCAGCGCTGGGGCCGACCGCGGCGCGCAGCCGGCCGAGCACCTCCTCGCGGGCGGTGCTCATGTGCCGGTGCTCATGTGCCAGGCCCCCTGGTCCGGGCCCACCAGTCGCGGAAGGTTTCCGGCGGCGGGGCGGGGGCGTCGCGGGCGGCGGTCCAGGCGGCCAGCGGCCCGGGCAGCCGGCGGATCCGGCCGCGCCTGACCAGTACCCGGCCGGCCCGCATCGCGCGGCCGGCCAGCGCGAACCGCCGCGGCGAGCTCATTGTCCACGCGGTTGCCGCCATCGCGAGGGCCTCCGGCGTCGGGGTGCGGTGCTCGGCGCGGGCTGCCTCCACATGCTCGGTACGCAGGTGCACCAGGATCGACGGAATGTCGATCATGACCGGACAGGCGTCGTAGCAGGCGCCGCACAGCGACGAGGCAAACGGCAGGCTGTCGTTGACCGAGCTGCCGGTGAGGCCGGTTAGCTGGGGGGAGATCACCGCCCCGATTGGCCCCGGATACACCGACCCGTAGGCATGGCCCCCCGTCCGTTCGTAGACCGGGCACACGTTCAGGCACGCCGAGCAGCGGATGCAGTGCAGCGCCTCGCGCCCGGCGGGGTCGGTGAGGGTGGCGCTGCGGCCATTATCCAGCAGTACCAGGTGAAACTCGGACGGCCCGTCGCCGGGGGTGACGCCGGTCCACAGCGACGTGTAGGGGTTCATCCGTTCGCCGGTCGAGCTGCGGGGGAGCAGCTGCAGGAAGACCTCCAGGTCCTGCCAGCGGGGGATCACCTTCTCCACGCCCATCACGGTGATCAGCGTTTCGGGCAGGGTCAGGCACATCCGGCCGTTGCCCTCGGACTCGACCACCGCGAGGGTGCCGGTCTCGGCGACCGCGAAGTTCGCACCGGAGATCGCGACCCGGGATGACAGGAACCGGCGCCGCAGGTGCTCGCGGGCCGCCATCGCCAGCCGGCGCGGGTCGTCGGTCAGCTCCGGGTCGACCCCGGCCATCTCGGCGCGGAAGATGTCCCGGATCTCCGTGCGGTTGCGGTGGATCGCCGGGACCAGGATGTGGCTCGGGGTGTCGTGGCCCAGCTGCACGATCAGCTCGGCGAGGTCGGTCTCATGCGCCGCGATACCGGCTCGCGCCAGCGCCTCGTTCAGGCCGATCTCCTGGGTGGCCATCGACTTGACCTTCACGACCTCGTTGGACCCGGTGGCCCGTACCAGGCTGGCCACGACGGCGTTGGCCTCGTCCCCGTCCCGCGCCCAGTGCACGTTTCCTCCTCTCTCCTGGACGTTTGCTTCGAGCTGGAGCAGGAGGTCCGGCAGCTGAGCCATCGCGTTGCGCTTGATGTCGCGGCCCGCTTCGCGCAGCTGCTCCCAGTCCGCGCATTCCCCGACGACCCGCAGCCGCTTCTCCCGGATAGTGGTGGTGGCATTGGCAATGTTGCGGCGGAGCTGGGTGTCGGCGAGGGCTGCGCGGGCCGCGGCTGGGAAGGACTCGCTGCCCTGCAGGTGCCCGGTGGCGGCCGAGGCGTGGGCCGGCATGCCCAGGAACGCGCCGCTCACGAGGCCGCGCCCGCTGATCGGGGGGGTCCGGCGGCGAGGATCTCGGCGAGGTGCACCGGGCGGGTGCCGGTGCGCAGGCGGGAAAGGCCGCCGCCGATGTGCATCAGGCAGGAGGAGTCGCCGGCAGTGACGACCTCGGCGCGCGTGCCCAGCACGTGGCGCATCTTGTCGGCGAGCATGGCCGTCGAGGTGTCGGCGTTCTTCAGCGCGAACGTACCGCCGAACCCGCAGCAGCTCTCCGCGTCCGGCAGCTCGACCAGCTCAAGACCCCGGACGTTTCGCAGCAGCCGCAGCGGTTTGTCGCCCACCCGCAGCAAGCGCAGCGAGTGGCAGGTCGGGTGGTAGGTCACCCGGTGCGGGTATGCGGCGCCGACGTCCTCGACGCCGAGAACATCGATCAGGAATTCCGAGAGTTCGTAGGTACGCGCGGCGAGTTGCTCGGCCCGGCCCGCCAGCTCCGCATCCCCTGCGTTGCGGGCGATGAGCGCATGCTGGTGCCGCGCCGAGCCGACGCAGGAGCCCGAGGGTGCGACGATCGCGTCATAGCCGGCGAAGGAGTCGACGTGGTGGCGTACTAGGGCAAGCGCGTTCCTGGCGTACCCGGTGTTGATGTGCATCTGCCCGCAGCAGGTCTGCGCCTCGGGGAACTCCACGCGGACCCCTAGCTTTTCGAGCACCGTCACGCTGGCCTTGCCCACCTCGGGGAACAGGGTGTCCGCCAGGCAGGTGATGAACAGAGCGACCCGCATGGTGCTGTGTCTAGCACCCGCCCGGCCGCCGCGCCCCCCGCACCCCCGCCCGCCTCCGTGATCGAGCAAAGATGGTCGTGAAATCTGCGATTTAGCAATCATCTTTTCATGATCGATCACCACGCCGGGCGGCGGCCTTCGCCGGTTCTGCTAGCCGATCGGCGGGTTCTGGTTCTCGGTGATGGCAGCGCCGCGGTTCTTCGAGCTGTTCTCGACCCCGTTGATCGACGTGTTCGCGTTTTCCAGCGCGGTGGGGTCGCCGCCTTTCAGTTTGTCGACGGCGCCGCCGACGCTGTCGCCGATCGAGCGCAGCGGAGCCGCGATATCCCGGCAGAGCGTCGGGTTGGCCTTCGCGTCCTCGCTGGCCAGGCGTACCTCGCGCTTGATGAACAGCGCGGCCAGGCCGGCCTTGATGAAGGCGGTGAGTCGGCCGCGGGCGCCGGAGCGGAAGGTGCCGGCCCGGAACGGCTTGTAGAGGTAGCGGTGGAACGCGCCGAAGGCCAGCCCGGCGTGCAGCACGAACTTCGTCTTGGCGAATGGGGTGGTGTTCGACGTCGGGCAGGCCACCGCCGCGTCGGACGCCGTCGCGCTGGTGACCGGCGCGCTCGCGCTCTGGCCGGAGGTGCTGGACGCGGAGACCGTGACAGTCGGCGCAGCGCCGCCGGTGCTGGTGCTGGGCGATTGGCAGCCGGTGAGCAGTAGCCCGGCGGCGAGCAGGACGGCCAGCAGGGCAGTGCCGGCGGGGCGGTTGGAAGCGGTCATGCCCTAGGTGTCTCCTCCCCGGTCACCGGCAAACAGGCCCGAGCACGGTTCTCTCCGCGTGCCGGGCGGACACCTCACTGCGCTGATTGCACTAGCCCAGCGGGGCCTCTGGTCACATTCAGACACACGCAGGTCGCGTCGATGGTATGGGCGAGACCCGGTTGGCAGGAAACTCTGGGAGCCGGCTCGCGCCATCTCTGGTCGTGACGACCGCGCTGTCCGCGAGCCAAGTGAAGGCCCACTTCGACGCCAACAAGTAGCCGGCGTCACGGGGCAACCGTTGCCAGGACAGAGCCAGACCACCTCGTCGCCGGCTTTGGCCGAACTCCGCAAGTCGCCGAATTAGGACCGACCGCCGCCGACGAAGTCGAGCGCCTCACGGGCGAGCGCTTGCCAGGTGTCCTCGCCGTTGCCCACGACAGTAAGCCATTCCTTCATGGCCGTCCCCTTGCCGGCGTCGAACGGGGCGCCAACACCGTCCCGGATCAAGGCGCTGACCCGGTCCCTCGGCAGCTTCAAAACGAGTTGCTCACGGGTGAGCATCGCGAAGATCGAGCCGTTGACCTTCAGCGCGGACGAGCCGAAACCACGGCTGGCTGACTGCTGGGGCACCATCACGCCGTCGGCGCCGGCGAACACATCGACCAGGGCGGCGAAACGCTGCTGCGGGTCAAATTCCTGGGGCATGGCTCCTCCGGGTCGACGTCCACGAGTCAGCCTCCCCGACCGTATCCCTGCTCGAACGTGCGGAAATCCGATGTCGGCATGATGGATACATGAGGGCCATCGTGCGCGCAGCGACCGTCGCCGACGTGGCGGCAATAGCGGCCATCTACGCGCCGATCGTGCGGGACACCGTGATCTCGTTCGAGGATTCACCCCCCGACGATGCTGAGCTCACAAGGCGAATGCTGGCCGGTCCCCGGTTGCCGTGGCTAATCGCCCAGGCAGACGAGGACGTCGCCGGATACGCCTATGCTTCGCAGCATCGGGGCCGCCCGGGCTACCGCTGGTCGGCGGACTGCTCGGTCTATCTCGATCCGCGCTTTCGGGCGCAGGGGGTTGGCCAGCTGCTCTACGAGCGCCTGATTGACGAGCTCGTCGAGCTGGGCTACGTCTCGCTGTTCGCGGGCATCACCTTGCCCAACGAGGCCAGCGTCGCGCTGCACGGAGCGCTGGGCTTCCGGCCGGTAGGCGTCTTTCGCGACGTCGGCTACAAGCACGGTCGCTGGCACGATGTCGGCTGGTGGCAGCGGCCGTTGGCCGGGATCCCGCCTAGACCCGAGAAGCCCCGCGAATGGGTGCCCACCGGAAGGTGAGCGCCGGATCAGGTTCGCGTCGAGGTGCGCTCGAGATCGTCACCGGCCAGCGGTATCACTAGCTCGACTACGGCGCCGCCGGTGGGTCGGTTGCTCGCCGTGACGGTGCCGCCGTGGGCGCCGACAAGGGCCTGCACGATGGCCAACCCCAGGCCACTGCCGGCGACGGCCGACGACCGGCTGCGGCCTTGATCGGCGCGGGTGAAGCGGTCGAACACGTGCGGCAGGAACGCGGGAAGGAATCCTGGGCCGGTGTCGCTCACTCGCAGCATCAGCTGCTGGCCGACGGTGCCGGGGGCGGCTCCGAGAATGACTGTGCCGGCCTCGAGAATGATGGTGCCGCCGGTCGGGCTGTGCCGCAGTGCGTTGACCAGCAGGTTGTCAAGGGTACGCCGCAATGCGACCGGATCCAGGTCGCCGATAAGCGCTGCCGGCCACCGCGTCTGGAGGGTGATCGACCGAGCCGCGGCACGAGCCTCGTAGGTGCGGGCCACGTCGTCGAGCAGTTCGGTGACATCGGTCAGCTCGCGCCGGACGATCTCCTGGTCGCCGTCGGTTCGGGCCAGCAACAACAGGTCTTCGGCCAGCGAGGCCAATCGGGCCACCTCGACTCTGGCGTGGTTGATCGAGTCCACCAGGTCGGCACGGCTGCGGGTTGGTCGGATCGCGGTTTCCAGTTCGGCCTGCAGCACCGCTAGCGGGGTGCGCAGTTCGTGTCCGGCGTCAGCGACAAGGCCGCGTTGGCGATCCAGGGAATGGTGCAGCCGATCGAGCAACGCGTTGAAGGTGCGGGCCAACTGGTTCAGGCTGTCGCGGGTTGCCGGTTCGGTGATCCGTCCCGTCGGATCGTGCTCGCCCAGGTCTTCGGCTTCGGCGCGCATCCGGTCAACCGGCTTCAGCGCAGCGCCCGACAGCATCCAGGCGCCGAAACCCACCAGGAGCAGGAGCAATGGCACCGCGATGAATAGCGCGTGACGGACCTGGGCACTGGCCTCTTCGGACGCGCCGAGACTCTCCCCAACCACCACCACCCAGGTGCCGTCACTGCGGGCCACTGGCCGGGCGATGATCCGGAAGGATTCCCCGGCGTAGCGGGCGGTGCGGGTCGTCGCGACCGCCGGCGGTGTGCCGAGCTGCTCAGCTGTCAGTGGCGACGCCGGCAGGCTGGCTGGCTGCGCATCGACCAGCCGCCCCCCCGGCGCGTAGACCGCGGTAAACGCCTGCACGGCGTTGGCGTTGCGCCCGGTGGCGGCGGTTCGTGGCGTCGGATCGACGTGCTCGATGTTGCCGGAAGCCACGTCGGCGGCGAGGGTGGCGGCACGAGTCTGGAGGGCAGCATCGACGTTGGCTCGCAAACCACGGCCGAGGGCCAGCGTGAACAAGGCAACTCCAGCAGCCGTTGCGAGCACGGCGGCCAGCAGGTAGGTGGCGACCAGCCGCCCCCGTACACCCCGCAGCCGCACTCCCATTCCAGCCCAGATTCCAGCCCAGCCACGCGAGAACAACGAGCTCACGCGGGCGGCTGCTCGTCAGCGCCGCGCAGCCGGTAACCGGCGCCCCGGACGGTCTGCACGTCGTCGCGACCAAAGGGCTTGTCCAGCTTGCGCCGAAGGGAGCCGATGTACTGGTCCACGACATTGCTCGTGGAATCGTACGCGAAGTCCCACACGTGCTCGATGATATGGGTGCGCGACAGCACATCCCCCCGGCGACGCATGAGCAATTCCAGCAGCGCAAATTCTTTCGCCGTCAGCTCGATCCGCGTGCCGGAGCGAGAAACGCGGCGGGACGCCGGGTCCAGAACCAGATCCCCGGCCTGTAGGCAGGTCGGGCGTTCGCCCGCACCGCGCCGAACCAGCGCCCGGATCCGGGCGCTGAGTTCGCCGAAGTTGAACGGCTTGGCAAGGTAGTCGTCCGCGCCGGCGTCCAGGCCCTCCACGCGAAAGTCGTATCCGGTGCGGGCGGTCAGCATCAGCACCGGGGCCCACCGCTCAGCTGCCCGCCACTGGCGCACTACCTCGATTCCGTCCAGGCCGGGCAACATTCCGTCGAGAATGACGGCGTCATAGTCGTTTTCCTGGCCCATCCACAGAGCCTCGTCACCGTCGCCGGCCACGTCGACGGCGTACCCGTCCTCCTCCAAGGCACGTTTAAGCAACTTCAGCATTCGCTCGTCGTCTTCGACGATCAGTAGCCGCACGCCGTGTTCCTCCCGGTTCACCTCCCTGCCGGCGCAGGAGGCATCCGGCTCATGGTGCTCGGAAGAACATGTGGGTGGGATGTCGGCCTAGTCATGGGTCCGCCGGTACGACGTCGGAGGCACTCTCATTTTCGGCGAACCCCCGAGCAGCGAGTCCGGTAAGGCTCGTGCCCGGGGGTGCGCAGCAGTGACCCTGGGACCGGCCCCCACGGACCGGTGCTCAATGGCCTAGCCGGTGGTGTCCACGCCGGTATCCGGGCCGGTTTGGTCGCCCGACTGGGCGCCGGACTGGACATTGCCGGTGTCCGCACCGCCGGGCTGGTCGGCGGTGTCACCGGCGGTCGGCTTGTCGGCCGTCGCGTCGGGGCCGCTCTGGTCCCCGGACTGGACGTTGTCGGTGTCCGTTCCGCCCGTCGGTTCCGGTGCCTGGCTGGTCGACGGGGCTGGGGACGACGGCGACGGCGACGCCGCGCTGGCGGTGCCGGCACCGATTAGCGCGGCTGCCGCTGCCGCCGTTCCAACGATTAGCACCTTCTGGACGGTCCCGAGGCCGTTGAGGCGTCGGCCGATTCTTGTGGTCATCGCGCGTACTCCTTTTGCCGGTTGGGGGCTGCGGCTTGCCCGCTGCCCTGCCCTCCAATCTGGGTGACCGGGCCTGAAGGGAGCATGTCGCTGGGCTGAAATTACGCGCGGCTTGCTGGCTACTCGGTGCCACGGCCGAGGTCGTAATCGACGAGCGGGCGGACTTCCACGCGCCCGTACGTCGGCAGCCGCCGGGACCCGACCAGCGCCGCGTCCACGCTCGGGCAGTCGAGCAGGTAAAAGGCCTCAATCTGCTCGGATACCTCGGTGACCGGCCCCGTCGTGTGCCGCGCTGGCTCCGGGGGGAGCTCGTCGGTGACGGGGAGATCGCGTCGACGAATTGCCGGTTCAGCAGGGCACCGGCCGTGACTGTATTGCCGAGATAGGTGCCGCGACGAGCAGCCGATAGAGCATCGGCACCGTGGGCTCCATTGCGCCCAACTCGAGTCGGGCGATCGTCGAGCGTGGCACTCCGGCGGCGGCCGCGAGCGCGCGCTGGGAAGGGCCGGTCCTGATCCGGCCGCTTGAAAATGATTTCTGCGACGTGCTGAATGTCCGCCGAAGTCGTCGGACCAGGAACTGCCATCCGCCGTTGGACGCGGATATGCGCCATTAATTGGTGATCCACCCAGGCCAGGCATCCAGGCTCCGGATTAGTAGTGGGCGGTGATCCGGCGTGCCGGCCCGTCGACGGTGAGGTTCCCGCCGTAGGGCAGCACCCACTGTGGGTCGGTGTGGCCGATGTCGACGTCGAGCACGAGCATGGCGTCGGGGCCGTAGCGGGCGAACGCGGCCAGGACGGCGTGGCGTTGATCGGCCCGAAAGCGGGCCCGGTCCTTCGCCGAGGGGGAGTTCTCCCGGTTGCTGGCCTTGGGCCGGCCGACGATGACGGCGGGGAACTGGGCGAGCAGCCCCCGCTCGCCGGCGTTGCGCAGCATCCGGGAAACCTCCACGGCGCTGGGCATTTCCTGGGATGTTTCGAGCAGCAGCACGCAGCCGGTGTAGTCAGCTACCGGTCGCATCCACCGGTGGGCGGCGAGGTTCCAGTGCAGGATCTCCAGGTTGCCGCCCCAGCTCGGGCCGGTCACGACTTGGTTCGGCTGGTGCCAGGTCCAGCCCTCGCTCGGCAGGGTCGGTGCCGGGTCGTCGTCGGCGGCGTCCCGTTCGGTCCAGTCCACTTCGTCCTCGCTGAACCGGTCGACCGGGTGCAGCTCGACGTCCCCGCGGGTGAGCAGCGCCGAGCGCAGCGACCCGGTCGACAACGGGTGCGGGCCACCGGGGCGGCCGAGGTGCACCATCGTCGATCCGCCGTGGTAGGCGACGATCCCCAGGTTCCACAGCCAGTTGAGCAGGTTCGTGTTGTCGCTGTAACCGACGAACGGTTTCGGGTTGGCGGCGAAGACCTCCCGATCGAGATACGGCAGCACCGTGAGCTGGTCGTCTCCGCCAATGCTGGCCAGCACTGCGCGAATACCTGGGTCGGCGAACGCGGCCATCAGATCGCGCGCCCGGTCTCGGGGGGAGGCCCCGAGCTGCCGAGTGGTCGGGAACTCCACCGGCACCAGATCAAGCTCGGTGCGCAGGCGCCGCATTGACAGCTCGTGCACCCATGGGAAGGCGCCCGGGGCGGCGAAAGACGGCGACACGACCGCCACCCGGTCCCCAGCAGTCAGGCTCGGCGGGGTGATCAGCGAAGGGCGCACCGGCTCATCCCACCGCATGCCCAAGGTGCGAGGCAATCGAGATCACTCGGCATGCGCGGGTCATTGGCCTGCTCGGATGTAGCTGGTCGGTGACGGGGAGACCGCGTCGACGAATTGTCGGTTCAACACGACACCGGCCGTGACGGTCTTCCCGAGATAGGTCTGGGTGCCGATCGTGAACGGGTCGGGCCCGGCAGCGTTGATCGTGGCGATCGGGAAGGTCAGGACGACCGAACTCGTGGCCGCGTTGTAGACGCTGGTCCCGAAGGTGCTGAACCGGCTCTGGTCGGCGCCGAAGTCACTGAACCGCTGTCGTCCCACGTGCCGGCACACGGTGGTGCAGCCACACGTTGGGTTCTACATAGACGACGTGATCGTGCTCGATCGACACCTGCACGGGGGCGAGTGCGCCCGGCACTTCAACCGAACCCGAGTGATCCAGCGGCAACCCGGTCCACTCCCGCCACTGCTCGAGCGTGCCGGGCACAGTCATCGACAGCGGACACACCTTGACGATGCGCGCACCTAGCCGGACGTGTGTGCGCAACCATGGGTCGACAGGTAGCCCATCGGCGCGGACTCGCGTGATGTAGGCCGGCATCGGTGTGCGCGGCTCCAGGCTCTTGCTGGTGGGTCGGACCGGCCCGAAGAGATCGCTGAGGCCCAGCTTTTGCACGTTGCGGCGCGCTGCTCGGAGCAGCTCGTGGCTGAGCCCCTGTCCTCGGTGCAGCGGAACGACCCGGGCCTCGATCAGTGATACGGCGGTGCCTGGCGTACCAAGATCCCAGTCGGTGAAAGCCCGTTCGAGGATGGCGTCCCAGCCCCGATCGGGCAGATCGTCGTCAGTGCCTGCCCAGGCGAACGGCACGCTGTTGATTCTGCCGACGGCCGCTCCGTGCTCGTCGAGGGCGAGCAGCTGATGCTCTGGAAACATCTCTGGGAGACGGTGGAAGAACAGGCCGGAGATCGGGTCCTTGAGCATGAAGGTGGGCCACGTGCTCGGCATCGACCACATTGCCTCGACCAGATCTGGCCGCTCGGCCAAGGTGACGATCGAGGCAATCACCACACCAGGAATCTACTAGACAGCGGGCCGGGGCGTCGGCCTGGGCGCAAGGGCAGGGCAGGACCCCGGGGAGTTTGCCGCCGCGACCGCCGGCCGTCGGCCGCGGTCCCGGGTGATGGATCTGTTGATCGCGGCTACCGCATACGCGCATTCCGCGCGGCTCTACACCCGCAACCCACGCGACCTGGCCGGCATCGAGCACGTCATCGACATCCTGGCCGGATGAACCTGCAGCTAGCTCGCGGTAGCGAGGCTGATGATGCGCACTAAGCCGGTCTCTGTGATCGCGCATGATGCCCACCCCGTCCCCCCTGTCCAGCGATAGCCTCACCGCGCCCGCTGTGGTTGCCCGTTGGTGTGCGGAGGTCGCTCGTGAGTCTGGTGGTAACCGGGGCGTCGGGAGCGCTCGGCCGCCTCGTCGTGGCGGCGTTGCTTGACCGCGTCGACGCCGCCGAGCTGATCCTGGTATCTCGCTCGCCGGACGCGCTGGCCGACGCCGCCCGGCGCGGCGCCACCGTCCGCTACGGCGATTTCGAGCGGCCCGCCAGTCTGCCGGCGGCCTTCGCCGGCGGACGGCGCATGCTCGCCATCAGCACCATTGGCGCGGCGGACACCGCCGCGGCACATCGGAGCGCGTTCGAAGCGGCCGCGGAGGCTGGCGTGGAGCACATCGTGTGGACCTCGGTCTGCAATCCGGTGCCGGACAATCCCTTTCCGCCTGCCAAGACCCACGCGCGAGGCGAGCAGGACCTGCGCGCGACCGGTGTCCCGGCCACGATCCTGCGCAACGCTCTGTACGCCGAGCTCCGCGTGCCGATCGCCGCCAAATACATTCACGACGGCCGGTGGACGACGAACATGGGCAACGGCTCGCACGCCTTCGTTGCCCGGACCGACTGCGCGGCCTCCGCCGCCGCGGCCCTCATCGAGAGCGACCCAGCGGGGGGCGTCTACGAGATCACCGGCCCCGAGCTGGTCGATGCGCAGCAGTATGTCGCTCTCCTCGAGGAGTTCGGTGGCCGCCAGGTCGTTCGAGACGACGTCGATGACGTCGCCTACGAGCGCTACCGCGCCGCTTTGTCCACCGATCCGGACGCCACGTACTTCGAGCTGTTCACCGGCACCGGCGAAGCGATCCGGACCGGCCACATCGGCCAGCTCGGCGACGGCGTGCGGCAGCTCACCGGACACTCGCCGCGCTCACTGCGCGAGGTCTTCCGACGGCACTACAGCTGAACAGCGCTGATGACTCAATACCGGGTTTCCGGCCCCCGGCTAGGGTTGACCGATTGACGCCGGTCCCGGGCAGATTGCGGAAATCGGTTGACGCTCGTGGTGGAGTTGATCGTGCTCGATTTCGCTCGCGGTCTGTCGCCCCGTGTTGTGCGAGCTCTCGCTGACCTGGAGAGGCGGACCGTGGCAGTCGACGGCGGTCGGCTCAAGCTCGAGTGGGGCGTACTGGGCGATCGCACCGGCCACCAGGTCGAGGACATCCTGTTCTGGGACGGTGACCGGCTGCTCGGCTTCCTCGGCATGTACGGGTTTGCAGTACCCACTGTGGAACTCGCCGGAATGGTCGACCCCGCCACCCGCCGACGCGGTATCGCGACCAGGCTGGTTGATGCTGCGCTGCCCCTGTGCCGCGAGCGGGGCTATGACCGGGCGCTTCTCGTGACGCCACGGGCCGGGGCGGCGGGAAAAGGCTTCGCGCTGCGCTGCGGGGCGGTGCTTGAGCATTCCGAGCACGCACTTGTGCTGACCACCGCCCCCGCCGATGGCCCTACCGACCCGCGGATCAGACTGCGCACGGCGACGGCGGCAGACGCCCCCGAAATCTCCAGACTGCTGACGGCTGCCTTCGGTAGGCCACCCTCCGAGGTACTGGAGGCGTTGGCGTCGAAATCCGAACGCACCCTGCTAGTGGAGATGTCCGGCTCGGTGATCGGCACGCTCCGAGCAACCCGCCGCGGAGAGGACGGCGGCGTGTATGGATTCGCCATCGATCCCGCCTGGCAAGGCCGGGGCATTGGCCGAGATGTGCTGCGCCGCGTGTGTCACCAACTTCGTGAGGCAGGGGTCCAGCGCGTCGGCCTCGAGGTCGCCGTCGAAAACGAGCACGCACTCGCCCTCTACACGTCAATCGGATTCGCCCGGGTGACCACCGAGGACTACTACGCCCTGCCGTGCACCTGAGCCGCGCCTCGTCAGCCGAATGCTCGTGATCATGGAAATTTGGGGCTGGCCGGCCGTCGCCGGGCTCAGCGCATCCGCAGGACAATCTTGCCGCGGGTGTGCCGCTTCGCCAGCTCGGTGTAGGCCTCACGGACCTGCGCGAGCGGATACGTCGCGGCAATGGGAACCGTCAGCTCGCCGGCGGCGATCAGCTTGACAAGTTCGGCGAGTACGGGGGCTGTGCTGGCCGTGGCCCCACCAATGGCTTGCGCGCCAAGCCTGACCGCGGTCGCGAAGTCGATGATCGTCTCGACGCGGCCGGGGGCCACCCCGAGCTCGATGGCGAGCTCGACGTAGCCGCCGCCGAACGTGTCGATGAAGGCGTCAATGCCGTGGGGTGCACTCCCCGAGAGGCGCGCGCCAAGCCCGTCGCCGTAGGTCACCGGGCGGGCGCCCATTGATCGCAGCCAGTCGGCGTTCGAGGCGCCGGCTATGCCGATGACGTCAGCGCCGGTGCGCCGTACCAGTTGAACTGTCAGTGAGCCCACCCCGCCTGCGGCGCCACTCACCGAAACTGTCTCCCCGTTTTTCGGGGCAACGGCGCGTACCGCGGCGTAGGCGGTCGTCCCGGCCACCTTCAGCCCACCGGCCTGATCCCAGTCGATGGCGGCCGGCTTGATCGCCACGTGCTCGCCCGAGGCGACCACGAGGTCGGCCTGCGCTGCCCGGCTGTCGGTGAACCCGACGACCTCGTCGCCGACGCTAATCCCCTGCACGTCCGGGCCGACCTCGACCACCCGGCCGGCGAAGTCACTGCCCTGACCGGAGGGGAACGTCGCCGGCCACTGGGCGTGCAGCAGGCCCTCGCGGATGGCGATCTCGCCCGGGTTGATCCCGGCGCTCACGACCTCGACCAGTACCTCGCCGGCATCAGGTGTCGGGCGTTGCACCTCGACGACCTGCAACACCTCGACCGGGCCGTAGCGATCGAATCGGACAGCACGCGGCATGACACGAACTCCTTTCGCGCACAGGGCAGCGGGTTCAGGCGACGTGGGCGCCTCTGCGGACGCCCGGACCGGGCTCGGTGACGATGTCGGTGCCCCCGACCATTGCCTCGCAGGCGGTGCACGAAAGGTGCTGGCGGATCTGGCCGCCGCAGTCGCGGTGGATCAGCAGCCGCGGCGCGCCGTCGGGGGCGTAATAGCGATCGCCCCATTCGACCAGGGCGGTCAGCACCGGCCAGACGGCGCGGCCCTTGTCGGTGATCAGGTACTCGTGCCGCAACGGGTGTTGCTGGTAGGGCCGGCGCTCCACGAGCCCCTCGTCGGTCAGCCGGGCCAGCCGGTTGGCCAGCACGTTGCGGGCCACTCCGAGCCGAAGGAAATCATCGAACCGGCTCTGCCCCACCAGGGCGTTGCGCAGCACCAGCATCGTCCACCGGTCGCCCAGGATCTCCAAGGCGCGAGCGATCGAACAGTTCTGGGCCGGATAGTCGAGTGGGAGCACGCAGCCATCCTACGCCGTGTGTTGCGTGAAGCAACTAACCCTGCTATACCCCACTCAGTAGCGTCACAAGACCGACTTGGGACGCTCGGAAAACACCGGTGGCCCGGATCAGTGGAGGGGGAGTTCGATGTCGGATCGGCACGCTCGTGGATGGAGTTTCAATGCTGGGTCCCGCCCGGCGCTGGCCGTCGCCGCCGTGCTGTCCTTACTCGGAGCCGGCACCGAATTGGCCGTCCGAGGCCGTGGGCGCCTCGCCCCGGCACCCGCGCGCCGATCGGCACTTGACCTGGTTACCTCACTTCGCTGAAGGGAATCGCAATGACCGACCACAGCACTGCCGCGCTGGACACGGCGCTGGCCTACCACCGTGCCTGGACGAGCAAGGACTTCGAGCTGGCCATGACCTACATCGCCGAGGGCATCGTCTGCCAGGCACCGGCCGGCCGGCTGGAGGGCGCCGAGGCGTTCCGCGCCTTCATGGGCCCGTTCGCGCAGATCCTCACCCATTCCCAGCTGATCGCGGCGTTCGGCGACGACCGCACCGCGGTGTTGATGTATGCCGCGGACACCGTCCCGGTGAACGATGCGCCGGGTGCAGAGTGCCTCACCGTCACCGACGGCAAGATCAGCCACCTGCGGATCATCTTTGACCGCACCCCGTTCACCGCCGCGCGCCAGCAGGGTGGACAGGTTCTCGACGCGCTGCCTGGCAACAGGTCCAACGCGCTCTCCGGGGCGGGTGAGGACCCAGGCACGTGAGCAGCGGGGGAGCAGATCAGTGCCGGTCGGTGATCAGCCAGAGATCGAACAGGACCCGCGGTTCGCGCGGGCCGGCGTAGTCAGGGACAACCTCGGCGGAGAACCCCAGGCGTTGATGGAACGCGATCGATCCGGTGTTGGTCATGGTGGTGATGGCCTGCGCCCGGATGGCTCCCTCGTGGCGGGCGCCGTCCAGAGAGGTGTCGTAGAGAAGTCGCCCTATACCGCGACCTCGCTGACCCTCCCGGGTTGCGATGAGGTGAACGTAGGCCAGCCGGTGAGTCGTCACCGTGCCGAGGAGGTAGCCCAGCAACTTCTCGTGCTCGCGGACAACGACCGCGTCCGCAGCGAACTGGTGCAGCCAGACGGGCTGGTGCAGGGCACGCATGTCGCGCTGGCCCCAGAATGCGGGCAGCTCACCGAGGATCTCCGCGGCTACGCGTGGTCCACTCTCAGGTGACAGCCGGTCGGCTCTCACGTTCTGGTCAATTCAGCCGGACCCGGCCTCCAGTGGCCGCATCCGGGTGAACGACAACGCCATCCGCTTGGGTACACCAGCTGCCCTTTCGCACGGTGCCTGACTGGGACAGAATCAGCCCTCCCGGCTCACGAGGAGGCTATCTGCATGGGCACCCAGCTCAATCCCTATCTCAGTTTTCGCGACACAGCACGCCAAGCCATGGACTTCTATCAGTCGGTTTTCGGAGGGGAACTGACTCGCAGCACGTTCGCGGAGTTCCAAGTCAGTGAAGACCCGGCCGATCAGGACAAGATCATGCATTCCACGCTCACCACCGAAAAGGGTCTGGTGCTGATGGGTTCGGACACGCCGAACGGCATGGACTACACGCCGGGAACGAACTACTCGGTGTCGCTAAGCGGCGAGGACGAGACCGAGCTTCGTGGCTACTGGGAACAGTTGTCGGCGGCCGCCACCATCACCATGCCGCTCAACAAGGCCCCTTGGGGCGATACCTTCGGAATGTGCGTCGATAAGTTCGGCGTCAACTGGCTGGTGAACATCGTCGGCCCGAAATCGTGACCCGATGAAATACCGGGGTGCGCCGTGGTGGCCGTGCAGGCGGTGACCGGCCATCCGTAAATGCCTTGGCGTGGGGGTCCCTGCACGATTTGCGTGACCCGCTCGATGGAATGCGGCGGCAGGAAGCCGAGCCTGACCTAGGTGGCCTTGGCCAGGTCTGCTACCCGCTTTTGCCATCTGAGCAGGACCGGCATCCCGACCAGCTCCAATGCCGTCGCCGCCAGGAAGACCGGGTGTGGGCGCCCGGTCGCACGCCAGGATCCGAGTCGGGCCAAGCCACCGATGAACGCTGTGCCAGCAGTGATCCGAAGTACGGTCGATTCCCGCTCAACGTGCGGTAGCGCCGACCAGATTAGCGGGGCGGCGGCGAACCAGAACGTGTTGATGAACCGGTACTCGCTGTCCAGGGAGGGCGTGACCTCACTCTTGCCGCCCGGCAGGGTGGCCGGACCGAGAAGCATGCCGGACAACCCCGAAGCAAAAGGGATGCCGGCCAGGGCCGCGAGTGTCACCTGCAACCGTCGGCGGCCACCGTCAGACCGTGTCGAGAGAGTCATGCGACAAATCTCGCACACGGTGCGCCGGCCCCGCTCGGACTAGCGGTACGCGATCTACTGATGGGCCCACGGGGTTTGAAGTGGTTTAGAGGACCGTCACGTGGTGACTGGCGGCGCCTACTACCGAAGAAAGCGAAAGCGAGCGGTCAAAGGTGACGAAGCGCCCGTCGCGCGCGGTGGACAGGGCCAGGAGGTAGGCGTCCGTGACCTGACGCGGACCGTGGAGGCGGGAGCGGTCCACGATTCGGGCGTCGAGCAGGCTCACGTCGCAGGGCCAGAACTCATGCGGGCCGTTGTCGCAGGCCTGCTTCAACAGCTCGACGGCCTCGGCAGGCGAGATCGGGCTGGGATAGCGAGGCTGGCTGATGATGCGGACGAAGCCGTTCTCGGTGATCGCGCACGAGGCCCACCCGTCCTCGATGTCCTCCTCGAGCCAGTCGTGGGCCCTGCGGTGATCGACGTGGTCGCTGTCGAGCAGCGCGAGGAGCACGTTCACGTCGAGTAGAGCGCGGGTCACTCGGGCTCCTCTTCCCGGAGTCGGTCGATCAGCGCGTTGGAAATAGCGGCGCCGCGTCGTGGAAGAGGCGTAAATCCGAGGTGCGTTCCGCCTGGGTGGTTGCGCGGTTGCCGACCCTGGCCCGTCAAGGCTTGACGGGCGAGATCCGACAACACCTGCCCGGCAGGGCGCTTCTCGCGTCGGGCCCGCTCCTGCACAGCGAGCAGGACATCGTCGTCGAGGTTGACCGTGGTGCGCATGCATCTGATGCTAGCGCATCACCTGCGCCGTCACCGATCGCGCGGAGATCGTCGCCGGACTCCATCCACCCGGTTTTGCGACGCGTGACCGACCGGGTGCTCGAGGTTCATTTCGGGGGCCGCGGGTTCGCGCGGCGCGGGTTGGGGCTTGAGCGTGTGAGGGCGTCGTCGAGCGCGGCGACGACCTCCTGTGCGACGACCGGCGTGACGCCCGGCCAGCGGATCGACCTCAACCGGGCTGTGCGGCCGCCGGTCAATCGCAGAGCGAGTTCCTCCGACGATTGGCCTCTGTTACTGATATGGAGGGCGGTGGTGAATCCGTTGGCCTCCGCCAGTGGCCAGTGCCGGGTGAAGAACATCCGACTGCACATGACCCTGTCCCGTGCGATCCGGACGGTCGCGGTCCAGTAGCTGCGCACCGCGAGCCCGGTGAGCGCACCGAAGATCGCGAAGTCGGTCGCGTATGCCAAGGCGCCTCCCGTCACGTGGCTGGTGGCCACTACCCACAAGCCGCTCACCGCCAGCCCGCCGAAGCTGCACATGCCGAGCACACGCGGGACGTTGGAGCGGTAGATCACCGATCCGTCGGGCAGGTGCTGCAGCTCGTGGGCTCCCGCCTGCGGATCACGTGATCGGGCCTCGTCCCGCACGAGCGCCCGACGAATTGCCAGCGTCGCCGCGACACTGGCGACGGCGCCGGCAACCAGGCCCACCACGAGCGGAGCACCGGACGTCCCTTCGCCAGCAGCGTTGATGACCAGCAGCGCGGCCCACCAAAGCGGCAGCAGCCCGAGAACGATGAACGCCGAACGGAACGCTCGGCGCACCGCGGTGGCATGCACGAGGCGAGGACGGATGGCGACGTTCTCGGCATGCGTCGGCGCACGCCGATTGACCGCGAGTGTGGCGAGGAAGAGCAGAACGAAGCCGGCGGTGGCTGAGGAGAGCAGGTGGTTCGTACCTGCCACGATGACCGTGATGACCAGGGCCACCGAGCCCGCGGCGCCCCCCAGCCGCGACCAGCGCAGCGCGGCTGCCCACCGGCCCGGATGGATCGTCCAGATCCGCAGGTCCGCGGCAGCGACGACGTACCCGACGAGCAGGCAGGCGAAGAACGCACCGAACCACAGTCCCGACAGCAGGCCGGGCAGCGGTTGCAGAGCGCGTAGCACGCCGGTGTCCAATGTGCCGAAGGATCTCTGCGCGGTGACGATGCGCTCCACCCGTCCCCTGCCGGCAAGGACGCTGACCGCATCGCCTGTGTGCACCGACCCGATGTTGTCGTGCCTGATCTTGACGTAGGAACGGCAATCACCGCCGAAGCACTCGTCTCGCTGGTCGCTGCTCGCGAAGAAGGCGCTGCCAAGCAGCAGCGTCGGTGTCGCGTCGTCGGGCGAGATGATGTCGACGATGGTTGCGCGATAGGTTCCGAGACAGTCCGGCTTGACTGCGCCGGTGCAATCGGACTGATGTGCGGCGCGCACCCGCTGGTCGAACGACGTGGCAGCGCTGCCTAGCCCGAATATGCAGCCGACGAATATCGCGAGTGACATGAGCAGGCCGATGCGCAGGCTGAGCACAACGCGGGGGGGCGACGGCGTTTCCGAGTTTGACACCCGCACATCGTCAACGCGCAGCGTGGCCACCGCAACCCGGTAGAAATATTGATCATATGTCAACACGCGGGGAAACAGCCCAGCGAATCCCCCGGGAACCGGTCTGGCTAGGCGACGATGACCCATGGAAATAGTCGGCTGGCAAACTCATTGGCACAAGCACCCTGGGGTGCGTTCGGGCGATCAGCTCACGCTGGGGGAACGGGCCGCTGACCGCATGCGGAGCACGATGGGTTCCTGGCCCTTCGTGTTCGGTTTCTTCCTCGTCATGATCGGGTGGGCCATCGTGAATTCGGCCTTCTACCTGGGCGGCAGCCACGGCAAGCATGGCTTTGACCCTTACCCATACATCCTGCTCAACCTGTTCCTGTCAATGCTGGCCGGCGTGCAGGCCGCCGCACTGCTGATCGCCGCCAAGCGGGCAGACGCCGTCGCCTCCGAGATCGCGGTCCATACCGAGCGCAACACCGACGATCTCAAGGTCCTGTTAGGTGAGAACACTGCCTTGACCAAGACGGTGAAAAGGAACACCGATCTACTCGAAGAGATTCACCGTCATGTGTCCGCGTTGACGCCGGAGGCCGGCGCCTACCCCCCGAAGGGCGGCACGCCGCCACCGCCCTGAGAGGCGACCCTGGCGACCGCTCATGCGCTAGCGGCGTAGGAGAAATGGCCTTGATGCGGGGTGGCTGAGTGCGGCTCGTACACAGCTTTGGGTTTTGGTAGGCGCCGGTCAGTCATCGTGCGTTCCGCTGACAACGAGCAGTGGCTGGCGCAACTCGGCGTGGTTAGCTCGGGGTATGACACTCACCTTGCTCGGCCTGCGGACCGTCATCTATCCGGCACCCGACCTCGACGCGACCAAGGCATGGTGGACAGCAACCCTGGGCCTTGCCCCTTACTTTGATCAACCGTTCTACGTCGGATACTCTGTCGGCGGCTACGAGCTCGGGCTCCTTCCCGACGCGGACCCGTCCGATGGCGCCTTGACCTACTGGGGTGTTGATGATGTCGCCGCAGCGGTCCACGACGCCATCGCAGGCGGGGCGACCGAGCACGCTCCGGTCAGCGACGTCGGCGAGGGGATCATCACTGCCAGTATCCGCACGCCGCAGGGGTCCGTGCTCGGCCTCATCTTCAACCCGCACTTCGTTGCCGGCTGACCTGGCCGACTAGAGCAGGATCGGTGTGAGGGTGCTGACGATGTCGGCGGCGAAGCGGCGAACCGTCGTCGCGGCGGGCCTCTGTTGCTGAAAGCTGAGCAGGAACGCCCGGTGCAGGCAGGCGCCAACTAGCAGCTCGGCAACGACCGCGGGACGTACCGATGAGCCGATGCGTCCCTCGGCTTGTTCAGCGCGCAGGTAGGCGGCAACGCCTTGCACCATTCGGGCCGGCCCGGCATCCCGCTCTCGTAGCGTTTCGCGGTGACGCTCGAGCAGGTCAGGATCGGAGAACACCGAGGCGGCAATCGGGAATGACTCCAGGTAGAACGAGAGCAATTCGGCGACGAGCTGGCGCAGATTCGACTTCAGCGAGCCGCGCCCCGCCCCGGTGGCGAGCCCCTCGCTGAGCACTCCCACCCGAGGAAGCCGTTCGGAGAATACCGCAAGGAATATGTCGGTCTTGTCCTGGAAGACCTTGTACAGCAAAGCCTCCGACACCCCGGCCGCGCGCGCGATCTCCTTGGTCGTGGCCCTGGCTAAGCCGCGGTCGCGCATGACGAAGGCAGCACCATCGAGGATGCGTTCCCGAGATGTCATGAAGCCTGCCTCGACGAGGTGGGTGAACACCCACTAACCTACGTTGGTTAGTGAACGCCCACCCTACAAGGGAGGAACCATGAAGCTCACCATCATTGGCGGGGCAGGTGGAACCGGCCGAGCGCTGATCGAGGCTGCCCTCGACGCCGGTCACGATGTGACCGCAACGGCTCGCGACTCGACCAAGCTGGATATTCGGCGCCCGCACTTTCGTGCGGCCAACGCCGACGTGCTGGAGCCCGCTTCCTTGGAGGGAGTCATCCATGGCGCGGACGCTGTCGCCTCCACGATCGGCGCACCCGGCGGCAACCACCCGACCCGGCTCTATTCAACTGGGGTGGCAAACATCTTGCAGGCCATGAGGCGGGCTCAGGTTTCGCGCTTCATCGGCGTTAGCGCCCTTCCGGTGAGCCCGGTCGAGCAAGTCAGTTCCCTGGAGCGAAACCTCACGTTCCCGATAGTGCGCCGATTTTTCGGCGAGGCATATGCCGATATGGCGCGGATGGAGCAACTGCTGCGTGACAGCCCCGCGGAATGGACCGTGGTGAGACCACCCCGGTTGACCAACAAGCCCGGGACCAATCGGTATCGCACCTCGTTCGACGCTCACCTCTCCCGGGCCCGAACGATCTCCCGCGCCGATCTCGCCCTGGCCATGGTTCGGCTCATCGACGACCCGCGTGCGGTTCGCGTCGCAGTCGTCATCGCCCACTGAGCTCACGCTATTGCCGTTGTCCGCTGGGGCCGTTCAACCGCCGTGGCAGTTCAGCCGGCACCATTGCCAGCGCGCAAGCTGCGTACGCCGCGCCAGGCTGCCTGGTCCGCGGTCACGGCGACCAGCAGCCCGACAGCGAGGGTCGACAGGTAGGTAAGGGGCAGCGGGGTCGACAGCAGGCCGTTGTCGGAGGAGAACAGCCCAGGTTCCTGGGTGTACAACACCAGGCCGTAGACGACGAACCCGGCTACCCCTGCGGTGATCGACGCGGCGGCTACTGTGGCTGCCCACCCGGCCAGGCGCAGCAATCGCACCGGAAGTTCACTGCGCGCGACCGCGGCCCGGATCGCCAGCAGCGTGGCGCCAACTCCCAGCGCACCAAGCACCAGCCACCCCGTGAACAGCCCTACGTTCGCCGCGTCGTGCGACCCCGCGCCGGTGAAGTGATGCACGCGAAGTACGGCAAGGGGGTAGGCCACCACCACGGCGACCGCGAGCACCACTATGGCCACCAGGCCCAGCACCACCCGGTCCCGACGCCGCCATGCGTCATGGATGGCCCGGGTGGCGAGTGGCAGGCCACCGGTGAGCACGGCCAGTCCCGCGATCACCGCGGCCGCCTCGATCAGGGCGTAGCCCACGCCCAGCCCGAGGTGTGCCTGCGCCGCATTGGTAAACACCGGATCCTCGGTGGCCTTCACCAACCCGACCACGACCAGGCAGAAACCCACCCATGCCACGAAGGTCCGCACCGCCGCAGCGCGCAGCACACTCGTCATCGCCGTCCACCTTCCGCATGTCTCATCAATGCAGCAGTGCGCGCTCAGCGCGCTGAGTAGCAAGTCGCCGAGCTCGCGTGGTCCCGGCGGGCGGGCCGCCAGCAGGTCGAGCAGCTCGACGCCGTAACGGCGCCGCCAGGCTCGCGGATACATCCCGACCACCGCGGCGGCCAATCGCCCCACCCGCGGAGCATCAGGCTGGGGAGTGCCTGCATGGGTTGCCGGATCCCTCATGCCATGGCCAATCGGGCCAGCCCGGCCGCGGCCACCGATTCCAATGAGCGCAACTGCGACACCAGCACAGCCGTCCCACGGGCGGTGAGTCGGTAGGGCTGACGCCGCTGCGTCGATGCCACCGCCTCGATCAGGCCGCGGGATTCCAACCGGGACAACGCCCCGTACAAGGTCCCGGGACCTAGCGATACCCCACCGAACGCCTCGATGTCCTTAGTGATCGCATACCCGTGCTTGGGCCCCTCGGCCAGACTCGACATGATCAGCACGGACGGGTCGGTGAATCGCCCCAAGCCATCCAGCTCGTCCTCGGCCATCTGCTCTTCCTTCCCCAAAGGCCCATCTCCTACGTGTTCTGTACTATGCAACACGTAGTAGATGCCGTCAACCAGGCAGCTCTCACGCCGCCGGACTGACCCCGCCCGGCAGCTAACGGGCCAGGGCGCCCATCGGGTCCCAGGCCGGCAACACGATCGGCGCCTCGCCCAGAGCCTGCGCCAGCTCGTCGGGAAGCAGGTCGCGTCTCGCCGCGATCTCGAAGACGTACTCGTCGAACCACGAGTCGTTCATCGTGTAGAAGCCCTCCTTACCCTTATCGGCGCCCCAACTGTTTTCCACCCGCCACCTGCGGGGGGCGCCGTCGACCACGTCCACGCCGGTAAAGAGCATGGCGTGTGTCATCTGGGATTCGTGGTAGACGAGGCGGTCAGCCTTGTCGAGGGTAAAGGCCGTGTCGTAGACCGAGGGCAGGTCGTAGAGGTCCGCGTCCCACACGCCGTATTCGTTGCTCATCATCTTGGCGACATCACAGCCGAACCAGACCGGCTCACCGCCCTGCAGGGTTTGCGAGGTGATGTCTTTGAGCACCGACATGTCGACGTTGAGGTAGGTGACCGGCGGAGCACCGAGCACGTTGCCGAGATACTCGACCGTGAAGGTCTTGCCGGTGGGGCTGGAGGCGCGCGGGTCGTGGACGAGGCAGGTGTAGTCGCTGATGGGCAGATCGACGTACTTCGCCGCGAACTCCTGCGGGGTGAGCGTCCCGTCGCGGTGAAATTCCCGGTCCTTGTCGGTCCATTGCCAATCGAAACTGTCCGGGGGAGTGCCGAGGTGGATGCAGAGCACCCGGTAGATGACCCCGAGGATCGCTGACTTCTCGGCCCGTGCATCGTCGATGCCCCTGGCGGATGCCTCGCGCACCGATTTTGCCCCTTGGCGCAGCAGGTTTCGTAGCACCGAGTTCATCCGCGCGGTCTTGGCGGAACTGTGAGTCTCGGGCATGACGGCCTTCGGGACCAGGCCGTGCTTGTTGACGACGGCCACGAACATGTTCCACTGACCGCCGTCGCCCGCGACGGACTCGAGGAGAAAGGCGACGGTCCGGTCGTCAACGTCCCGGTCGACAGTTTCGATAATGGCTTCCAGGAAGTAATTGGCCCGCTCGACCTTGTCCCAGAACATGGCGTAGTTCTGGGAGAACTCGAAGTCCTTGAGTCCCATCCTTTTCATGGCGCCGACGCGCAGCAGGTTGAGCCCGGCGAACAGCCAGCACCGGCCGCTGGATTCCTGATTGGTGACCTTCCAGTCGTCGAGGTGGGTAGACAACGAATGGCTGGTGTTGTTGAGGATTTCCCGGTTGATGGCGACGTCGTCGACAGCCACCCGCGTCACCGCATTCTGGGCTAGCCGGTAGGCCGGGTTCGCGAAAAGGGCCTTGCGGAACTGCTCCAGGTCCCCGGTGCTCAACGTCCCATCCATGCGCTGTATCTCCTTTTTCCTCGGCTCGCGACCCAACCTACCAACCAGCCGGCACGAGACCGCCAGCTCGCGCACCAGGAGCGGCGGGCTATGCTCATCCTTATCCCGCTTGCCGTGCGCGCCTTGCGGCGGCCATAACGCAGCCAGCCTGACGTAATGCCCGCAGCTCAAGGCGAACTCGACGCCCAGGGGCCCACGCCGCCGATGCGCCCGACGGAGTAGCGCACGAGATAGCCGGGGCCCTTCGGCGCCGGGAACTCGGCGTCAGCGGACACGTAGACCTTCGTCAACCGGTTGAGCAAATTCCACGCATCGTCGTTCGGCGCAACGGTTGCCCGCGCTCGCAACATGGCGTACTCGTTCAAAAAAACGCCAGGAACCCGCGGGGTGTCAAAGGACAACACGACCCGAGGGTCCCGCTCGATGTTGCGCAGCTTCGCTTGGCGCGACATGTGACCGCTGACGAGATCATCGCCGTCCAGCCCGATCCAGATGACCGTCACCTGGGGGCTCCCGTCGGCATTGATGGTGCTCAGGTGAGCCATCGGGCCGGAGGCGATCAGCTCTCGCAGTTCAGGCGGCAGGCTGCTCATAGCCGGTCCGTGTGTGCCACGGGCTCACCGTATCAACCGCAGGGACTGGGGCCCGAGCCGCACGGGCAGCATGGCATACTGATGGGATGAACCGCACACGTTTGAGCACGACCGTGGACGCGGAGCTTCTCGACGGTGCGCGGAGCACGCGTTCGGGGGCCACCGACGCCGCCCTGATCGACGAGGCGCTTCGTGCGCTGCTCGCTCGCCACCGATCCGCCGAAGTGGACGCGAGCTACGCCGCCTACGACGAGCACCCGGCCGACGAGCCGGACGAGTGGGGCGACCTGGCGTCGTGGCGGCAGGCAGCGGCCGCTTCGTGAGCGCGCTACCGGCTCGCGGGGAGGTGTGGTGGTGCGAGATGGCCGAGATCGGACGACGCCCGGTTGTCGTCTTATCCCGGGACGCGGTGATCCCGCGGCATCGACGGGCACTCGTCGCGCCGTGCACGACAACCATCCGAGGGCTCGCCAGCGAGGTGCTTCTCCACCCCGGGGAAGATCCGGTCCCCCGGCGTTCGGCGGTCAACCTGGACTCGGTCGAAAGCGTCTCGGTCGCAGTACTTGTCAACCGGCTGGGCCGATTGGCCGACACTCGGATGGGGGAGATCTGCTGTGCCCTCGACGTGGCGGTCGACTGCCCTTCCTGACGTCCGGTGTCGTGGAAGCCGATTGAGGTAGCCGGGAGAGGGCAGGTTGGGTCGGTCAGGCGTCGGCAGCAGTCGTCCGGAGGCAACAGTTCAACATCCCAATCATGAATCCGGTAGCGGGCGCTGGACTGGGATACTGCGGTTGTGGCCTACGACGTCGACCTAGCTGATCGGCTGCGCGAGATTCTCGCCGCCGAGCCTGATGTCACCGAGAAGCGCATGTTCGGCGGCCTTGCTTTCATGGTCGCAGGCCATATGGCAGTCAGCGTGAGCGGCCAAGGCGGCCTCTTGCTCCGGATCGAGCCGGCTCAGACCGAAACCTTGGTCGGCGACCCCCAGGCGAGCCGGTTCGTGATGCGCGGACGCGAGATGGACGGCTGGCTACGAGTCGACCTCGACGCACGCGCGACCGACGTGGAGCTAATCCGGTGGGTCCGGCATGGCGTTGGCTATGCCAGATCGATACCGCCGAAGCGACCCGGAGGGTCCCCTCAGCAGTCTGGTAGGGGCCATAGGCCCCGCGGTCCGGCTTACGCTTCGGAGCGATATCCAGCAGGCTGATCCGCGGTGGGCGTGACAAGTTGATGGTCGAAGGCGATTACGACGGCAGCCGCCCGATCTCGCAACGCCAGCTTGGCGAACAGATGATTGACATGGGTCTTGACGGTCCCCTCCCCGATAAACAACTCGTGCGCGATCTCGGCGTTGGTCTGCCCCCGGCCGATCCGCGCGAGCACATCGCGTTCGCGCCCGGTCAGGGTGTCCAGTCTCGCGGACCGTTTGGCACCGACGGGCGCCGCCGAGCGGTAGGTGGCCAGCACCCGCCCGGTTACGGCCGGGTCGAGCCAGGCGCCGCCACCGGCTACGACGCGTACGGCCCGCTGCAAGTCCTCGGCCGGCACGCCCTTGAGCACGAAGCCAGCCGCCCCGGCGCGCAGCATGGCAGCCAGCACCTCGTCGTCGTCGAAGGTGGTGAGGGCCAGCACTGGCGGGCCCGTCTCCCGGGCCGTGAGCTGTCGAGTGGCCGCGACGCCGTCGAGGACCGGCATCCGTACATCCATGAGCACCACGTCCGGGTGAAGCGAGTCGACCGCGGCGGCGACCTCGCTCCCGTCGGCACACTCGCCGACGACGTCGAACCCGAAGGTTTCGCGCAGGATGCCGCGCAATCCGGCTCGCACCAACTCCTGATCGTCGACGAGCAGGACCCGGATCACGTCGCCGGTTCCCGCAGCCGCCCAGCGGGCAGCGGGATCGCGGCCTGGACCAACCAGCCGTGGCCGCCCGGCCCCGCCCGGCAGGTGCCCCCCAGCGACTCGGCCCGCTCGCGCATGCTGAGCACCCCCAGCCCCGAGCTGGCGCCAAGCCTAGATCCGGCGTCCAGCCCAGAGCCGGCACCCGGCCCCGAGCGGTTGTCAACGGCCAGCTCCACGGCGGTCTCGGCGATGCGCAGCTCGACACTGATCGGTGCGCCGGGGGAGTGCTTGGCGGCGTTCGTCAGTGCCTCCGCAGCGATCCGGTAGACGGCCAACCCGGTAGTCGCCGGCAGCCCGTCGGCCTCTCCATCGGCACTGAACGTGATCTCGGCGCCCGCCGACCGGAACCGGTCGATCAGCGCCGGCAATTGGGCCAACCCCGGCAGCGGCGCGGTGGCGCCGGTACGGTCACCGTCGGCCCGCAGCATTCCCACGGCGCCGCGAATCTCGTCCAGGCTTGCCCTGGTGAGCCGCTCAGCCTCGGCCAGGGACCGGGCGGCGTCGGCCGGGTCCTGCTCGATCGCCAGCCGGGCACCGGCGACGTGCAGCAGGGAGACGGTCAGGCTGTGCGCGACGATGTCGTGCAGTTCGTGGGCGATGCGGCCCCGTTCCTCGGCCCTGGTCCGCTCGGCTAGGCCGGCCTGCGCGGCCCGTAGTTCAATGGCGAGCCCGACCTCGTGGCGCCGCAGCAGGGCGCCGAGGGCGGCGAAGCTGACCCCGGCCATCCAGGCGCCCCAACCCGCATCGAGCTCCACGAACACCCATTCGATCCCGAAAAGCACCAGCGCGCCCCCCCAGAACAGCAGGCCGTCGCGCCGGGTTCCGGCCAGCACACACCACATGCCGAGCACCGCCACCGCGAACCAGCCGACGTTGCTGGCGGCGCCGTTGCCCAACATGGCGACCCCTACGGTCGCCAGCGCCGCGTAGGCCAGTACCACGCGTTGCCGGCACCGCAGCAGGAAGGCCGCAGCGCCGATCGCCACTACGGCGCCGATGAGGGCGATCGGGGCGTTGCCGGGCAGTCGGATCGCAAAGCCGATGAGCGTGAACAACGTGAAGGCGCCCAGCGCCAGCCAGCTCGCCCGGCCGGGCAGGAACTCACGTGTACCGGCCGGGCTGGTCACGAAACGGCCCGGCTCACAGCACGGTCCGGCGGGCAGCCGCCACCGTCGCGAGAACCGCAAGGGCTGCCACGACCAGCAGCGAGCCGGTGGCCGACCCCAACCCCAGCCACGGATCACGCGCCGCGTTGGTGACCAGGGTCAGCGGCAGCACGCCCGCGATGTGGCGCAGCGCCGGCCCCATGACATGCGGGGGAGGGCCGCCGGCGCCGAGCAGGAACGAGGGGAAGAACAGCATCAGCCCGACGGCTTGCGCGGCCCGCGCCGAGGGCAGCACCGAGCCGAGTAGCACGCCGCCGCTCACGAACCCCACTGCCCCAAGCACCAGGGCAGCCACGACCCGCCAGGCCTCATGCAGCGACGGTATTCCGTACACCGGCGCGGCCACCACCAGCAGTAGCACCGAACCGATGAGAGTCGTCACCAAACCGACGACCAGTTGCGCGGCAGCGAACGACCACCGCGGAAACCCAGCCGCGGCAAACCGGCGCAAAACCCCACGCTCGCGATAGGAAGCTAGATGCACCGGAACCATGATCAGACCCGTCGCTGCGATGACAACGGTGAGGTAAGACGCCACGTACCAATGCGTTGGATTTGTGCCCGAGAACGCAGGGTCGGGCTTGGTCCCGAACGAGCCCCCGATGATCAGCATGGTCACGACCGGGAACACGAACACGAAGGTCAACACCATCGGATCGCGGGTCATCAGTGTGAGTTCGGCGCGTACGAGGCGGGCAATGGCGGTGTTCATCGGTTCGCTCCGATCAGTCGGCTTTGCGCCGCTAGGTCCATCTCCTTGGTACGGGCCACTGGGCCGCCATCGAGCAGGCCGAGCAGGGCGTCCTCCAGGTTCGGCATCTCGACCCGAAGGTTGTCAGGCGGCGGCCCCGAGCGCACCAGCGCGGCGCCGACGTGCGCGATGATCCGCCGCTCGCCGTGCACCCAGACGCGCTCGCCGACCCGCTCAACCCGTTGCACGCCAGGCAGACAGCGAAGCTCGGCCAGCAGCCGATCCGTACCCGTGGCAGCGGGGGATAGGCCGAAGCGGACGGTGGCCCAGCCCGCGTACCGGTCCACCAAGACGGCCGGCGCCCCCATGTCCAGCACCCGGCCCGCGCGCATCACGACGACCCGTCCGCACAGCGCCTCCGCCTCGTCCAGCTCATGGGTGACCAGCAGCACGGTCGTGCCGGCGGCCGAAAGCTGCGCCACCGCAGCCCAAACCGTGCGCCGTGCGGCCGGGTCGAGGCCCTGGGTCAACTCGTCGAGGATCACCAGCCGAGGCCGATTCAACAACGCGAGCACGAGGAACAGCCGCTGCCGCTCCCCGCCGCTGAGCGAGGCGAACGCGGACCGCCGCCGCTCGCCAAGCCCGAACTGCTCAAGCAGCTCGCCGACGCCCCGGGCCCGGCTGGTGGCGAACAAATCCACGGCCTCGCCGACGCGTAGCCGGTCCGGCAGCGCCGAGTCCTGCAGCTGGCTGCCGATCAGCGGCCGCAGCCGGTCGGCCTGCGTGCAGGGGTCGAAGCCCAGCACCCGGAGCAGGCCGGCGTCCGGTCGCCGCAGGCCTTGGATGCACTCGACCGTCGTGGTCTTTCCGGCACCGTTGGCACCGATGAGGCCTACCACCTCGCCGGCACGTACGTCGAGATCCACGTTGTCCACGACCAGTCGGTCGCCGTAGGCCTTTCGCAGGCCGCGGACTGTCACCACATCGGGTTCGCTCATGCCCCTGATGCTGGCGACCGCCGGTGATCAGCACATCAACCCACGGGTAGACCTTGCGGCCCCCGGTAGCGGAGCCACCCGGAGCGGGCGGCATCCGGGCGCCGCAGTCCCGCCGCTACTGCTCGGATGTTCATCGCCGGTCCTGCGGCCTCGATGCCGGTCAGTGCCGGGTGCCCCGATCAGGGCCAAGACGATGCCCTCTGCGATACCCCGTCCTCGACGCTGCGGCGCGACGACAACGCAAGGCCAGGTGCTGAGCGCACGTGCAGTCGCTCCTACGCCTTGGCGCAGACGGGGGATGTGGGCGCTGCGTCACGGTCTCAGCTCCTACGACGCGACCTACGTGGCCCTAGCCGAAGTGTCGGGCGCCACCTCGTTGCTGACCACCGATGTGCGTCTCGCGCGGGCACCTAGCATCCGCTGCACCATTCACATGCTGTGACGCGCAAGGCCGGCCCCGCGACATCCCCAGCCAGCACCTAACCGCGGATGCCCTTCGCCGGGGGAACGGGGTGGGTCTGGTGGCCGTCCGGGGCGGTGTCGACGGACAGGAAGTCGTAGCTGCCGGCGTATCCGTCGCGCTCGCTGAGCGCGCTGCATCCGGCGCGCAGGTTCTCGCAAACAACGCGATGCCCGCCGGCAACCCGGATGTCCAGCCGCGAGTTGTAGTAGAACGACATCAGGTTGCCGTCGTGGTTCGGGTCGACGGAGGCCTCGGAACCGTCGTGCCGCCAGCGGTTTGTCAGCAGCCGGGCGTCGGCGGTGCCGTCCCCTTTGACGTACTTGTCGAATCAAGCGGTTGTGTACCAGGCGATTTCGTCCGCACCGCGTAACGAGGCGCCGAAGCCGGGGTTCGGAATCCAGTCGAAATCATAGTGTGACCCGCCGCGGATGATGATCTCGCCGCTGTCGACGCCGGCCTTGTTGTAGGCGACAGACTCGGTCGATTTCGCTTTGGGGTCAGGCAATGACTTGTTCGGCACCGGCGGGATGAAGTAGTCGGCCGACAGACCAAGGCCGGGCTTGGTCACCTTGCCCACTCTGCGGGCGTTGGCGTTGACGCAGCTGAGCTCCTGACTGGAGGGGTCGGGCGCGGCAATGTTGTCCCAGGCCACGACCGCCTTCACCCGCGGGTCAGTCTGCGCGATGTAACTAACACCCGCTGCCCCGTAGGAGTGACCGGCCAGGCCGATCCGGTTCGGGTCGAGAAGCGAGAAGAACGGATTGTACGAGTCGTCCAACCCGGCCGCGGCACGTGCGGTCTGCTTATCTACGTGACTGGTACCGCTGTTGCAGGAGGCGACCGGCTGGTACTTGTGCGCTTTGCTGGACAGAAAGAAGTTCACCGCGTCCTCGGTGCCGTCGTAGAACGGGCGGCCGTCCTTCTGCGCCGGCACTCCCTCCTGCCGGTCGACTCCGGCGCCGGGTGTGTCGGACTGGCCCTGGCCCTGCGGGTCGAAGGTCATGACGACGTAGCCGGCCTTGGCCAGTGCCTGGGCCGCGAACCAGTAGAGCTGCTCATCAGCCTGCACGGAGCCGTTGGTAATGACGATGCCTGGACGTTTGGCCGGGCCGGAGGCTCATGAGAACGATGCAAGTCATTCGTTTTGGTGACCCAGATGTCCTGCAGCCTCGGAATGCACCCGATCCACAACCGGGACTCGGAGAGGTGCTGATCGCCGTCGAGGTAGTCGAGGTGCTCTTTATTGACACTCAGCTGCGCGCCGGTTGGGGTCAGGACTTCTTTCCGATGCGACCGCCCTGGGTGCCCGGGACCGGAGTGGCGGGCACGATCCGCGCCGTCGGTGACGTGGTTGATCCGCAGCGGGTGGGGACTCGGGTCGTCGCTCGAACCGGCAATGAGGGCGGCTACGCCGAACGGGTCGTGGTCGCCTCCGACGAGGCTGCGCAGATCCCGCCCGGTCTGGATCCGGCGGTCGCAACGGCCGCCCTGCACGACGCCGTTCTCGCGCTGGACCGCCTCGAGCGGGCCGGACTCGACGCCGCCAGCCGGGTGCTGGTGACAGCCGCCGCTGGCAGCCTCGGTCAGTGGTTCGTACTACTCGCCAAGCAGGCCGGGGCGGATCTGGTGGGCGCGGCCGGGGGCGCCGAGAAAACCGGCGCGGTGCGCGCTGGGTGCCGACATCGCCGTCGACTACCGTGAGCAAGGCTGGATCGAGGCGGCTGGGGGACCGTTCGACGTCGTCTTCGACGGAGCCGGCGGCGAGATCGGCCGGGCCGCTCTCGGGCTGACGGCCGACGGTGGGACGTTCTATGGCCACGTCGCCGCGAGCGGTGAGTTCGCATCCCTCACACCCGAGCGAGGAATCACCACTATTGGCGTCGGGGTACAGATCGCCGAGCCGGCCTGGCGGCGCCACATTCGTTCGGGCTGGACCTGCTCGCTGCCGGACGGGTGCGGCCGATCATCGGGCAGCGCGTGCCCTTGGCCCGGGCGGCCGAGGCGCACGAGGCGATGGCCCGCCGCGCCGTCATCGGCAAGTCAGTGTTGATCGTTTGATGACGCTGCCCGCGGCCGCGCTGCTGACCGACCGGATCCTGCTCGCCGCGCACGTCGTCCATGTTTGCGTGTCCCCGATGCCTGTGGAACGGAAACCTGCATCAATGATGCGGCTGCCGTGGCGCAAGTTCTAACGAAGCGCCCGGCACGCGATGGTTAGGCCTTGCAGAGGTGCGCGAAGGGGCGGCGCGTCGCTCCCGCGCAGGCAGAACTCCGGGGCTGGCCCCAGCACCATCAGGCGTCGCCACAGCGAGAAGCCCTCGTTCAGCACTTCTTGCAAGGCGCCGTCGAGCTCGGCGTAGCTCCAGTCCGGCGGCTTGGCGAACCAGGTCGCAACCGCCGTCCCTGGTGCATCCTCACCGGCGCGCAGGCCGTAAAGCGCACCCGCACCTGCCTGCGCCTCAGCCGCGACCCGATCATGGTTCTCGGCATGATCATGCGCGACGGCATCCTGGTTGAGCTGACCGAGAGCCGCCCAATCGCGCAGCAGGTACCAGTCCTCGTAGCTCTCGCGACGTTCGGGAAGCCACGGAGCTCCGCTCACCCCGAACGTGTCGGAACGAACCAGACCGGCCGGTGGTCGCGACGCCAGCGAGGAGTGGAAGCGCAACAGGTCAGCCTCGTAATTCGAAGCGGCAACCTCGGCGGATGGCCAGTGCCAGAAGACGTAGGCCAGCAGCGGCGTCGAGGAAAGCCGCGCGTCCATCGCAAACCACCTACCTCATGTTTTGTAGCCGCAACCCGCCGTTGTGCCTGGAAGACACGCGTCGCGGGCGGCGTCAGCGTCGCAGATGCCGCCGACCGTGGGAAGTGATGCTGTGAGCTTGTCAATCTGCGTGGCCGGCGCGACCGGGTGGGCCGGCCGAGCGGTCGCCGAGGCGGTCCTGGAGCGCCCGGGAATGCGTTTTCAGTCCGCGGTGGCCTGCTCGCGGGCCGGTCAGAATCTGGGAAGCGCCTGCGGCGTAGCGTCGGATCCTCGGGCCTGTCCGCGGCGGACTTTCAGGACATTGACCTGGCCGCTCGATCCGGCGGGGTCGGAGTGATCGGCACCTCCAGCGAGCTCGCCGAACGGCTGTCCGCCATCCGAGCGCCAAAACAGATTTCGATCGCAGGCACGGGGGGCCTCCCCGAGGCGCGGCTCCCATCCGTCACGACGCGGGGTCAAGTGCCGCTTCGTACGTCGAAGGCAGGCTACTCGCGGCGACAAAGGCCGCCGAGCGGGTGGAGCTGACTTGCGGATTCGACACACTTCTGGTCGAGCGATCACCCAGTCGCCAGCACCCCTACGTGGGCATCGAGCCGGCCGACGGGTGCTGCTCACTCCTGCCTGGGTCAGCCGAGCGGCGCGGTAAGTTCGAGATGGACGCCATCTGGATCGGAGAACGACAGGATGGCGATCCCGGCGTCGGTGAGATCCGTGACGTCGCCGTGTTCGATGTCCGCGCCGTGGAACGCCTCATGTGCGGCGACGAGGTCGTCCCGTGAGGTCACCAGGAAGCTGATGTGGTCGAGCCCCGTGCGTTCGGAGTCGAAGGGTTGGCCACCCACCGGGCGCAGCCCGAAGAGCGCTCCCGATGGTGTCTGGTAGACGACTCCACCGTAAAACTGGTGTGGTGCTTCGCGCACGCCGGGTTCGTCGACTCGACCCGATTCGTCAATGGCCGCGGGCCAACCAAAGACGCGGTCATAGAAGTCCTTCGACCGGGCGATGTCAGTCACCGTGAGGCGGACGTGAGCGAAGCCGGTGCTGGTGACGATGGCCATGCATACGTCGTTCCCGCCAGCCGCATTCTCAATCGGTCGGTTCCCTGCCGCGATTGCGATAATGGGAACGTGGAACCCGCCCCGCCGTCGCTGCGCGGGCAGTGCGTGCTACTTGTGCCTGTCACCGCCGAGCACGTGCCGGAACTGCGGCGCGTCCCGGCCGCGCCTGAGGTCCGGCGGCGCTGGCGCGACGAGGACGCGTCCCCTCAGTGGCAACCCTAGCCCGGCACCTGGTGCACGACCGGGGCCACCACCGCCTGGTGATCGATCCGGCCGCAGACAATGAGGCCGCCATCCGCTGCTACCCGGCGGTGGGTTTCGGACCGGTCGGGGTCATGCGTCGGTACGAGCGCGACGCTGATGCCGCCGGGTGGCACGACGGCCTGCTCATGGACCTCCTGGCCGAAGATCTCGACCAGCGCGTCCACGACGCGCTTTCATACCTGGGACGGCTCGAAGTCGGCGGGGCGTTCGGCGGCCAGGTCGGTCATGACGGCTTCGATGATCGACTCATAACGTGCGTTACCCGTCTTAGGGCCCGGCCATCAGATGGCTGATGTCGTCCTTCGTCTAGGTTAGGCGCTGGAGGTTCCCGTTTTCGCGGCCTCTTGAGGGGTGAGCGCACCTGCAGGTTCGGAGATGTTCTGGGTCTTGCCGTAATCGGTGAAGCTGATGGTCCCCTTGGTGGTTCCGCCGCTGACAACCTTGAGCGGAACCGGGGTGGCGCTATCGGTCAAGAACAGCTGTGAGCCATCCTTTTGGCTGACGACGATTGCCTTCTGCCCGCCCGCCTGCGCGATAGTCGTCTTCGGGTCCAACGGCGAATCCGCTGCGTTCAGGCTGGCGGCGACCCCTTGCAGGGTGAGGGTGCTCAGGCTACCGGCCTGCTGGGCATCAACCTTGATCCACTTGTTCGCCAATACAGTCGCCTTGGACCCGGCGACCTTTGTCCAGAACGCCGCTGGGGCCTTGATGAACACCAGTCCCTTCGTCTTGACGATCTGCACCTTCGCCCCGGTGACCGTCACCGTGCCGGCGGTGTCCTCGCCCTGGAACTGTAGGTCGATGGCCTGGCTTTGACCCTGCGCGCTCAGGCTACCGGCGACGTGTACGGCCTTGGCGTTGAACAACCCCGACTTGCCGTCCGCGAGCACCTGCTGCGCGGTCTTTTTCTCCTCGGCCTTGCTGCCGGACGAGGATGAGGAACCGCACCCGATCAGCGTGACAGCGCAGACACCTGCACAGATCGCGCTCAGGGCGAACCGGGTTCCGCTGGAGTGCATGATCTTGTTCTACCCCGCGCAGCACACTCGTAACGGGGGGAGGTACTACCTCTAAGGGTGGAGGTACACCACGTCAGGTGTTCACCCGAATGCCGGTACCCTGCAAGCGCGCCGAAATCGTGATCGAGCCTGTTGCACAAAGGGCCTGGGCGCCCCAACCAGCACAACATGCGGGATTGACGACGTCGATAAGCCCCACATCTTGTGGTACGTGGGCCTGTATAAAGGTTTGTGCAACAGGCTCGATCATGCAAAAATGGCTGCAGATTCGGCGATTTAGCGACCATATTTGCATGATCGAGCCTGTTGCACAAACGACCTGGGCACCCCAACCAGCACAACATGCAGGATTGACGACGTCGATAAGCCCCACATCTTGTGGTGCGTGGGCCTGCAAAAGGGTTTGTGCAACAGGCTCGATCACGGGGCCTCCGGGTGTCGTGGTGGCGTCCGCCCACGCGCGACACAACGGTCATACCGATCTTTTGCCCGAGCGCTTCGACGGCCAGCCGGGTTCGTGACCGTGGGTAAGTCAAGTAGGCCACACGCCCGCGTCGGTTCAGGAGTCGGCCACCTTCTCCCCGGTTACCTCGCTAGGGTCGCCGGGGTGAGCGAGCACCTTGATATCAAGGTCGACGATGTCCGGCTGGCGTGCCACGTCCAGGGGCCGCCCGACGCACCGCCGATGGTGCTGCTGCACGCCCTCGGCGAGGCGGGCGGGACCTGGGACGTCGTGACGGCCGAGTTCGCGCCGCTCTTCCGGGTAGTGGCCATCGACCTGCGTGGGCACGGGGAAAGCGACCGCCCTGGCACGTATTCGTTCGAGTTGATGCGTGATGACGTCGTTGGCGTCCTCGACCAGCTTGCCCTGGACCCGATCACGCTGGTCGGGCATTCGATGGGTGGGGTGGTGGCCTACCTGATTGCCGAGGAGCAGCCCGGCCGGATCGAGCGACTGATCCTTGAGGACACGCCTCCGCCGTTCCCGAGGGAGCGTGCCGTCCCGGAGCGCCCGGCGGGATTCTTGCCCTTCGACTGGGACGTTGTGCCGGCGATTGTCCGCCAGGTCAACCAGCCCGATCCGGCCTGGTGGGATCGACTCGCCCGTATCACGGCATCTACGCTGCTCATTGGCGGCGGCCCAAGTAGTCATATTCCCCAGGACAAGCTGGCGCAGATCGTGGCCCGGGTGCCGATGTGCCAACTGTTGACTATTCCGGTCGGCCACCACGTGCACGCGTCGAGGCCCGCGGAATTCGCTACCGCGGTCCTCATTTTCCTCCGCGAGTGAGCCGAGCGTGAGAAAGTCCCCATCGCAGCCTCCCAACGTCGTGCAAAAATGGCTGCAAAATGCCGAATCTGCCCGCTCCCAAAGAACCCCTTGCAGGTCACCTTGCGATGTCCTAGGCTGCAAGGATGTCTTTGGAGGTTGAGGAGGACCGCATTGCGGCTCTGCGGGCCAGGGCCCACCCGCTGCGGCTGCGGATGCTGTCGCTGCTGACCGGCGCCGCGCTGTCGGCAGCCGAGCTGGCCCGTGAGTTGGGCGTGAGCCAGGCCCTCGCCAGCTATCACCTGCGTCAGCTCGCCGACGCGCAGGTGGTGGAACTGGCCGAGGAGCTTTCCCGGCGCGGCGGCCGGGAGCGCCGCTACCGATACCGGGTACGGCCCGAAGCTGGCGGGCGCCGGCCGGTCGGGGACGCCGAGGGGTGGGTGCTGTTCGTCGAGGCCGTGATCGATGAGCTGCGGCGCCGCAGCGGCCAGCGAGCCCCCGATCTGCCCGGCCTCACGATCGACGCGGAGCTATGGGTACCCAGCGAGGAGTGGGAGCACGCCCGAATGGCCATCGCCGCGGCCGGGACGCGGCTGCACGAACGCGCCTGCCGGCCGCACGAGCCGGGCACCGTGCACATCAACGCAACGGTGGCGATGTTCGCGATGGTCGAGCCGGTCGAGCCGGTCGAGCCGGCCGCTCCGTGACAGATCGAAAGGCGCTGCCACGTAGCTGGTTCGGCGTCCTGGCGGAACGGGAGTTCCGGCTTTTCTTTACCGGATACACCACTTCCCTGGTGGGCGCGGCGATGGTGCCGGTCGCCCTGGTCTTCGCCGTCCTCGAACAGGGACGAAGCACCGCCGACGTCGGGTACGTGCTCGCGGCCGAGACCGTCCCCCTGGTCACGCTGCTGCTCGCCGGCGGCGTCATCGCCGACCGACTGTCCCGCCGCACCGTCATGCTCGGCGCCGACCTGGTCCGATGCGTCAGCGAGCTTCTCCTCGCCGCATTGGTGCTCACCGGATCACCCCCGCTATGGGTGTTCATGGTGCTGGCCGGGGTGATCGGCGCCGGGCAGGCGTTCTTCAACCCGGCGCTGACCGGCCTGCTGCCCCTCATCGCCAGCCCCGGCCGGCTGCAGCAGGCCAACGCGCTCAAGAGCGTCGCGACCTCGACCGGGCAGATCGTCGGCCCCGCCGCAGCCGGCCTGATCGTGGCGGCCGGCGGGGCGGGCTGGGCCATCGCCATCGACGGCGCTACCTACGCGGTGAGCGCGGTGTGCCTGGCCCGGCTGCACCTGCCGGCCCAGCCGGCACCCGGCCGCGAATCGTTCGCTCGTCAACTACGCACGGGCTGGCGCGAGTTCTCCGCTCGCACCTGGCTGTGGGTGATCGTCGCGCAGTTCGGTCTGTTCCACCTGTTCACCTACGCGCCGTTCATGGTCCTTGGAGCCGTGGTCGCGAACAGCTCGTTGGGGGGCGCGGCTGCGTGGGGGTTCATCCTCACGGCGCAGGGCGCCGGCTCCATCCTCGGCGGGTTCGCCGTGCTGCGCGGCCGCCCGCGCCGCCCACTAGTCACCGCGACGCTCGGCACGTTCGCGTTCGCCGGGCCGGTTGCGCTGTTGGCGGTGCGGGCGCCTACATTCGCAATCGCCGCGGCAGCAGTGGTTTCCGGCTTCGGGATCGCCGTGTTCGGCACCCTTTGGGATACCACCTTGCAGCAGCACATTCCGGCAGAGGTGTTATCCCGCGTCAGCGCATACGACTGGCTCGGATCGATCGCGCTCATCCCGCTCGGCTATGCCCTTGCTGGGCCGCTCGCCGGGGCACTGGGCGTCACCGGGACCCTGTGGCTGGCCGCCGGCTGGACCATCGTGGGCAGCGCGGCCACCCTCGCCGTGCCCGCGGTTCGCCACGTTCGCAGCGCCCCCCAGGCGGCGCCCCCGGGTACCCCGGGTCGACAGGTTGGCTCCCCGGTGATCGGGTAGACCGCGGCGGACGGGAGTCGGCGCGCTGCAAGCGCCCCGCCGGCCGGATGCGACAAGGGAGCAGACATGCCTCGGTCAGGCAGAGCCACCGGCGGGACCGGCATCATCGCCACATTGCTCATCATCTGGTTCATCATCGGGGCCCTGGCCGCTGGGCAACGCGGCTACTACGGCAGCGGGTCAGCGAACTGCGCCAAGGTGGGCACCATTGCCGTGACGGTGCTCGCCGGCCCGTTGAACTACCTCGGGGTCAATCCCAAGATCAAGAACTGCAACCCGCCCAAGCCCAGCAAGTGACCAATGCCGCAACGAGGTCGTCGGTAAGACTCCTCCGCACCTCCGACGCAGCCTCCAGCCGGATGTAGAGACGCGATCTAGCACGCCAACATGCCGGTGCAGCCAAAATCTGTTGACTGGCTTGCCCGACCCTTCCAGGCTTGACGGGGCCAGGACCCGGGTCAGACGACCGGATGGCGAGGTGCGGGGCCGTCCGACTGGGTCGTATACCTCGCTGGCAAGGCCCGCGCGTGGTTCGCGAAGCGTCGATTGTTCAGAAGGGACGAGGAGATGGAGGGCTTTGACCCCCTCGACAGCTTCGGATATGAGGAGTCGAAGCGCTACGACTTCCTCGACACGCGCGGTGACGAGGAGCCCACCGTGGCCTTCCTCGCGCGGTTGGCTGGCGGTCGAGATGCGCTGGAGCTCGCCGTGGGCACCGGTCGCATCGCGCTGCCGCTCACGGCCGCCGGCGTGCATGTGGAAGGCATCGAGCTTTCGCCAGACATGATCGATCGGTTGCGCGAGAAGCCGGGCGGCGCAACCCTCGAGGTGACCGTCGGCGATATGTCGCGCGCCACCACCGGCCGCGCCTACGGCCTGGTGTATCTCGTGTACAACACGATCGGTAACTTGCTCACGCAGGACGACCAGGTCAGGTGCTTCGGCAACGCCGCGCGCCACCTGGACGAAGGAGGGGCATTCGTTCTCGAGTGCCGCGTGCCGAGCGCGCCATCCCGGCCGGGGCATCAGTTCGTCGACGCCGAGAAGGTCGCCGTTGACCAGGTCGTGCTGGACGTCTGCCGGTACGACCCGGTCACGCAGGTCCTCGACGAGAGCCACGTCCACATCAGCCGGGACGGCATCGTGCTGCGTCCGATCAGTGTGCGTCTCGCGCACCCGCCCGAGTTTGACCTCATGGCCCGCATCGCCGGCCTCCGCCTGCGCGAGCGCTGGGGAGGATGGAACGGCGAGCCGTTCACCGCCACCAGTTGGCGTCACGTGAGCGTGTACGAGATAGCGGATGGATGAGCACACCCCCGCGACACAGTCCTCACAGCGCGAACGGGTGACGGCGTAGACCCGGACGCCACTAATTGCCGCTGCCCTCAACCGTGATCGAGCCTGTTGCACAAACCCTTTTGCAGGCCCACGCACCACAAGATGTGGGGCTTATCGACGTCGTCAATCCTGCATGTTGTGCTGGTTGGGGTGCCCAGGTCGTTTGTGCAACAGG
>JAABUP010001913.1_pt1 | contig 42273 bp, 48 predicted proteins | sample 5559201 | NCBI WGS metagenome assembly JAABUP01 (sample SAMN10711887, study PRJNA513373) | rock metagenome | isolation source: Antarctica rocks | place: Antarctica
GTGCCCTGGAAAGGCATGGTGCCTCCGGAGCCGCTGTCCGGAGGCCCCGGGGTTGGCGAGCGGCGCAAAAGGTAGCTGCTGGCCCTGCTGAGCATTGCCGTGACGCTGAGAGCAGGCCTGATCTTTTGCTGCACAGTTTCTTGCTGCTTGGCAAGCGATCGAAAAGACGAAGCAAACTGAGGTTCTTCAAGCTGAGTAGCTGAGTACCTTACGCCATAGGGGTCGTTTGTTGTAGCCTGGTCAAGCACGCAAGGGAGTCCTCGCATCACAGTACAGTCCTGTCGATTTGCTGCTTCCATTTAGACGCTAATCAAGGCGGCACACACCAGTGAAAGATGCAGGTAGGCTCTCCTTTATGATGTTGATTCAAACGTGTTGCAGACAGGTATAGGTGTCTAACTTGCCTACTCATGTGAACTTGTTATCTGCTTTGAGTGAAAGCTTGTCCTCTGTTTCGAAAATGAAAGAGCGGCTCGTGAATAAGCAGCTTGCTGCTTTATTTGCAACTTAGGGTCAACGGTTTCAGGGTGATCACGGCATGCGTTATCACAGAGAGTGTCTGCGCGACCATCTTTGCACTGCTGTTGATGGCACCGATTGCCTGCTGTGTTGACGTTCCAGCCGTGCAGCTCCACCAAGAATGAAGTTGCCTGCTCGCCTGCACAGGCCACGATGTCTAGTAGGTCCCGGGCCCTGTTGACGGCTCTGACTATTGTTATAGCGGGAGCATTATCAGCACAGGTAAGCAGATCTGTTGTCTCGCTGGTGCAGTGACGTTGCAAAGACCGACTGCAATCCCGACAGCTACCTTAGACAATAGTAGGTTTGCACTCAAGAAGTGGTCACAAAACCTCCCAACCTTGCTTACCCTTTGTTGTACCCTTGCTTTCTGGTGCTCCTAGAGTTTGCTGGATGCAAACCGTCTGTCGACAGCACACTGTCTGATGGCCTGCAGGCATTCCCACACAGAGGCTTGGCGGCCTCTAACGTTGCGACTATCGAGTCTGCAAGCAATGTCACTGCCGCCATCACGACCAATGTCACCACTGGTTCCACAGACCATGTCACAATTGTTGACCCCAATGCTGTTGCAATGACAACAAATGCATCTGTGGCTGAGCTTGTGGCTCCGAACACCACCATTAATGGCCTGGTGACTGCTGCCCTGCTTGACGATGCTGCCTATGTAGCTGCCCCTGTGCCTGTGGTCAGCAGCACGATTCTCAATATTTCTGCCAACAACGCCTCTGCCAGTGTTCTGGTAAGCCTGACTGCCATACACACCACCCTGGGCATTGCATTGACAAACCAAATCCTTGCAACAAGCATGATGGACAGCTAACAACTTCCAGCAAAACATGCCAACAGTCAAATATACTGAGCATCCTTCTGCATGAAACATGATTGATATCTTAGGCAGCTTGATGGATTCCTTGCGATTATGCTTCGCTGGCTAAACCACGCTACATCCATGCTTTTGACTGCATTCTTCATGTCGCTGTTTTTCACAAAACAATGTCTGTAATGTGATTTGTATCAAATTCCACCTGTGTGTGCTATGCAGGCAAACATCTCCACTCTGCAAACAACATTGCAGACCAACACCTCAAGCCCCACACTGGATCAAGTCACAAGCTCCAATGACTTACCAAGTTCAGATTCCCGAGTCCTGGTGCAGTTTAACAGCCTGGCGGCCACATCCAGCAGCAGTGTACTCCCATCAGACGTTGCTGCTATGGACATGGTTATCAACTCCACCTTCCTCCCCAATGTGGACACTCATGTGCTGACCCTTGACAACACCACTGCCAATGCCTCTGATGTGGTCACAGCTCTACGAGCAAGAGATGGTACAGACCTTCACAATTGCTCCAACTTTGTGCCAGTGCAAAATGCTCCTGTGGAATGTTCACCATCATGCAGTTTTGGTGATCTGGCCTGTTTCACATGCTTAGCAGCTCTGACTGTTGAGGCCAACCCCAGCTTCGGTCAAAAGTCCTCTTTGTGGCATGTTGCACACGCTGTCTCACCCATCCCTCCCAGCCAAACATCAGCAAGCTCTTGCCTGTGCATCATGTACCTGTGTGATTGCATTAGCATTGTCATTCATTTATGACCTGCCATGGGTCTCCTTTATGGGAGACTGGTGTGCTACAGATCCAGTATTGTTCTGTACACCTCTGTGCCTTCAGCATCCAGCACTGTTGCGCATGCAGCAGAATCAACATATGGTGATCTGTTGCAAAGACCGGCGCCTTGTTGTTGTCTTTCTCTGCACACGTTGGTGGTTCACACTCCTCTTAGCAAATGGACTTTACAACATGTACCACCTGCAATCGAGACTGCTCTGAAGTGCTAGTAAATCAGCGTTCACCAGCTCACGCATGTTGCCTTTGCTACAAGATGAAGGCGCAACTTTGTCAACACCCATTACAGGTTTAGCTTGTCCAAACTGAACGTGCTGCATCCCCCTGCACCTCCACCATGAGTCCCAGCATGAAGCAATCGTGATGGTATTTTTTGTGTTGGTGTGGTACAGATGTTGCCTATGCGTCTTTGGACTACAAGGTGAAGGCGCATTATGCTGACACCCCATACGGGTACAGCCTGTACAACCTGGACCTGGTGCAAGCCCCTTGTGACTGGAACCAAGAGACGGTTGGAACCAGCAATGTAGCGGTGTGCATCATTGACTCTGGGATCCAGGTCAACCACCCAGACCTGGCATCCAATGTTTGGGTCAACACTGCTGAGATTCCCAACAATGGCATTGATGATGATGGCAACGGTACGGGCAGCTCTGCTCGTGATGCACATGTTCACTATCGAAGCCTGGGTTTGCGTGAAAAGTCATTAGTTGTTGCCCAAGAGCACCTCCTGCTTGCACAGCCTGTTTCTCTTTCATGCAGAAGTCTCCATTTCAGCTGCTTCTTTGGTGACCCGGGACACGGCCATATTCGTGTGAAGATGCCGTGGCTTGCGCTGCTGAGTCTAGCTGAAAAGTACCTGCACCTGCTCATCTTATCTTTGTCTGCCCATGTACCTGCCTGTATTCGTCAGACCTGGTTTGCAGTAGCACCCACTATGCTTGCCTCTTCCCTACCTGGATGCAAATTCTTCGAGTGTTCCTCAAGAAGCAGGCATTGAGATCATTCCCAATTTGGACATTTGTTCAAGCCTACATCGGCCGGTGCAGCTGATCACGCCCTTTTCCCAGCCACAGAACAAGTCCAAGAAAGCTTGGTCATTCATCGAACCTGTCACGCAGCACTTGCCGTGTACACAGCAACGAAATCACCTCAACTTTGATGCATGCAGGCTGTGTTGATGATGTTCTGGGAGGTTGTGGTTTCATCAACGGTCAGCAAGTCTCAGTCAATGATGACAACTCCCATGGAACTCATGTGGCGGGAACCATTGGCGCCACCAAAAATGGCGCCGGAGTCCTGGGAGTTGCTCAGAAGGTGTCCCTGATGTCATGCAAGTTCCTGGATGCAGCGGGAGATGGCTACAACTCAGATGCCATCGCATGCATCAACTACTGTGCTGCCAACTTCAAAAGGATGGGGCAGACTGTGCCTATCTACAGCAACAGCTGGGGCTGCCTGAACTGCTATGACCCCACGGTGTACAATGCCATAGCCAACACAGCAGGTAAGATAGGAGGCCCTTCTTTGCTCTGCAGTAGTGGAAAAGTGACTGTCAACAGCAGCAGCTGGCAGAGCAGTGACTGTGCTGTCTGCAACACCACTGCTAACACAGCAGATGCCAAACTTCAGCTTGTGCTGCAACACAAAGAGCCTCAAGCAAGGCCTCAGAAGCTCCTGTCATGTTAGGTTATTAGTAACGCTGATGAGCTGTTTGGAGACAGTATTCAGTGTCTGTACGTACCCAGGCCCGCCACGTTAGTCAGGCTACAGGTTGAAGCATAGTGATGTGGTGTGGTGCAGGGCTGTTCCTGTTTGCTGCGGGCAACAACGGGCAGCTGACTGACAGCACAGACATCACTCAGCAGTTCTTCCCTGCTGACTATGGCTTGGCGAACCAGCTGAGTGTGGGGGCCAGTGACACCAATGATGCCCTAGCTTCATTCAGCAACTATGGCGCGTAAGCACGCTGCCCTCTGAAACCCCATCATGCATGCAGCAGCAGATTCATGACACGTGGTGGTTGCATGCATGCAACAGCAGTTCAGTTGTCCTGTGCAGACATGCGCGTGTGTGTGTGTGCGGACTGCCCTGCCTAAATCTGCCCTACCTTTTGCTATCCTGACTCAGCTCTGGAGTCTCAGCTGCCTGGCTCTAAGAGCAAGACTTGTCTGAGACCTATCCTTCTGAGGTTGTGCTTGTGCAACTGCAGGAGGACCGTGTCTCTCTTTGCCCCTGGAGTGAACATCCTGAGCACCATTCCCAACAGCACCTACGCCTACAAAAGTGGAACCTCGATGGCTACACCGCACACAGCAGGTACGCATTTTGCCAACACTCTTTTGTATGTACAACAGCCCACCTCGCCACGCCTATCACCACTTACTGTATGTACAACATCCCACCTCGCCACACCTATCTCCAGTCAAACTGGTATCACATGCTGCTGACCTGTTCTTATGATGACACTTGTCTCAACATGACTATTTCACATGCAGACATCTTCTCACTGCCTGTTCCTGAATGCTGCTACCCCAACATCTTGCCAGTCACCTGTTGTTACCTGTTTGTCAGAACATCTGAGGCTTTTGTTTGTTGCAGACGCAGGTTGCACGTTGCACACTGCAAGCCAAATACAGCGTATCTGCTGATGTTGAGTCTGACTGCAGGTGCTGCTGCACTGATAGCAGCGCAGTATCCAAGTCTGTCTGTGACTAACATGAAGGCGTCCATGTTGGCGTCTGTCACCCCAGTTGCTGGGCTCAATGGCTACTGCCAAACCAATGTAAGCTTCGACCACTAACACAATCGCAGCAGCCTCATGCAGCCTGTGTGCCTCGCTTCTTCAGCTCATTCATGTAGTCATCAAACATGTGTCTTCCCCTAGGGTCAGATACATGCAGTCTTGAGTAGCTCCCTGTATGAGGTGCTGTTTTGGCAGTCACCGTACCAACAGTAACATGCGTTGACAGGCTGTGATTCAGACTGAAACTCTCGAGCTGTTGTGCAACAGCTATTGAGCTGGCGTCAGAGGTCGTGCTATGTTTTTTTTGCACTTTGTGGCTTCTGGACTTTCACAGAGTACAGTATACTTGAGCTGAAACAAAGCTTGCAAGCAGTTTCCCTGTAGCTGTGCTGGATGTCTGTGGTGATGCCTTCCTCAGCTATGCTGTGGTGCTTGTCTGATCTAATTTTCACAAGTGGGCAGCAATGGTGGTAACATGTCTGCATGATGGCAACAGGTTCTGCTGTGGTGTGGGGTTGCCAACATTGAGTGATGACTGCAGGGGCGTCTGAACATCTACAACCAGAGTCTGGTGCTGAGCAAATCACCGTACTATGCTGTCCCAGCTAGTGGGCTCACAAAGGACAGCAGTGTCACAAGACAGTCAACATGCAAGGCATCGGCCGCTACTGGCTGATTTCATGACAATGCTGCAAGCACGCTCATGTGCTTGCCCGCTGTTTCTGCTGCTGCTGTCAAGCCCTGTCTGTACTGCTCCATGCTGGGAACACAAGCAGGCAAGTAGTGGATTGCATACGCCTATCTTCCAAGCCTGATCTGGTTGACTTTATAATGCTGTCAAGACATTTCATGGGTGGCAAGCTGATCAGGGGTTAAAGCCAAGTTGGTACAATTGTGTGTATGCCAGGGTGTATACAAACCTCCTGATCATGATCAGGAGACCTGTTTTGGATATGCTTGACATGATTAATCAAATATTTGACTTGTGCAATGTTGCTGCACCCAGATATGGTTCATCAAGACTGACAAGGATATGCTGTAGTGTCGTAGCAACTCATCTGGTTTTGCTCCTTAGAGTCCTCAATTGCGCTACGTTAGGATAATGTACATAGACTGGAGCTCATGGACCATACTGTCTTTAGATCTGTGTACACTGTTAACATGTTTTGGACCAGCTGCAACAGGTTCCGTATGTTCCAGCTGGTGTATCTGACTAGTAGCGCTTGTGTGCTCAGCAGGCTGGCTGGTCTCTGTATATAGCCAAAATCACCTTGCTTTTGTAAGCATATGGGTCAACCTTCATGATTGATCTGTACGCTTACACAATCACCAAGGAAGCAATGCACTGCAGACATGGCTGGAATGGCATTGCCTTGCACTGCAATTGCATGCAGGCGTCATTGCTCATAGCTATCACACAGCCACAGCATGCACCTAGCTAGGTGGCTGTCATTGCATGCCAGGCACTGTGAAAGTCTTGCTTACATTGCGGCCAACATGAAAAAGATGTTACACAGTGATAAAGGTACAATTGCTTATGTTATGCAATGTGAGACGAGTCTGCAAATGATACAGAGACATATGCCCTGGCCTCTTGCAACCAGAAGGCTGTGTCCATCCTTTCATTCACAACACAAGGGAACCAGCTACATTGGCGGAAGGTGCCTACTCAGCAAGCTCTCAAAAGAACCTGCAGCAACACAAACAGGCTTGTCAGCTGCTCACAGGTGTGCTCGTTGACAGTACCTTAGGCAGCATGTCAGCTGCAGCTCGAGGATTTCAAACAGTGACATCAGGGTGTGTCACAGGAGATCTTTTTTCACGACTCATAGCACCTGAACTGTGGACATGCAGCAATGCTGCCAGCATGGCAAGTCCTGACTGCATCAGGCATAGCTGGCTGTGGCACAAACATACAGGAGTCAGGTTTGACAACATCTATGCCAAATCGGACCCATAGAGTCTGCACACACAACAACCCAACATGGAACTTCTGGCCGTGACAAGCTAGGAGAGTCTGTCAGTGTGAAACTCACTGTACAGGTCGCCATTGCTGGCCCCAAAGATGTCATTGGCGGTGTGCAGAGTGTCCTCGCGAGTCTTCTTGCCTGAGTTGAGCTCCTTGATGGCTTGCAGGAACAGACTGAAGCTGTCATTGGACAACCGCTGCCTGCGCCACACAGCATTGCTCACATGCTGTACATCATTTAGCACAACAAGCAACTATGCTGTGTGTGTGATGTCACAGCTGGACTCACAGACAGGTAGCCATGACGACAGCTCTTACTGGGAAGCCACAGTGAACAGCAGCATGTCTGAAGAAGAGGGTGCTGCTGTGTCAGCTGCTACTGGTGAGGGGCAGGTGGGGGCGCCCCAGGAATGCAATTCCAACAATTGTTTCCTTACAAGCATTGTCAACATGATAAACCAGGGTGCTGCCACAACTCATTGACAGAGTCAATCATTCACCTGTCAAGCATCTGCCTCTCCTAGGCTCACCTGATACGCTCTCCTAGGCTCACCTGATACGCTCATAGCATGAAGCAGCAGCAGAAGAAGAACGTGCCAAAGATACACAGGGAAAGTCAGAAGCTGGTGCACAGCAGGATTGTATTACCTAGCCTGCCTGAAGAACTCCTTGCCATCAATCCTGGTGGGGCTGGCAGGCGCAGAGGTGGGGGCTGCCGAGGAGTAGCTGGTGGTGCGGTGGGCGTTGATCCCCCCACCCCCCGGGGCCACCTGGGCTGATGTAGAGCGACTGGGGGAGAGGGGGTAGCTGGTGTACATGGACCCTGTGCTGAGCAGGCCTACAGAGGAAGATTCGTGCGTCAGTGTGGATGCTGTGCTTTCAGCATTCTAATGTCACCTGAGCACAGTTGGGTTGAGACAACAGGCAATAGCAACTGTAGGAGGAGTCTGTGCTGTGTAGATCTGCAGTGCCACCACTGACAGGACGAAGCAGCTAGACATGCTCAGGTGTGCGGATCCCAACTGTCTGTGTGTTTGGTGAGGTGGGGCTCAGGGGGGGGCTCAAGCAGAACATGCTACTGCTGGACAGACGGCCACTCAAGAAGCACGTGACAGCCATCACAGATCCTGCTGGCCTTCAGATGAGGCAGGCAGGCAGACATGCCCTTAAGAAATGCTTTCCTGTACAACAGTATGCAGCAGCTGACAGTACACACATTGTGCAGACTGCCTTATCTGCTTGAGCCCTTGGAGATTTCACAGGTATCTGGATGGATACAGTGAGCACTAGCAAAGCAAGCGCTGTGGGTTTGGGGCAAATGTGAGCTGTTGACAAGTCTTACCTGTTGATGAGAAGTTGCCGGTCTGGTGGGCCTGCTTGAGGACACTCTGCACCAAGCGGTCACTGGCATTGTCAATGCTGGACAGAGTAGACTCTGCCTCATCAATCATGCGCACCTAGGCCACATTGCAACATCAGCCAACCAACAGTTTTCACTTGTTATGGCAATGCATTTTTGAGCAGGCTGATTGTGTAGTTTGAATGTAAGTTGTGGCACAGCAGCAATGAAGCTGGAAAAGTGCAACGAGCAGAGTCTCTTAGTCATCGTTGCCACATGCAGACACAGCCTCGAATGCAGGATTGCTCTTCTGGTGCAGCTGATGTGCTTGTCATACCAGCATGTTGCTTGGCTGCATACCCCAAGCATAGCAGCCATGACTTTGAAGATGCAGTGTGTATGACAGTTTGTGCCTTGCACATTGTGGGGCCAAGTGCAAGACTGCTAACTGAGCGCTCACCTCCTCATCTGCCTGCAGTGAGTTGAGCAGGTTGCGCTTGAAGTTGTCCAGCTTGGCCACATCCCTGTTCAGCTTCCTCACAGTGTTGATCAGCGCTGCCTTCTCATTGCCCAGCCGGTGTGCCTGCTCCTCTGATGTTCTTGCCTACAACAAGCAGCAAGGGTCAATTTGACAATTGCAAGGGAAAACCACTGAAATGTCAGAGTTCGCTGGCTTGCACAAGCTCCAAACAACAATCAGAGACGCTGTGTATGCTGCTGTTACTATTTGCTGCTCTGCCCAGCTGAAGATGACTGTGCCTTGACTGAATGCATTCAGCAGTGTCCCTTCCTGGGTCAACTTCCGAAAGGCAGTTAAGCAGTAGAAATTGCAGCAGCACTTCAGGTTGATTGGAACAACTGCAGAGCAGAGAGCAGTAGAAGCAGCGTTTGGACCAATGTGGTCTTTTCACCTTCTCCTGGCTCTCCTGAAGGTCCAGCTGAGTACTTGTGAGGCGTGACTCGAGTGTCTTGACCTGGCTTGTCTTCTGAGTCAGGGCCTGCTTCAACTGCTGGTTCTCAGCCTCCATGGCTTTGGCCTGTACACACAGAGGAGGACAACTGATAGGCAGCAATGTGTAGGCCGGAGCCTGTACTCATCTTGCTGGACCAGAGGGTACAAACCCTGGAGGACAGGGTGTGTTCTTGGAGGGAAGGCAGCTCAGCTACCTATTATGATGGCTTATGCACCTACCTTGCTTGAGAAGGCATAGCAGCTGATGTGGTGAGCCAACTCCAGCTGTGCGTAGTAATCTGAGGGCAGAATCTGTACGACCTGCAGCTCACAACACAGTTCTGCGTGAAAGAAAGGCTGTGCATCATGATGCGATACATGCAGCATGAAGGTGTTGCGTGGAAGATGTGCAAGATGCTAAGACTGTTGCACACCTCCTTTGGCAGCGTGCTTTCCGGAAGCCCAATATGGTCGATGGCACCTATCGGAAACTGCTCCATGTATCCGTCGTCCATCTGCATTTTGCATACAAGCGTAAGCTGTTGCTCAAGGTGCCTGGGGTATGGTTCAACAGCAGCTTGCACCGGAGACGTGCGCAAGGCAGGGTGAAGTTTGAACATATCGCTTGGACTTGAGCCCCACCTTGACGTGACTGTCGAACATTTGATGTGCTGGCTGAGCAAGTGCCCGAGCCAGTGAACGTGCACACCTGCAGTACGGCCTCGGCAATGTGGCCAGTCCCGCCGATAGTTGAAAGCTTCACACTGCTCATGCAGTGAATCTGAAGTTTCCGTCTGGGGATTATTTTTGTCCCTAAATTACAGCTGTATCACATCCAACCCACAGTGCAGCGAGCAGGAGCTGCTTTATCCGCCCTCGAATATCGATGTTACCATATCTCGAATCATGTCTTGATCAGAATTATGTTTGCATTGGCAACTTGGTGGGGTACCACCCTCATGCACAGCACTGAGCTTTTCAAACCATCAGTACCTTTTTGACCAGTGACCAGTGAGTACAATGCAAGTGACTTTTGCACCATGGCGCAAAACATACAAGCCTGCAGCCATGCATGCCCAGCAGACAGAGGACCATCTTGGCAGCTGTTGATCCAGCAAAAACAGTTGTAGCCCCCGAGTTGGCAAGCTGTATCGTCGGGCTGCTGCCTGCAAGTTTTGCTTCACTCCTGTGATGACGCAGGCAGCTTACCCCAGCTCAAGTGCAACAAACCAATTGATCATCAGAAGCTGCTAAACTGCTTGCAGTTGCAAACATCGCACCACTGCTGTTCCTACGCATGTCCGCACTGATTGCTAATCTCATCCTGGCACAAAGCCACAGACATTGCAATCCAGCTGTGGTGTTTATTTGCTCATAGTCACTTTACCACCAATGATCTTGTTTGCTGGTTTGCCTCTGATCATAGCAGGTCTTGCAAACTCTGTGCCGCATTCTGGACACTTGAGATCGCCTGCTGTTGTATCTTCCACGATGCGCTCAATAAAGCACTTCACCAATGAGCCCTTACCTCCCTGCATTTTGCTAGTTGGTGTAGTGAGTATGTACAGCTGTGATATTGACACCACAGATGATCTCAAGAAGGTACGCTACTGTCTTGTAGGCAACAGGTGCACAGACAAGCTGTACGCACCTTCTTGTATTTGTACAGCTGTTCTTGACATTTGGCACAGTAGACCTTCACTTTCTTGTCTGGTCCTTTCTTGCTGGGCTGAGCTTGAGCAATGCAAGACCTGCAAATGGCCACAGCTAAGAAGACAAACTTGGTTTAAATTTACAAGCACGCAGGTCTGCATACTTCCTTGCTTGCCTGTGCAGTCGTCTGCAGAAATTGCTGGACAGGGTATTGTCCAACCTGTCCCCAGAAAACTGCGATTTTGTGTAAAGTGGAGTTGCAGCAAGCGAAGAAGGAGTGCGTTGCAAACTGTTGCTGCGGGCTGAGTCACGACTACGCAGCAGAGACGGAGAGCGCCAGCACAGACGCAATGCTCTGGTCTGCAGAAAGGCCATGGACTGACTGCAGACTAGATTTTATCCGCTCGATGAGCTGAGAAACGTATGCTGTGAAGCGCTTCGGAGAGCAAGGAGATGAAACGTCTGCCTGCTCTTGCTGCTTGAAGCTGCAGAGGAGTGCAATTTGGTACTCCAAGCCCAAGTCATGGCTAACGTGCAGCAAGGTTTTGGTAACTCTCCAGCCGATGCGTACTACTCAATACCACCCGTCACACGCTACTTCGCAACTGCTTGCTTAGCACTCACAACCTTGGTCAACTTCAAGCTGATCAGCCCTTACCTGATATACCTCAGTTGGTCTCACATACTCAAGTTGCAGGTGGGCTTGCAAGACATGCGACGTATGCAGGCCGGTGACCCTCAATGGCCGAGACGTATGTTTGCTAGTCGCTTGCTACTTTTCTCAACAAAAGCTTGCATGCACTGAGTCACACGTTGTCGTCATATTGCAGGTTTGGAGGCTAATTTCGCCCTTCTTTTTCCTGGGTGGTTTCTCTTTTCGATTCCTCATTCAGCTAATCTGGCTGTAAGTGAGGCTCATACCATGCTGCAGTGTGTCCTTTTGTGGTGACGATGTTTTACAACTGGTTTGCTGTGTAGGGTGACTTATGGCAGAACTCTTGAAAGCAGTACTTTTCAGTTTAGCACACCAGACTTTGTGTACATGTTGATATTTGGGATGGGTTGCATGCTGGTGAGCAGCATGGTCCCACCTTACCTGCATCTGTTTAACTTTCAGAGTCTATAGACTGCCTATGCTACCGTCACACATGCCATCAATGAGATTTAACCATTTGGTGAGTCTGGCAGGCAGCAAGCTTGATTCCCTTTTTCAAGTTCCCATTTCTTGCGAGTCCCTTGATCTTCATGCTCATCTATGTCTGGAGCCGAAACTTCCCCACAGCCAGCGTTTCCATAATGGGCCTGGTTTCGGTTGAGGTACGCATAGCACTTATTGACATATGTCAAGTGCTTACATGTTTGCACTTCTTTGCCCTCACACACATCAAAGCTGCCCTACCGTTGATGCCATGCTCAGAAACCATGGTGCTTCATGTCGGTTCTCACACGTTAGAAGCATGCCATTCAATGCAGACACAGTGGAACTTTTGTTGGTGAGTTACATGGGATCATGCCCGCAAGTTGAGACACCAAGCTCAGATTTGAACGTTTTTGCATGTACTTCAGGCATTCTACGTGCCGTTTGCCTTCCTGGGCATCAGCTTGATATCTGGCAATGACTGGCTCTCAGACGTGTTGGGGATTTTGGCTGGCCACTTGTAAGCTCCTTCACACTCTACGCTTGATGCAAGCAGTATGCAGCTAGCTCCGTTGTGCTTGTACCTGCATGTCCGCATGACATCTCCTGTCTGCAGGCATTCTATGAGATTCTTTGCTGCGTCCTGTTGCACATAGTGTAAGTGCTGTGCAGTTTGATGCAGTAGTATGCCACTGGCTGGTGCAAAGCAGCATTACTGCGGGCCCATTGACATATTCATTCCTTTGGTGTTGCTTGTACTGCCAGCGTGCACTTCTTCTGGCTGACGCATGCTGCAAAAGGGCTGCAGGTCAGATTCCTGCCTGTTTGACAGTTCATGTACGTCTGGGCCCAACAGCAACGCCATCTGATCTGACTTTGCAGGTACTACACTTTGAAGGTGTTGTTGCCGGCTCAAGGGCGGCAGTCACTCTTGGAAACACCACAATTTGTAAAGAACTTAGTGTTTGCATCCGGTATTGGCACAGTCAACCCGCGAGAGATAAACCCAACCAATCCAGGACAAGCAGGGTTCAGGGCCTTCAGGGGCCGTGGACAGAGATTAGCAGGATAAGGCAAACTTGTGCCACAGCTGTAAGGACGATAGGCTCCACATTAGTAGCTTTCACATATAGAAGGTTGTCAGAGCGCTTGCTTTGTGCGGCATGAATGCAATGACAGTTTGCTGTGCAATGCAGTAGCGCTGTTTGACTGCATTGGCTTGTTAAAAATGATATTTGCATAGCATTCCTATCTCAAATATGGTGATGCACGGTGACAGTCTGACAGTGCCTTAAAACAGATAGTCATCCAAATGTGTGCCACAAAGCTGTTAGGCATGATGCAGTGCCATGCATTTTGCAGGCCAGATCTACAGCGGCTGATGGTGTGAATGCTGCTAGACAAGCCGTCAAGTCAAAAGCTGGAGCATCAGGATCGATAAAAAATGTTAGGTCTGTCCTAATGGAAACTAAACTGCTGGCCATGAGGTCAATCATAACGCATGTTTAGCTGCAGTCAAGGGTGTGTCAGTAGCGATGCCTACACATGTATCAACAGTGCATGTCATGATGGACTTAGGACCTTACCGCTTTATGTACCACTCACAGCTTGCAGAGTCTGGGCTTGTGGAGAGTTTTGAACTCGAAGGTTACCATCCCCGACGGTATCATTCACGCCTGGGGTTTTGCGGAAGAATATGTTACAGAGGACAATGCCTCCTGTTATACTGCTGTGACCGAAGCTGCAGCTGAGCTATTGAGTGAAGACAGTTACAGCACAAAGACAGTATCTAGCATGTCTTGTTGGGTTGCAGAAGACAACAAACTAACAGGCTATTCTAGTCAAAAAGTGATCGATGCAAGAAACGAAACATCAACCTAAGCTGCCATTGCTGCTGTTCATTGCTGCTTCAATCTGAGCTGTACAGTGCACGGTATAGGCTTTGTATGCAGCCAGTGGGTTGTGATCAGAAAGGTCCTTCAAGCTCAACGAAAGCTCTGAGATCATAGTCTCCTGTCAAATTGTTATCCTACATTGAACAGGATATGTCTTGACAGGGTGAGCATGCATGTATCATTGAGTCAACAATAATCTTTTTGTGCAGCAGGTGTCAGTTGCAAGGCTGTGACCAGCGTCACTGCTGGGAAGCCTATGCCTTCTCGTCCAGGAACACCTTTCTCAACTCACCACTCTCATGCATACCCATAAGGATGTCACTGCCACCAACAAATTCTCCGTCGATGTATACCTGTGGAATTGTTGGCCATTCTGAAAACTTCTTGACACCTTCTCGGATGTCAGGATCTGTCAATACGTTCCGACTGCTGTATTCAACACCTGGGCAAAAGCAGAAAGCAATCGTCAGGCACGTCAAAAACAATAAATACTCAGCATGAATTGCAAGGGTCTTGACAAAGCAGCATTGCACCGTCATCATGAGCATGCACCACTATCTATATGCATACCATCTGTATGCTGTGCTATATGTGCTGTAGGAGGCAATGTGATTCAAAGGCATTTACAAATGATGCATGCGTCAACCCCTGACACTTTGCATAGATACGCTGCACCTCTGGCCACAAGCAGAAGCAGTAGAAATTGCACACATACCATATGCATCAAGAATCTTGCAGACCATATTGCTGAATCCGCACATGGGCGCCTCTGGGTTTCCCTGAGTTCACAACATATGTCAGACTTATGTGATTCTGCTGCATGTACATTGCTAGTACATGAGTCAATGCAGCCCAGGGCTGCATGACAGCAGTCCTTCAGTACCTTCATGTAGACAAAGACCTTGTGATCCTTGATGTCCTGTTGTATCTGTTCAACAGCAGACGCCGCAGGCGTCGACTTGACCTGTGGTTGGAAGTCGCTGTGCATATCGCTGTCTGGGGTTTGGGCCATGCCACGGACAAAAGTCTGAGAGGCTGCAGCTAGCACAGGCATGATTATCAGTCTGGACTGTGCGAGGTGACGGTGCTTGGCAAACACAGTGCTACCGTGCATGCAAACTAAAGACTCTGAAACCTTGCTTGGACATATGCATGCATATGGTGGCTAGATATCCGATAGATGCAGCCTCACCAGGACTGCATATTCTTGGGCTGAAATTGCGCGCTATGGTCCTGGCGGACGACAGCAACATGGCGCACGACGCTGATCTAGTCAGGCCTGGTCAGCTCCCGAACTAAGCAGTGACTGTTGCAAGCGGTGCTAGTCACAACAAGCTATCTTCTGCTCACGACACACTCTGAGCTTCAAGCAGCGATGCGCGTTTATGCAAGCCCTTCGTCAAGCTTTGGGGACGGTCTTGGCCCGACTGGCGAGCAACCTTTCGGGCCTTTCTGCGAAACCTGCGATCGGCATTAATCAGCCCGATTGAATCAGGTGTAGCATCAGCGATCCAGGAACGCCATAAGGATGCTGTCATCAAGCATTGGAAAATTTATCCATGATGATGCATTGTAGCAGACCTTTATCTCATCAGAGGCTACGGTCTTATTGACGAAGCGCCATATGCTGTGATCTGGCTTCGCGGCATGCTCTGCGGCTCTCAGCATCTACATGCGCATGCAAGAGCGCGTGACACATCAAACAGGCAGCATGTACCTTGCCGATTACTGCAGCCTTCTCTGAGGAAGAAGCAGCTCTGTCCGTCTCTTCGTTTTCAGTGTTTGACTTCAGCAAAAAGCAGAAAGTCTGCAAGTGCAACAACAGCCTGCTCACAGGCCACAGCAGCTGTCCAGCCTGTGGGAACACAAAAGGCGTATACCTACGATGTGATTGCACTAGGCAATCTGTGCCTTGACATATTTGTCTCAGTATCAGAGCTACCTTCAACAGAAGTGCACAGCCGGCAAAAGTTGCTGAGTCAGCTCACAGCATCGCCTCCCTCTCGTGCAGCATGGGAGGTTGGTGGCAACACCAATTTCATGATAGCAGCTGCCAGACTTGGCATGCAGGTTGCCCCTGTTGGTCACTTGGGGCCTGATGAGTATGGTCAGTATATCAAGGACGTTTTACAGGTGAGCTTGATGCTTTTGACACAGTTCCTGCAGCACAACCCTGCAGCATAAATGATCTGCAGATGCTGTTGCTGAAATTGCTGCTTTCACACAGCTTTGAAGCATGGTTGCTCAAGTTGCTGGCCATAATTGCTTATTTGCCTGTTGTCTGTCATGCACCTTAAACTTTGTGCAGAGAGAAGGCGTCCATGAAGTCAGGCCTTTGATTGGTCTGGAGCATTTGGACGAGTCCTTGAAGCAAACTCTACTATGCTTTGTGTTGGTAGCACCAGATTCAGCACACTCCTTCTGCAGCAGATATGACTTTGGACCATGGCCTCTGCTGCCGGGAGTTACAGCAATGCCACCGCCTGCCTGGCAGGTAACACTCTCAATGTTGGTCTTGGTCTCTGCGTATGCATGATGGCGTCAGCAACACGCTGACGCATTCCCGCATTCAATGCATATCTGGTGATGTCCTTGCAAGAATGGGTGTCATGTAAGCAGAGGTGCATTGCAAGCACAAACTCGGTACTGCATGAAAGTGGCTGCATGAAGGTCCCTCCTTGCTTGCAGGCTCTGCAAGATACGCGAGCAATATATCTCAACGGCTGCCTGTTTGATGAGCTGCCATCTGACATGGTGCTCTCAGTGCTGCTGCAAGCCAAAAACAATGGTGCTATCATTTGCTTTGATCCTGGCCCAAGGTTTGACATCTGATTGTTCAAGCTCTGACGAGCATTTCATCCTGCCATTCTGATCTTCTGTCAGGGGTCTTGCATGCTGATGTAGTGCGTTGATTAAATCAAGACCAGTCTGCAGCTTGCGAGTAAGAGCAACAGAGATGTGCTGCATTTGTACTATGTGTGTTGTTTGCTAATCTGCACTACTGCAGGAGCTGGGTCTTGTCAAGTGGCTCACGTCGGCCGACTTTAGATGCGCTGCTGGACTTGTCTGACATTTTGGTTATGACTGAGGTATGTGACAGCGGCATGCCCTGCGCTTGTGCACTGCAATACACAATACTGCAGCAGCCGTATATAGGCACAGGCTTGTTCAAACATGCTTGTCTTGCACTCTCACAAGAACAGCAGAAACGTTGACAGGTGCTCTGTCATATGAATTTTGCATTTACATTTCATCATCATTGTATGCTCTTTGCTGACATGGTGGATCTACAAAAGCCTTGAGACAGCTGCTTTGGGTCTGCATGCCAGCATTCCATGAGCATGTCACTTGCACCTGAGACGACATCAAACTTGATAAACTGTTGCTATGTACGCGTGCAGGAAGAGGCTCTCGCTGTGACAGGCCAAACAGGGGCTCAAGCGGCTGCACAATGGGTCCTCAATCGTCCTAAAAGCTCCACTCAATGGTCCATTGTCAAGCAGGGCTCCTCTGGCTCTGTGCTCTGCAGCCGGCACTCCTCAGCAGTGTACAAGCAGTCAGCTCTTCAGGTATGGCCATGCCAGCATCCCTTGCACTGCTGAGTTGATCATGCTCATTACATGCCTCTTTTGCTTGTTGGCACCAGGTATGCTGCTGCACTTCACGTTTACCCACTGATTATGTCTGTCCCCATTTGCAGAACCCTTAGTTGCAGCAGCAGATATGGTCTGAAACAAATGCTGTACCAGCAGAAAGTTTGCGCCATCTGCCCTCTTGTGCTTTACCCTGCTTGTCAATCGCAAGGGAACCTCACGATTTTAAAAGTTCATGTAGGTGCCAGTTGGTGATACTGTTGGCTGTGGGGACAGCTTTGCAGCAGCAATTGTCCTGGGGTATATCAGGGGATACAACATTCCTGCCACCATGGCTCTGGCAAATGCAGTAGGGGCCGCCACTGCAATGGGAACAGGAGCTGGTACAAATGTGGCTTCTGCCCAGACTGTGCTCCACCTGCTTAGCAATGCCTCTGCTGAGAGTACAGAAAACAATGGCAACGGTGGTGAAAAGCAAAATGGTGACGCAATGCGTAGTGATCAGGCATACGGCAACGCAGCAGCACTGCAGATCTTGCAGGACTCTTTGACTTCTAGCTATGGAAAGTCTGCCTCTGCATCATGAATGCATGTTTGCTTTCTGCAGGCTTCTTGTGTCAAATAGGTGAACGTCCGCGTCAAATGTATCCTTCTGCAAACACAACCATGCAAGCAGCACGCAGCTGGACCCGTTTCCAGGTTTTGTGTCAATGCAGTGCTCAACCTACTCACTCAGCTTGACTGAACGAACCCTATACAGTGCATCCCATAGTTAATGCTGATAGTCAATGTTGCACAAGATGTTTATGCAAACCTGCTCTTGAAACTTCCGCTGCACTGAATGACCATGAAAGACTGGGCACTCTGTGCGGTGTCTACCACTCTGATTGCCTGGGTTCTGCCCACCATTGTATATTACCTGCATTTGCATCATCTGATGTGCACAGCCGTGTAACTCCGGTCCAGTATTGGCCCATCGGTGGTGGAATTTAGCAATCATGTACTTTGACAGGACAGGACATCTACATCCTTGACAGCTGTCGGTGCAGCAGTTGATAAACAAAAAAAGCCGAACGTTGCCTAAGCAGTTTCGGATGGACTCGTCACAATCCCACGAGAGGATTTCTGACTCGGTTGGCCGTTCCAAGAACGGACGGATCCAGTTGCCAGTCCTGCCGCGTGTCATGCACAATGTACCAAGCCTACAATCACGCATGCCAACCTAGGACCCTCCATACAGTTTCCACACTCTGGCCAAGCGCGCATAACTCAGTATACTCGTGTTGATCGAGTGATAGCCTTGAGGTGATGATGGACCCCTACCAAAGCCAAGCACGTGCGCATGAGCAAGGCCCGGCTGAGCACGGGCCGTCTGGGCAGCCTTCGCAAGCCTTTACAGCGTCCCGGCGCCTTGATGCAGCTGACGGTCGTGACGAGCAGCATTATGCACAGCGTCATGAGCAGCACCAACAGCCGCAGCAGCAGCAGCATCAGGCGGTCTTGGCGGTGGCAGGTCAGCTGGCTGTGCTGCCGAAAGCGCAGGACGTGCGAGTACAGTGCGAGGCACGGGACTGCCAATCGCTGCTGCAGGTAGGAGAGTTGTGGCGCTTCCCGCCCGCAAAGTCTGCCGCAAAGTGCTCGTTTATGTTTGACCTGTCCGCGTTTGTGCACCCCAGGTCTCTATGGAAGTCAACCACCGCCAGCCCCTGCACTCAGGCCAAGGGTGTGATTTGCACTATTAATTTCTTGTTGTGATTTGCAGGTCAGCATACCTATTACTCAGCAGCTGAGGTCTCCTGTCATAGTGCGCTGTGGGGGTTGTCACAGGTGCTGAACTCACATAAGGCACTAATCACACTGGCTAACAGCAACCTTGCAGCTATGTCTTGAGCCTTGCACTCAGTGATACAACAAACGTCTGGGTCAACCTACCCTGCTTCTGACCTCTGTCAGCCACCTGTTTGTTTTCTATGCACGTCAAATCTGTGTGACTGCACATTGACCTCCGCAAGCTCGGCAGCTGCTGCAGAAATGCTAGAATAGTAGTTACAAAGGAAGGCCTCAGCATCAAGTCTGTTTTTGCCTTCGTTGCAGGTTGCTGGAGGTAGACCTAGCAGCAGCTCTCCTGCACCTGGCTCCATACCTACAGCAGCCTGCTGCTGCTGCTGCTGCTGCTGCTGCTTTGCCTTCTCCAAAAGCTGTTGCTGCATCTAATCCCACTACTGAGGCCAACCCTCATCAACAGGTGTGCTGCATCAAAGTACTGATGTACATCCAGGTCTGCTAGAGAATATCTTGAGACCAAATTGCTGCACTTGGAGCTGCTGTCAAAAAGCAAAACATTTGGCCAACAAACCTAGGCATTTACTGTGCTCAGCATTGCAAGCATGCAACCAAAGGCATGCCTGCAACTGCAGGGCCATTTTTATCCGCAAGCTATTCAGTACCAGCCTCCGCCACAATATTACCAGCCCCAGGCTCATCACAACAATGTCATCCCACCCCCAGTGCATAGTCAGTCCCTCAATCCTGACCCCCATGGCACAGGCTCAGGCCCCCAGAACCAGTACCAACCTCAACCCCATGCTAACAGCATACCCCTACCAGTCCAGACTCAGCAGGCCCTCCCCATGCCACAGTCATATAGGATGGTTCAGCAAGGGTCCCATGCTCACCCCCAGCCTCAACCCCAGTCTCCCTATGGGGCACAGCACCAGTTTCAAGCGCTGCCAAACCTGTCTTCTGAGTCTCTTAGGGCCCCTTCCCTGCAACAGCCTCAAGGGCTAACTGCAGCGCATTGCACGGCTCTGGCTTCGTCACCTAGAGGCCATCCTGTGCAGGCATCCCCTACAGGGGCAGCCCCTCCCCAATCCAAGGAGCAGGCCCATCCTCCTGGGGCTTCTCAAATCCCCAGATACGATGAGGCTGTTCTGACCAAAACAGCCCAATCCCAAGATGGAGACCCCATGCATCAACCATATTGGCCTGGTCCCAGTCAGCCTCAGGGACCTGCTGGGCACTTGTGCCAACAGCCCCAAGCACAGCACCAAGTCTCAGAGGGCACTCGGCATCGTTCTCCCTCCTTGGACCCTATCCCCCTTCTTTACACCCCGCCACCACAGTCGTTCACTCCTGAGGGGTCAAATGTGCTGCAGCCTGCCAGTGTTCCCCCGCGCAGTGTTCAACACCACCATCAATCTTATTTACAGTCCAACCCGCAGCTACAAGCCCCTCAAACACACCAAAACCAGCAGCTGTACCCCCCCTCCTCATACCTCACCCCAGCCCCTCACCCCCCTCCAGGAGGTTACCCACAGTCTTACCCACAGCTAGCTCAACCCCCTGGGCAATTCACAAGCTCACCGCAGTATTTTCTCACAGCGCAGCAACCTCACCAGCATGGTGTTCAGTACTATCAGCAGCAACTTCAGCTGCAGCATCAGCAGCAGCAACCAAACTCAGTGTTGCATGAGCAAGGCACAGCAAGCAGTGCCAGTCAGGGCTCCAGGGCAGTTGCAGGCATCCAGGGCAACCCGGCCTATGCCCCAGAGTTGATGATTGCGGACTATGGTGGAGGGCAGTCTGCTGGGGCATCTGATGAAGCCCTTGGCCCTGGCAAGAAGAGGAAGAAAGGTGATGAAGCACAGTGGGTTTCTGATGTCCACAATTTGTCCCCTAGGTACCCCTGACGGCTTGAGTCCCCACCCCTCCTTCAGGCCTTCATGCTAACCACAGGAAATTTTGCACCATGTAATGCCTTGATTGCACCGCATCCTGCGTGTATATCTCCAGAACATTGGTGATGTTCTAGCTGTGCTATTGTTTGTACCAATGCTTGTTGATGGGCAAAAGAAGCACTGGTGAGCTTTGTGAACTTCACCTGACACGTACACACCAGCAAGATTCTCCCCTTAGCAGGCTGCTGCTGTATCCACAGCATAGTTTTACTGCTGCAGGCTGCTGTATTTGTAGTGGAGTATCTTTGCTGCAGGCTTGACTGCATAGGGTCTCACTTCTCAAGCCTCTGCTGACTGTAGCACTACTGGCATGCAGTTCTCCTGCCTGAGCAATCATGCAGTGCATGTCTTTAGATGCTCAAATGCAGCTTCACTCAGTTTTGATGCTCACAGCAGCTCTATGTGCTTGCAGAGAAGGCCCGGCTACCCACGGCATACAATCTCTTCGTCAGGTGAAGATCTTTCTTTTCTTCCCAGTTTCACACTGCTTGCAGAGCTTCAGATGTCTGCCATGCATGTGTGCGCAGCCCACATGTCAGTTGTGAGCAGCGTGCATCCAAGTTTTTGTTTGATGTGAGCAAGGGAGTAGTAAGTTTGCAACATGACTGCTTGCTCATTGTGACACACAGCAGTTGTGCACTGGTCCAGTCAACAACTCTCTTTTAGGGATCAAGCAAAAACAACATTGCAGCTCTTACCTGCATGAGCTTTCAAACCTGCTGCACAGTCATTTGCTGATGCAGCTTGCTCATCATGTAGACCAGCAACAGGTGTTTTGGGATTCCTTGAGCACCTTTGCAGCGGTCTTGCTCGTCACTGGATTGGAGACAATTGTATGCCATGCAGCACTGTAGTATGCCACTGTCACAGGCCCCTCTTGTGCTGAGTCATGACATCAGGCTATGCATTGAGTGCGCAGGGAAGAGATCACTCGCCTGAAGGCACAGAACCCAGCCATGAGTCATAAGGAGGCTTTTGGGATTGCTGCTGACCATGTGAGTTGCATGCATTGACCACCTTTTTGCATTTCATCTACAGTCTGCATGTCTACCAGCACAGAAGGTAGGCTTTGTTGCTGGGATCAAAATACCAACTGTCGCAGCAACAAGAATGGTGAGCACAGGTCTGTACCTTGAGCAGCTGTGATGTTGTGTGCTTGGATATCACCAGAGCAACTGTTATATGCAACGGACGCTTGAGAGTGTGCCTGAGATGAGCGGACATTTCTGCATGCCTCTAATATAAGGCATTTCACACTCACCTACCCACCCGCTGACGCTCACACTCATGATCATCGACTGTTGTGATGTGCATGCAGTGGCAGTACTCCCCGAACAATTCTGGCTTAGCCAAGAAGCGCAGAGTCAAGAAGGCAGCTGCTGCAGAAGCCACCTCAGCAGCACCCTCTCCAACTGCTCACCTCAACCCCTCCTTCCTGGTCAGCCCCACCCCCCTCCAACCCCTTGTGAGGCCTGTGTCCATCAGCCTCAACCCCTTGGCAGGCCGACACCTCTTCAGTGCGTCTACTGGATCTGGCCTGGTACCAAGCTCCAACAGCAACTCAACTGCACCTCTGAAGCTCATCTCAGACTCAGCACTGCTGGACAGATTGAGTGCCTTGCCAGGAAACGAAAGCCAAGCAAGGCCACATTCAGCAGCAGGGCAAGCAGCAACAGCCCCTCTAGCAGAGCAGGCACAGGTTGCAAAGCTGGCTGGTAGCTATCAAGACTTGCACAGCTCTGGTGGGCTTTCAGCAGCAGGACAGGAAGGAGTCAGCTCAGCCTTGATGCAACCAGCAGAAGCAGCTGCCATGCCTCGTGCAGATCAGACTGACTCCAGTGTGCCAAAAGCCAACTCAGCAGATCCATCACAGCCAGCAGGCTTAGCGAGTGTCATGGCAGCCGCAGAGACACAGCTCGCACCAGAACATGTCGTCTCACAGTCATCACTCACACAAGCAGCGGGAGCAGGAGGACGCGGCACAGAGGCAGCTGCTGTTGAAGCTCCTGTAGGCCCACAGCCTCAGCCTGTCCATTCACCTGCCACAACAAACACACAGACACAGAGCACTGGTCTTGTGCTCAACATTAGTACAGCAGGGCATGTGGCAGATTCTGGGGGAGGCCCCTCAGCATCAGGGCTGGTGGAGTCGTCCCCAATTGAACAGCATGGGAGCCTTCTCACACAGCCCCATATGGTTGAGCAACCCTCAGCAGACGGAAGAAGGATCGCATCCACTACTGTTGAGGCCCTGCAGAGGCCACATGAGTTGGATGATCCAGTTAAGGGGCAGGGGCATTCTACGGCAGCCCTGGCAGTGCAAAACCAAATTGAATCAGAGCCGACAAGATTCAGTCAAGAGCGCTCGCCTGAGCCTGTGGGGATGGACAGCAGGTCAGGGGTCCATGTGACCTTTCCGCCCATCGCATTATCCAGATCATCATCTATATCACCTGGATCATCCACATCACCTCAAGCAAGGCATCTGTCCGTGCCCAATCCTTTCAGGGTGTCACCAGAGCTGATGTGTGCACTAGCCCCAGACAGCTCACAAGCACCATGCCGGCTTGCATCAGCACCAGCAAGCAATTCTCCGAGCGCACAGGTGCTGTTGGCGCCACGCAGCACATCATCAGAGGCACAGCTGCTGTTAGCACCTCATGTTGCTTCCCCACAAACACAGCTGTTACCAGCGCCAACGTTCAGAGACGGCTTTTCGGCTATAGTACTATCATCAGACGCCACAGCTGGTCTGGATGCTCTGCTGCATGCACAGCACCAGCAGCAGATTGGAATCAAACAGAGGCTGCCACTGATGAATTCCGAAGCAAGAGATGACTCTGTGTCACCAGTTTGCACTGAGGACCGGGCTGAGCGTTTGACACAGCTACAGACAGACGCTGCAGTGGCTGGTGTCCAGTCATCATCACCAGCTGCAGCGGCTCATCTGAGTCCTCATGAGGCTTATGCTCTAGGACACATGGGTGTATCTGAAGAAGGGTTGTTAGTTGCTGACACGACAGGTCAAAGTCTGGACTTGTCAGTATCCATTGAGGAAATCTTCTGAGGCTCTCTGCAGCCTTGTGAAGTCGTGCAATTGGCAGGCTTCCACCCAAACATGCACTGTGCTCACAAGTGCTGTTCTGGGGTTGTGTTTGGTTCTGCCAGTTGATTGTGTATTATAAGTGAAATTTGTTCCATGGCATAAGCAGTATGCTGCATGTGAGTGTGTCATGCTCCTGTCTGCAATTGTACAACAGCCCCTGCTTTACTCATTGCATGGTGTTAGCTTTGTTCGAGTAGGTTGTGCCACAGTGGAACCATGATTGACAAATTCGAGCAGAATTCTCATCATGACCACCCCTGGTTGGCAGTCGCAGCAATACTGATTCTTGGCAACAACGCCTTTCAATATATCAGTGTTTGATTCAACAAAGTCCTATGTAGCCATTCAGCATTGTGAAGAACCCGCCATGAACATAATGCACACGGTGGCTGCACATCAGACTGTAAAGATGGGCGTCTGAGGCCTGTCCTTTGAAGGTGGCTTTTGCCATGCGCGTTTGTCTAGCCCCATGTGCTGCACCATAGGGCTTCTTCTGTCACCACTTACAACCCCTTCCATCTGCCTTGGCAAGCCAGAGTCTAACATGCCACCTTCATGCATAACTGCTGGATCTGCTGACAGACTAAAAAGAGCTGGTGTGGGGCTCCATCTGCACCAACAGCACACATTGAACTCAACAACATGATGTCAAAACTGTTGACTACGCATGTATGCAGCTTTCTTGTGTTGGCCCAGCAGGCAGTGATAGGCAACGACATTGTAGTGATGTTGGACTACTCAGCCAGCACAGGGATCAAGCAACCTGGTGTGCACATGGCAAGCCTCTTGTGCACGTACAATCAATGCTGCCTAATCCTGCAACAAAGGATGCTTGCACAGCAACACCTTTGAGTGTCACATAGAACATTCTGCTGACAAAGAGGCAGACGTGCTGCTTGTGTGTTCTTATGCTGACAGGCATGCGGCAAACAGTTGCAAGTCTTTGCCAGTCGCCATCAGCTGGCAGTCCATTTTTTGGTTTTCTGGATTTCTTTTGGGTTTCTTGTAGCTTTACAACAGATTCCAAAAGACATAACACAGCATCTGCCAGGTTACAGCAGGCCTGGTGAGCACATCCTGAAATCAACAACAGGCAGATGTACATTGTAGCTAACTAGGTACATAATGATTTTGTTAGGCTGTACCTAGCAGCTAGTGATGGTGGCATAGCAGCAGCACCAGGGGTCACCAAGACTGGGGTCAGTGTGTTGGCTGCCAGAGGGGCCAAAGGGCTGGGTGCAGGCATACGGCCTGATGAGTAATCTGCAGGCAGCTCTGGCAGAGAAATGCTAGTGTAGGCAGCAGAATCTGGTGAAGAGGAGTGACGGGGGCTGTGACGCAGGCTCTCTGGCAACATACGCTGCCCACCTGAAACAGAGCAGAGGTCAGTGACACAGGAGAAGAAAACCAGTGATTGCACAATCAATCTGATGTAATCTTGGCTCAGTGTTTTCATTAGGTTCCCTGATAGCACTCATCCGCCTGACAAGGTCAATGCACAAATGTAACCCACACACAGGGCTCTGCACATGCTTTGATTTGCAGTTCATGAAGATTCAGACTTCACTATGACCAGTTTGTGACCCAAACAAACCAAGTCTAAGATGCATGGTTGATGTTTGCAACCAGCAGGCCGTCACTGTCATTTGAAGCAATGCATCTAAGATACTGTAAAGCCAGGTGTGATCCAAGGATGCATTGAGCAGGAACACCAACAGCAGACTGAGACATAACGCACTAGTGCAGCATCTACACATATGATTGTCGGTATGCTAATTGCCAAAACAGAATCTCACACAGGAAGTTACTAAAGGACTGCATGTACCTGACCTGTACGGGTAGACACACAACGCATGAACGAGTGGATGAATGAACAAACGAAAGCATGAATGAACGAACGAACGAATGAATGAGTGAGTGAGTGACTCAGTGTAGAGTGAACAAAGGAAGAATGAATGAACAAATGAACAAGTGCAGCATCACCATTGACTTAGTCAGGACCACAACGCAAGAGAACATGCAAGATGCCACCCGGTACCTGGGTCTGAGGAAGAATGCAGGGAGGTGAAGGTGACGCCTGGGCCAATGAGCTTGGGCAGAAGGGATGGCTTGCTGGGTGGACGCCCCTGCTGCATGTTGCGCTGCAGCTGTAAGTCTGTATCACAGCTCAAGCACCTGCAGGGTCCTCACGTACAGATAGTCATGCTCGTATTCAACCATGCAACAGGAACTTTGGCTGTTCTCAGTGGTCATAGGTTCATAGCAGCACTAACCCTGGCATAAACAACAGAAGCTGCTTGAGAGGCAGCTGGCCAGTTGGCAGAACACGACGGAATGAGAGGAGTCTTGCTGACATTGCACCAGCATCTACTTATCACCCTTTGATCTGTTGAATGAAGCTTGCAACAAACCTCTCACTCTTACCAAGTCTACACAGCAATTGCTCTCTTATTGATCACTTGGTGCCCATGTGTTGATCAGTTCTGCATAAACAGTGTGTCTGACCCTGGGTCAAAGACAACAGAGCTTCCAACCTGAATCTGGAGGCACCAGCTGCGCTTTTGTCCCTGGCATCTTCTTTTTGCAGGCTGTGGTGAAGGGCAGCTTCTGCACCAGCTGCTGCCTTGTGTGTAATACGGTTGATATCCTCTGGGCCCAGCTTGTGCCTCACCTGCAAGTCATGTGACCGGAGTGAGTCAATACAGTCAAGGTGGTAGCGACTACAGATGACATAACCCATGACGACTGGCTTTCCTGAGAAACTGTGGCCTGCTATCTGTTTGAAGCTGTGTGTCCAGCTTGTGCCTCAACTGCAGAGAAGTCCTCCTTGCTGTATGTTACCATATCAGACATACGCATGTGCCATGTCAACTTGTATGCTGCATTGACAGCAGCCAAGACCAAGTGCTGTTGGCAAAAGTGTTCATTCAGATTGTCACTCTACCACTTTGGGATGTAGTCTCAGCCTAAAGGGCTGAGGAGCAAGGGTACACTGAGCATAGTGAAAGCTGCTAATGTGACGTCCTGAAGCTGCACTTGTGAGATCAACACCAAATGACATAGCAGAAAAAATGACATAGCAGAAAGAAATGGCACCCAAAACCCATCAAGCTGAAGAGATGCAAAGCCTTGTCGTGCACAGCTGCACATGCAAACTGACTGCAGCAGCTTTTGCAGAGAAAGCACTGCTGGGCGAAGGCACACAAACACCCACATACCTTGTAAGCAAGATCATTGATAGCAGTTGCACACTTGTGCAGGTCATCACTGCTGCCTTCCACTGTTGCCACAGCGCTTTCAACCTGCAAGGACAAGTTTTCTTGAACACAGACAGCCTTTGCGCCAAACTTGGCCGCCACTCGTGCTGCCATTTCAGATGACAAGACAGCAAAGTGCAGGCAGACAGAGACTGTCTTGGGGTTGCAGGCACAAACAGCCCAACCATAAGATATCCCCAGGAAAATCCTCTGCAGGTAACTTCTTGATGTTGGGCCATGGAAGATACACAGCATAGGCAGTACTTTGTACCAAAGCCTGCAGAATCTCTGAACTGCCACAGGCTGTAGACACCCAGTGCAAGCCTATCAACAGCCTTGTCCTGAGGTCAGCACAAGATAGAGCAAGGCTCAGGTGGGTTTTTCAAGAAAGCGTGCACCAGAAGGGAAACAGGATGAAACAGGATGAGGCTGCAGAGTACCTTTTGTCGAAGGGAAACAGACTAAGGCTGCCAAGTATCTTGCCTTGAAGGCAAACAGACTGAGGCTGCCAAGTACCTTATACTGAAGAGAAAACAGACTGAGGCTGTCAAGTAGCTTGTGTCGAGGGGAAACAGACTAAGGCTGCAGTGTCGAGGGCAAACCTTGTATTGAAGGGATCGCACGTCCTGCTGCAGGCTGCCCAGCTGCTCCTGCAGGCCGCCTGTCACCACCTTGGCTTCAGCAACTGCTGTGGAAGCTGCACCCAGGCAGCTGCTCTGGATCCTGCAGCAATGACAGGAAAGATGTCATGCTTCCCATGAACTGCATTGGTCTTGGACAAAGCTGATCAATCAGCCAAGCTTGTCGGGCATGTCACTCTGCACTGCAGACTGCTTGCCAAGACTGACAATGCTGGTGCTATCAGGTGCATCACACACAAGGGCAAGACTCTAGTGAATCCCATCTGCAATCCCATCTGCAATAACCTTGTATCCTGCTTGTTGTTCTTGGAAGGTGCACATGCCAACGCAAAACACTGTCATGACATGGGAACATGTATGTCATGACTACATCACACTGTGTGGTCAGGCACACACGCTGCAAGCTGCTTGTTGGTCTTCTCCAGCCTGTCCTTCAAGTCATGGATGCCTTCGAGGCTGGCGCGCAGCTGGTCCTGAAAGGCGCTCAGGTCTGCCCATGTCACCTGTCCTGCCACCTTGTCAGATGCTTTCCTCATGGCCACCTGCAATTACAATTTTCCAAGTCTGCCTTCACGCTTTGGATGATAAGTGCTGAGAGATTGGTCACATAGCCAACTCTGAAAGGAGATTGAGTCTGTTGTCATTGGGCCTATGACCTTGTCAAACGCTTTGTGCCTGATAGACGTTTGCAGCGGAATGCTTGTGTTGGGTCTGTCCGTGAGATTAACAGTGTGAGCAAGGTGAGATTGGCAAGCAGAGGGAAGGCGGATTTGATGCAAACTTTGCGGCTGAGTTGGTGACTATATGTACTATATACAGCAACTGCACCATGCAGCATTGCAGCCTCTCAGGCAGTGCAACATTATCCACCCTGCAACAAAAAAGGAGAAGCAAGCAACAGGATCCAATGCTGCACCCTACATGTGCCACATGCAAGCAACACAGCTTTCATAGGATTGCGTCGGCTAACATTAAGAATACTGAAAAAGTCTCTGCTTTCTGGCTCATGATGAGCTAGGTACATGCAGGCTATGTCTGTTTATTTTGCAGCATATATTGCTGGTGGTAACAGCTCTAGCATGGCAGATTACATGCTCTCTGATGTTGCTAGAGGGTAAGAGTATCAAAAGCCTGTTATTTAGCTGTTTGCACCAAGAGGTAACAAAACGTCACTGGCCAGCAGTTGCTTGCAAAGCGTGTGCTCTGCGTTGTAAAGAATACTTACCGTTGGATGTGTCCCTGTGTAATAGTCATGACTCTACCTCTGTTCCCAAAGCATTGCAGAGACATTCCAATTTGAAAAAAGCAACAAGGCACTAGACAGAGCGATGTGTCTGCTGGTAGTACCATGGGTGTCGTTCAACAGGTTCACAAGCATTTGTGTGATTGATAGAAGGCAAAGTTGCGTGACTCACCCGGGAGCTGCTCTGAGATCTGGCGGCTGCAGCCTTGTCAGCCTTGGCGGTCTCGTCATCCTTCATCTTCTTCCAGACGCTGTGCATCTCGCTCTCCAGCATGTGGAACCGGCTGTCAATGTTGCTGGTGATGCTGACCGCACCGCTGAGGTCAGCATGGCTGGTCTGCATCTCCTTCTTCAGAAGGCTCATATCGTCTCGCAGCATCTCAACATGCCTGCACAACAAGGTGTTGCAGCCATGAGTATCATGCACTGCTTGAGGCTTGCTGTCAGCGGCTGTCATATGACTCACACCAGCTTGAGCATTATGATCATCCTTGTTTTGCCAGTATTGGATTGCCGAACTGCATGCAGCATGGGTTAGACTTTGGCACTGACATTGCTGGTTCCAGTCACAGCCCACTGCTGTCGTCATGCGACATGTGTGTCAGTCAGCCACTGGCATCACGTCATGCTGGGTGATGAGCTTTCCAGCCAATACCAACGCAAAGCATGCATCCAGAGCAATGCAACCTGAAGAGCTGTGCTGTAAGGATGACAAGGGTCAGCATTGCATGCAGAGCGTGCAACAGCAGGCAAGGACATTTGCTCAAACATCCAAACAGCTCATGCAGCAGAAGCTCATGAGATATCTGCCACACGACTCACAGTCTCATCTCCAGCTCCTTATCCTCCAAAGTCTCAATCTGCACCTTCAGCTGAGGCAGCAGCCCTGGGCCACCAGCCCTTGCTGCCCCTGGACTAGGGACTGCTGCAGGCAGCCCTGTGCTGATGGATCTCGGAATCTGAATTGCAAGTGCAGGAGAGGCCACAGCATGCTCAGCAGGGGCAGCATGCTCATCAGGGGCTAGTTCAGCAGGGGCCAAATGCGGCAGTCCTGGGAGTGCTGCATCAGGCTTGGGCAGAAGACCTGGTGGCAGCTGCTCAGGCTCTGCAGCAGCTGATGTGATGGCTGCCTCAGCAGCTTCTGGGGTAGCGACTGAGGCAGCAGGTGGTAGCTGAATCTGCAGCAAAAGCGTGGACTCAATTGCACAGTACACACAGCGTGTCAGGTCACAGCTTGTGGCCAAGCATGGATGCTCAGCAGGCAAGGCCTTCAAATTTAAGACAAAGGTCAAAGCAATCAGTGTTTGAGAGGATGACAGATGTGCTCTTTGTTTGCTCAAAAGGACAGCCGTTCAGCTGTTGGCATGAATGTGCTCACTTCAGACAGAGGTGTGCTGCTGACTCAGCTGCCCCATCAGAGGTTAAGGCTCATGTAACAGGTGTTCACCTGAGGTACACCAACTCCTAGTATGCCAGCCATCTCGTGTACAGCCAGCTGATGGCCAAGCACATTGTCCACGCCGTGCAGCTTCTGGCTTAGCACATCCAGCCGAGACTTGAATTCCTGCTCGAGGACACACTTCAACTTGTGGTGCAGAGTTGTCAAGATGCCCATTCAGGCTGTCTTGCAGCAATCCAGATCGGGGTGTCACAGCAAGTTGTTGAGTGACTGCACTGTGTTCAGATGCATCTGTAGAGCATGAGGAATAGGCCTTGCTCACATGATGTGAACTGGAAGCATATTATCACCTGGGGATGTGTGGGTCACACCAGCCCTAAGGGTCCCGGCAAAATGAGTATACTGGCAGACCAGGCTGTAATGGCAAGGCAAATTCACTGACGTCAAAAGAAGACCTGGCAGTGGGGGGGGGCGGGGGGATTGGGGGGGTGCAATCATCACGGCGCTGGTGAGGCTTGGGTTCTGGTCTCAATTCAACATGCGCTTTGTGCATTTTGCTGGGGTGTACATGCACATAGCAGCAAACCATCCATGAACAGATACCGTATCAAGCCGACTCGAGATCTTTTGTGTGCTGGCAGTGAACTCCCTGGCAGATGCCTCATAGGTGCTCATGCGACCTGCCAACTCCTGCTGATGCTGCTGCAGCTCCGCATGTATGCTGCTGTCCCTGTCACTGCCCTGCTCTTGACTGACAATGCAGAAGTTGCGCAGATCTTGCAAATCATGTTGTTCCTTCTGCTCACGCTCTGCAATAGTTGTCCGCAATGCAGCATTTTCTGCTGCGAGCGTCTTCAACTGCACATCAGCATGTCAGAACTGGTCAAAGACACAATGCATGTTGCTGTAGCTCAATGAAATCATGCAAAGTCATGTTACCCACGCCTTGCACAGACACGTTTAATTTTTATTTTAGAGAGGTTTGGACCAAATGCACCTCAATGGCCAGTTGGACAAATTCATTGTATATTACTGAATCATAGGCACGCTATACAACAACAGTTCCAAAGTTAATTCTGGTTTTAAGTTGCGAAAGTACATCAAGCTGTGTTGGACGCCCACGTGACCAAGCGCCCTGAAGCTCGAGAGACAGCTTTTGTGCTAGAGAACCTTCTGACCTGTTCTTGCATGGTAAGCGAAGCAGCGCCTTGCTCACGACTCCGTATGAATAACGTTTCAAGCATCATCTGCACATTTGGATAAGTGAGAGACGGCTCTGTCTTGCATGCTGAGGCTAGAAACGTTGTGCTGCTGCGGTGCTTGATATGTTTGAACAGCCAATATGGTGCAGATCGTACCTGCAGTGGTGTCTGGATGAGTAGAGGCTGCGACAATGTCCTCAGAAAGTCGCTGTTACTGCGTTCTAGTCCTGATGCACCTGCCCCCAAAGGGGTCACTCCAAACAAGCTCATGTCTCCGGCGGCAAGTTGCACTTTACATGCGTACAAAACGTTGCTTGGCAAACATGGCAACAAGGAATGGCAAAGACAGCAAAAGGTTGCTTCAAGTCGATGAGCTCTGCAATTGCTTTGTGTACTGTCGGGGCGCCTTGAACCCAAGGGAATTCAAGTCTGCAAGCGCCCTCAAGCTCGTGCAAACCTCGTGCTGCAGTTGCCAGAGTCGCTTGGACTGGCACTGGCCCTTCTGCGGTTGTGCCGCATCTGCATTTGATGCTAAGCGGCAGACAATGCGCCGGTGCGAGCACCACCGGCAGAGTCGGTCATGAATTTGGTGAAGTTGTTACTCACCATTGCTACGATCACTGCCCGCGCTTGTCCGTCCAGTCACTTCGCGCATCTGCACATGGCATTGGCAGACGGAGCTTATTTTACACGTCCCTTGCGCGGCATAGTCTCACGCGCAAGGCCAGCATACGCTGTGAACCGCCTGGTCAAGGTCTAGGTCAGCAGCGGTGTCGGCAGAAACGAAGCGCAATATGCGCTGTTTCTGGCAGCTTTGCTGAACCAGACAGTGGCAGAAGACCCAGCAGATACCATTACCTTCGATCAGCGGCCCTTTGCTCAGTCATTTTTGGGGTATGGTGCTGTGTCAGCGCACATACTCAAACCAGCTCAGCATTTCTGTCCATGACAAGTGCACTGACAGACGCAGGAGCTTCATCAGCAGGTAGCAAGCTGCCTGCCTGTGACAATGCGTTTCAGATCACTTATCAAATCGGACAAATAATGCAAAGCACCTGTGTAACAAATGTGTGAGGATTCTTGTAGAAAGCAGTCCTACACAACCTGAATCATAGTTTGCAACAAAAAATCCATACTCGAAGATTGAACTACACACTGTGATGTGCAGCTGCCCATGGAGCTGTCAGAAGTGGCTATGCTGGTTTGGCAGCTGGATGCTTGCACTCACTTGCAGGAGTAGACCATTTGGCGGTATGCAACCGTTGCTCATTCCATTGTGTCTCTTGTCATTGGTCTTTGTGACAAAGCGTCAGCGATCTCTTAGGCCCTGCAATTGCAGCTGCAGTGTTCAAGAAATTGCCTTGCTGGTGCTGTGCAGGCGTTGACGCCCTTTACAATTGGTCGCAGCCATGCAGCAGCATCCTTGCTTGGGGCGCTGTGGGGCTTTGGCCATAGTACTGGCCAATTGATTATGGGACTAGTTATGATCATTCTCAAGGTAAACATGTGTATGCATGTCATACTGCCTCTCAAACCTTTTTCATCATGATTTGCAAGCTAGTAAGGCTGCAAGGGCTGCCAAGGAAAATTCAGAAACGATTTATATGTCTCCGGGCATATTGGAGGTCAAGCTTTCCCACCACTGTCTTCACATGGCATGAATGTGCACCTGCCACATAGTCCAGGGCTTAATCCAGCATGACCCTGACCCTGTTATTGCCCCTGAGTGTTTGCCAACAGGTTTACCATTGACATTGCGACTTGGTGTGCAGGATCGTTTCCAGCACATTGTCCCCACTCTAAACAAGCTTGGCAACACAACAGTCGGGCTGACCCTCATTCTTATTGGTGTATTGGGTATCATCGAGTCACGACAGCACCAGCAGGAACAGGCTGAGCAGTTGCAACCTGTGACAACAGAAGGGACTGTCATTCAGGGTGAGCTGTTATGAACTCACAACACCTAGACCTCTGCACGTATCACAATTTGCAGCGCCATGATGCTTCCTCCATGTAAGTAGCATTCAACAAAAGAACATGGCTTTGTTGCAATGTTGCAGTTGCGATGCAGTTGTGTATCAATGCCCATGTATCTTTGCTTGAATCACTATCATGGCCTCGTTCCTTGAACCATCAATGATCCTGAGACCTGTCTTGTTTTGCTTGACCAAATAGGGCTTCCTCAGGCTACTAATGTGGTCTTGACATGCAGATATTAGCAAAAAGCAGCCAGGAAAGAGCGGCCTAAGGCACAGCATGGGTATCTTTGCCACCGGTGTTGTATATGGGTGCAATCCAGATGCTCTGTTCTGTGTCATTCCAGCCATCACATTGCCGACAAAGCTTGCTGCAGCAACCTACACTGCAATGTTTGTGCTTGGTACTGTTGGGGCCATGGGTGGCTACACTGCCTTCATAGGTCAGCCATCTCACCTGTGTCAATTGTGTTGCATGATGTCAAAATTGAGTCTGCACGGCACGAGATTGTTGTCATTGGCATGGATCTGCTTTTTGGCACAGCTACAGTTAATGTTATGCATGATCTGCAGTTATGTGCTCTCATTGCAATTGCAGATGACTTCATGTCAAGCAAATTGAGAGAACAGGGTTGTGCTTGCTCAGGTGCTGTCTCAAGAAGCGCATCTGATGCGGTGAACTCCAAGCTAGCTACAATTGCAAGCATGATTGCGCTTGTGGTTGGCGCTGGTGTGCTTCTATCTGGGTTTGGTGTGGCCCTGCCTGTTAGCTTCAGCTTGGCATAACAGTTTGGCATAACAGTTGCAAGGAGGTCTGCAGCTGTTAATCAAGCAGCAGTTTGGTACCTGCCGGGAGCCTTATGTATCCTTGTTTGTGCGAATGAACACATCTGGAGTTGTGGCTGCCCCTCCACGAAGCTTGCTCTGTTCTGGATAGGTTTAGATTTTGCTTGTCACAGCTTTTGGCTATACAGCTTGTGTTGACGGATGCAGTTTGCCTGGTACAGCATGTGTGTGTTTGTCTCATCAAGACTCTTTCTGGGTTTTGTGTTTTGTTTGGGGCTACATGGTGTGCAAATGTAGTGATGCATTACGGCAACAAATCATTCTGATTGCTCTGCTTTCATGGTATCGCTGACCGTACGATCTGCTTTAATTGTGCGGAATCACAATGTACAACTGCCATTGTAACACAGTTTGTGAAGTCAAATTAGTAATGCAGGCAATGCATGTATTACACGTGATACAGTGGCGATCTCTCTTGGGCGGGGGAGTGCCAGGATATGACCCACGGGTGCCACCATTGCCTGACGACAGATGCTGGATCCTAGTAAACACTCAGCGTGCTCGGCACATGCAAATTTGTGCAGCAATGTCGAGGTGAGTGCCAAGGTGTTGCCCTGGCATCCTGGGCATCACTAGCTGGTATCTCAAGTCAGCGATGATTCAGCTGCACAACAAACTTCAAGACAACGTGGCACTGAATCTGGATCTTTCAATTACCGTTCGAAGACGCGTTTGCGGCGCTAGGCTTGTCCCTGGTCGTGCTGTCTTTTCAGTGATCAAAGTTTATTTCTGTCGACTCTTGCAGGCAGTAGCAAGCGCTCACCGAATACCACGGTGTGTTCTGCGCAGAACAAGTGGCAATGAGTTCTCCTCGCGAAGATGCCTAGGGCGTGTGCATGCACAAAGTGATAAAAGCAACTCGCTGCAGGGAAGCCACAACGCCTTGAGCAAGCTTGCCTTAAGGTGAGGAAACCCAGTACTGTGCAACCCAGATATGTTTGACATGCTATGTCGGCATCATTCTCTGTTCACCAGTCATGCACTTTGCAGGGATGCGGCAGTGGTTGCAGTGGCTATCTCAGCAGGCTTTCTTGCGCACCTTGACCCATTTGGCAATCTACATTGGGACTCAATGGACGCTGTTCAGGGTCTTGCATGGGCTGTCCCCATCATCGCAGTGGGTAGCTTCCTACCATGGCCTTGCACTCAGCACATGCAGGTGCCACAGCATGTGACCTGAGGCAAAGCCAGGCATCGATGGTCCATCATGCATTTGTCTTGACTGAAGTTGCTGACTAGCTTTGATGCTATTGCAGATGCAGTATTGCTTGTGCCAAAATACACAGCCAGAAAGGTCAAAAAGGTGGTCACAACAACTGCAGATGATGTAGCCAGGAATCAAGCGGCACATGCAAAGTTTGCGGCAAAGAGACAGGCACTGCACGTGAGTCCAGAAGAGCCATTTGCTCTGCTCGATCAGTCAAGTCCAGGCAAGGAGATCAGCCCGGGCATATACCAAATAGAGGTGACAGTGCCGCGTCAGCAAACAGCATGGAGAGGTATGTTGCTGCTGTTGCCCTCCAAGTCTGCGGCTCGCACATATCACAAAGGGGCATAGCATGCATGATGAAACATGCACAGCTTTGAATGCACCGCATCGTGCAGAAAAAGTTTGGGCAGCTGCAAGATGTTACCTCTGTGCAATTCTGAGAGTGGACTTTGCTCTGCGTCCTCCTTTGCATTTATGTTCTGGTATCTGCTGCTTATAACTGTTTTTCTTTCCCAAAGCATGCGTGTGTTAGCTCTTGCCACAAATTATCCGCATCAAAACGGTTATTCTGAAGCAAGTTTGCTCATGATTGTGGCTCTTGTTGGGACCTGCTCTTTGACTGTTATACATCTCATTCAACAAGCTGAAGTTTTGAAGCTGTGACATTGGCAAGTGACTTCTTTGCATGCTTCAGATGGCTTTGGGGAAATGGCAGTGGGACAGGGCAAACAAGGAACCAAGGCTTGCCATACAGATGCCATTGCGTGCCTTTTACAGCATAGTGTCCAATGTGGCATCAGAAATGTTGCTCAGAGCAATCATGCTTGCAGGTGGGTTTTGTGCCATTCCACTTTGCATGGGAGCAGCTTGGCATACATGCACACGTCTCATCTCTGTCTCAGAGATGTGACTTTGTCATGCAGGTCTGGCACGCTTGCTTGCAAGCAGCAAATACATAGCTGGTGATGAAGTTATGCAGTTTGATGGGCCGTGGACAGAGTCCACTTGTGCTCAATGGGCAGCTGTCATTGTCATGGCTGCATGGCCACTTGCTGTAGGAGTTACTAAATACACGCCTTTTGCTATAACACAGGACAATTATGAAGTGATACCAGATGCTTTGAGACAACTACATCAGATCCCAGAAGCAGAAAGACAACGACTTGAGCAGAAACTACAGTCTTTGCGGCAGGACATTACTCACGTGAGTTTCATGTGTGTCATGTGAAGGGCGATGTGACAACGTCAATTAGCTAGCTGCGTTGAACATTCACTTTGCTGCTCATGTGCCACTTTTGGTTGCATTTCTGGTCAAGGCAGAGGCCACACATGGGCAGTTGGTTATAGATGCTGACAGCTGTGGCCAACTTGCCTGAGGGCTTGCACAGCTGCACACTTGTAGTACATGCAACATTGTTACCATCATTCCCCATGTACACGTGTGTCTGCCATCATGCAGGTCGTGACAACTATCTCTCAATTAAACAAAGGTATATGCAGATAACAACTGCTAACACCTGTCAGGTTTTGTGTCTGCATATACATGTGTCACGCATGCAATTGTTGAATTACCACTGACTGCTGCATGCTTGACTGCAGAAAAGGAACACAGAGCAAAAATTGAGCATTGCTGCAGATGTTGCACAGCAGGCCGTGCGGGCTTTTACACTGGGTGGCAGCTATGTGATCACTGGCAATCTTCTGGCATCTGTTGTGGCAGCTGCTGTCATCGATTTCCCTCTTCAGATATATTTGCAATCCCATATGCAAGATGTGTGGGCAGAAGCTGATGGTATGCAGCAGCTTATGGAACAGTTCAAGCAGGCTCAAAAAGCAGCGCGCTAGACATAAGCTCAGTGAATGGCGCGGTTTCAAAAACTGCATATAATGTAGTACACCTCTTAGCCAGGCTAGCTACAACTGCAAGCATGACAGTCTGGTGCATGCAGATGCGTCGCACACCTTGAACATAGCATTCTTTCTTTGCATGCCACTGGATACAATTGACTTTGTTTGTATGTACCTTGGCAAGCCTTGCTAGAGAACCTTGACAATGTTGACTTTCATCATAGGCCACAAGCTTGCAATTTCACATCGTGGCTGTTGTGCTGTTTCAGTTTGATGTGGCCGTCTTCATTAGCTTTGTCTTTGTGCAATGGTGAGCACTGTTGCCAACCAGCGTGCAGCACACACATCGTGTCTCGCATGCCATACTGTAGTCCCTTGTGTACAACTCAGTAGAGTGCAGCCATATGGCCACAAACTTTACCGTTCATCAAGGCTCAAACATGCTCACACACAATGAGATATGCTTGTGTCTGTGTGTCTCTTAGTTGTTTGGCTGAAGATGAAAATCCCCCTCTTCCGCCTCTAGCAATTTGGCCTGACAGGTCACTAAGGCGTTGCTGCATAAATGTAAACTGCACAGCAAAACTTTCCAAAATTCAAAGCTGCTTTTGCCACCACTGCTGCATCAAACAGCTTTGCTGTCTTTGCATCGGTTGTCATCATGGCTCCCGCTGGATCTCCCAATGGTTGGGCAAGGACTGGTTCCAACTCTGGTCAAGTTCTGTGCTGCTTTTTGCCGGAAAAGTAAGGGGTCACAGGCATTTCACCTGGTCTGCAAGCAGTGGTGCAATACAACAAGTAAGTATGACCTGCAGCCATGACATGGTTCGCAATATTTACAACTTGTCACCCGCACCTTTACTTGGAGCTGAACCAACCTGATAGGCTTGACCCAGCTGCACTTTGGGACCGACGCCCTAGCCAGTGTTGGCACCTTTGGCAAGAACTCAGCACTAGTCAACCTTGAAACATGAAGTTAAAGTTACTGCAGTTGCAGTCCACACCTTTCTATTGGTAGGGTGCTTGCAAATTGTGCTGTCAGTCATACCAAATTTGCTGCATGGTCGGCATGATATTGATGTCAATGTGATGCAATGGTGATCTCAGCATTTGGCGTTGACACAAAGGACCACCTCGTTTAGGGGAGAAACCTAGTCAGGTGAAGTTTCGTTATGCAGCACCGCCGTTTCTGCAGCCAGGGCAGCAGTTCATTGAGTCTGTCACTGACTCTGTGACAGACTCTGTATGTATGCTGTACAATCACCACAAGATATTGGCACACCCAAGCTTAAGTTGCACGGTAGTCACTGAACCCTAGCAAGGGCCTCATCAATCTGTTGCTCTGTAATGGTCCACAGCTTTTTGGCCAATTCAGCATCCTGTGCTTGTGCATTGGGCTGAGCAACCTTACAGTCTTGGAGATATGCGCCAGATTTGCCTACCAACTGTGGTGATGTTGCTGCATACGTGGAAGTTGCTGCACCCTGCACCAGGATCAAAGCCACGGTGGGCGACCAACTGAAAATGTTCAAATGAGAACATAGCATGCAACTACTTGTATCCTTGCAAAACAAAACCCCTTAGTTGGTACGCAACGCCACTTGGAATGACATGTGATATTGTTCTGCACACATGGACCACCAAGGGATTCAGCAGTGCTGTTGTCTGTGCCATACCTGCTGTGCGTTCTTCAGAAAAGGCTTGAGCAGGAACCCCAGATTTTGAAGCATCCCAAGATGCCTGCCAAGGTTAGTCACGATCGAGCCTGGATGCAAAGAGAACACTTCCATGCTAGTCTGCTTAGTCCTGCACACACCAGACACACACACACGCATTCAGAAAACTATGATGGATGCAACTGACGGTGAGCAGTGCACAATGCGTGTGAGGGGCCATTGCTTGTTCAACCAGGCTTGCTTGTATTACATTCGCAACTGGGCTTATGCCCTTGCAAGTTAAAGGCTCAGTGCCCTGACTAAATCACAATTACAGTACATATGCTGCTGTGCAGCGACTATCACGGCCTGAGTCATGCACACAACTTTTGTTGTGGAGCATGGTTGGACGGCTTCTGGTCTGCAGATGATCAACAAATGCATTTTTTATAAACCTGCAACACAACGACATGAGTAAATGTGGCTGTGAAGACATGGCAGGCAGAAGCAGCGTCAGCATCACATGCTGGGATGGATTCTCAAATTCTTTTGGTTTTGCAATCGTGCAGTGTGTGTCAAGCTGTTCTCTTGTTGCTTCAAGAAAATAGAATACATTTGTTGCCTTCCAGTGATGAAAACAGTCCATGCAAGCTTTCTCTGCAAGGAAACTTTGCATTGCACAATTACCTTCTAGCCAGCTCCTTGGCAAAGAGGATGTTGCACATCTTGGACTGCCCATATGCCTTTATTTTGCCATATGATCTTCTTCTAAAGTGCATATCATCCAAGTCCAGCCCTCCAAATTGATGGCCTGCCGATGAGACAACCACCACACGGACTGGAGTGTCCTGAAACCCACAGCAACACCCCTTCAATGGACTACACATACATGGGGATATAGAGACACCAGACTTCAGAGCACAACAAGTTAGTTTTGTTGTGAGCTGTACAAGCATTGCAACACTTTTTGTAACATGCATTGTCACATGTCAAAGTGGTAGAGCGGTCTTGCCGATAACACACAGACGCCGCCATAACATTGTTTTTACCAACAGACAGTGCGTCAATCACCAAGCAGCTATGCTGTCAGCCAGGATCTGATGCTGGCCTAGGCCCCTGTGTCTTTACCATGTGGATTGAGCCCATTGCTGCAATCAGATGCTAAATAAGGCGAGCATGCAGACAGCATGCACCCATCATCAGGCATGGAGGAGCTGCTTGGAAATACCGGTTGAAAGACCTGCCTGTTGCGTTAGCTTTTCAAGGAGCAGACGGGTCAGCTGAAAATGGCCAAAGTGGTTTGTGCCAACTTGCATTTCGAAGTTGTTCTTCGTGACATCCTCTGGGCACATCATTACACCGGCATTCAGGATCAGCAAGTCAATTTGTGGTTCCAGGTTCAGGTGCTTGGCCAGATTTTCGACGCTGCTCAAATCTGCAAGGTCTAGCTGCTGCACTTGCACCTGACCCTACACAATAAATTGTCAATGTTGCAGCGTTCATTGGCAAAACATCCCACGGAAGCACTCAGGTGATCACAACTGCTGCACGGACTTTGCAACGAGCAAAAGCACCTTGGGAGCTGTGCTGTTCAGCTCATCAGCGACCTTTTGTCCAGCTTCGAGGTTTCGAGACGTTATAATTACTCGGGCTCCAGCAAGGCTTAGCGCACGTGCGGTTTCGGTACCGATTCCGGAGTTGCCACCTGCATCAACAGAAACTTGGACACAGCAGCTATGTACATTTCTGGAGTGAACTGCGCCATGAATCTTGCCTGTCACAACAGCTGTCTTGCCGGTAAGGTCCGCGCCCTGCAAAGCTTCAATCGCGGTCGTGCTTGAGCCCAGCGTTATGGGAGCCATGGCGAGCCTGGTCTGTGTGCGAGACTGGTTTTACCGGTACGCAGATCAGAGCCGCTCGATGACACTGAAGACAAGCGCAGTAAAATAACTCATCATTTACAGCCAACGACTGCACCCAAAGCGACAGTGCATTTGCATGTCCACAGTCTCATGTCAAGCTGGTGACTAATATCGCCGATCCGCATGTCACGATGCTTGCTGCATTCTGCGGGCAGTTCCGCGCGCGGGGAGCTTCCACCACTGCATACAGTAGAACCCATAAGTAACGGTCGGACCAGCAACATGTGCGAGCTCCGACACTAATGCCAAGCGCAACTCTATGTTTAAGCGGCGGTCCTTCCGAACACAGCAAGTCAACCAGCACACCTTTCTGTGTACGGCTTCGCTGGCGCAGACAGCGCTTGTAGCGCATGTGTGGCGCCGGTAAAAAGCAACAGGTCTGTGACAGTGAAACAAGGCTGACAGCAGGGCCCCAACTTGACAGCTGTGTGGCAAGCGAAAGACATACACAACGATAGCCTGCGACACCCTGGGTGTTCGGTAAAACTAGCCAGCTTTGACTTGTAGTATCCAGTTTTCTCAGTGAAGCAGCAGGCATAGACCAAGAGCGTTTGCACAAGAAGGTCCAGAGGCTTGCTGCCTGAACAAGCTTTCCTTGGACAGAAGGAGAGCATGTTCAGTCAGCAAGCCTTTGTTTTCAGTGAAGTAAATTGCATATGCACAACACAGCAGTTTACTTACCAGCTCCAAAAATACTGCCAGAGTTTGGCCCTCCCCTTGCCCCTTGACTTCGACGCAGACGCAGACGCTGACTGCTGACTGCGCCAGCAGCTTTCTTGCTGAGCAAAGGCTACCCCAA
>JAABUP010001914.1_pt1 | contig 42261 bp, 39 predicted proteins | sample 5559201 | NCBI WGS metagenome assembly JAABUP01 (sample SAMN10711887, study PRJNA513373) | rock metagenome | isolation source: Antarctica rocks | place: Antarctica
TCTTGACAGCATCATCTCATTTCAAGTCTTTTGCTTTCAACAGCATTTGTTCAAAGGTGGTCAGGTGTTTAGCAAATGGTTTTCTCATTTGTTTTAAAGTTTTTAAGGTATGAGTCGCTCTTTTCTTCAATTCTGAGTCATTGTACACATGTTGAAGCTGATTAATCAGCTTCTCAATGATCATACAGTCTAAAACTTTGTTTGACTTGATACAAGCCACAATTCAAGATGTGACCTGACTTAAAGCCAACTCTTCAAGCTAACTGTGTAAGTATCAAAACTGCACACCGGCATTGTCATCTGACATGTTCACATTCAATTTAGCAATAATTTGTTGTAGTCAAGGTCTGAATTCCACTCTCTTTTCTTCAAATCTGAGTGAATCAGAAAGACACTGTTTTGAGTGCTGATTCACACTCATTGCTGCAATGAGCTGCTTTAGAGTGAGATCATTTATATAATTGACTGGTTCTTGAGAAGAAGAAGATGTTGCAACAGCTGATGTTGAGATAGCTGTATCTGCTGATGTAGTTGACGTGAGGTTGTCTCAATTCATCACAAAACTGTAAAGAAGATCTGTACAAGCCTTCATGTTTTGCATGTTCTCTTTCATATGACTCTTCATGCTGTGTAGTTCTGTCATAAGTATTTGCACTCAAGAAGGAATCTTCTCAGCAACAGTCTTTACTTTACCTGTCATAGAGGTTTCTGTGCTCATTCTGCACTGATTTCAACAATTGTACAGCAAGGTCTCTAGTGTAGGTCAGGTCTAAATGAGAATAGTATTTTAATGTCACAGGTTTGCAATGAGACTGACGCTCAATTGATAATTTCTAAATACAAGAAGAATACTATGAAGAGAAAAAGAAGAGCTTCATACAAAAGTGAAAAGATAATGTGCTTTAGTCTTAAGGTCTTAGTAAGCAACTAGATCATAAGACCTTAGTATGAGTTCAACTCATGACACAAATCATCAGAATAACTATAACAAACTGTCAGCCTCTGAAAAATGCGTTGTCTCAACACTTGTCATCTTGGTTGACCTCTTTTTTCTTTTGTACAATCAGGTATCTTTTTGTCTCAACATTCAGTGCTTTTCACTCATTCTCAATCGCTTTTAACTTTGTCACATTGGCTGTTCTTTCTAGAATCTTCAGGTGTTTAATAAGGTCTTTTGAGATATTCACAAGGTCAGTCAACATGTTCTGTGTTTCTTTTGTGTATATCAGGGTTGCATTCACGCTCTTTTTTAAGCCATTCAGGTTCATTATTGCCTTTGTCATATGTCCCTGAATTTGTTGTAGAGACTTCATCTGTTTCTGAACCCATGTGTTAAGTCTTGCTGTGATGTTTAGAATCATCAGCACAAGAGCTTTGAGAAAGGTTATATTGATTACTGATTGTGATGCAGAGACCTTTTCAGCGTTTGAGAACTTCTCTCTTGTCATACAATTCTTTAACTGGTTCATAAGGTGCTGCTTGTCTGTTGACGGAGTCTGAAGTTCTGTCTCATCAGCCTTTCATTTAAGTGTGCTGAGCTGTTGTGATGAATCAGAAATCTCAACACAAATGCCTCATGATGAGATATAGTGAGGCCCTTGTGGTTTGTCTGATTGACTTATGAAAATTGAACCTTGTTTGATAGATGCAGTGGTTTTGAAAGATTCAAAATCATCTTCAATCATCAACAGTGTGATGAGGCATTTGAGTATAGTGGTGAACAGTCTCACTTCAGGCGTATTTGTGAATGGTTCAGCTTGATTTGAATTGACAATAAGGGGTTTTGGCGTTTTTGTAGGCAATTCAGCATTGCTTAAACCGGTGTTGATGAATTGAATCACCTTGTCTTCTGAGCAAAATGTGTCTTCTTCATTCATTCTGCTTTTGACGTACCTGGTCTTGACGTGTTTTGATTCTTCTGTCTCACAAAGCTGATAGTATTCTCTATAAACTGTGTAGCAATTCTGTTCTGTTGAATTCTTCATAGTTGCTGAGTTGTTGTAGTTGACCCTGACCACTCAGATATTATCTTGACAATCAAAATCTGCTGACCAGTTGACTTCTCATTTGTTGCTGTTTATGTACAAGGTGACATGATACATGTTGACATCATCTAATCTGACTTTAGTCAGTGGTCATTCATTTAAGTAGTCTGGTGTTTCAGTGTAGAGCTTTCATTCAGTTCATAATGTCTGTGAGACGTTGCTTTTACCGCTCATATCTACATGTTGAGCTGATGATTCTTCATTTCATGTGTTGTGGTTCAATAATGTCAGGTTGTCTTTAACCTTGTGTTTCATCATAACAGTAATCTTGTTTGATGAGAGTTCAGTCAATATGATACTGTTGTAACTGCATTGAAATGCCTTGTTGATGTTATAATAAAGTGTATGACATAGAAGAGCTATTGTTAAATGATTTGCCTTTAAGAGAAGATGTTTGTTTTGATAGCAAGAAAAAGAAAGATGTTTGTTGTTCAGGCAAAATGAGACGCACTGCTTTGTTTGTTTTTGCAGTTTAATGTTATTGTGAAATTCACTGATATGATGTGGTGAGAGAAATTCACCACTATGACAACATGAAATGCTGTCATATAGTCACACTATAGGTGCATTCTCTTCTTCATAAAGTCTTATTAGTTCTTCAGTGTGTTCTAGGTCTTTCACGTTAATTCAGCTGTCAAATTCTGATTCATATTCTAATCATTGTGTCAGATACTCAGTGGTGATACTTCTTTCTCTTCAGTATGTTCTTTTCTTTAGAAGTTTTTTCAATTCTCATTTCTTTTCTTCATCTACCATGATCCCTTTTGACTTTTCTGACTGTGGTCATTGATATGAGTTTAACGTGTGAGCTGGTTTTAGATGCACAACAGAGATGACATTGTGAATTCATCACATCAGTGATATGTTCAAGTGATATGCTAGTCTTTCAACTCAGTTCAGTACTTTGATAAGGTCAGCAAACTGCTGCTTCAGCTTCTTATTGATGAACAAGCTTGAGAGTGTATATTCTTGATGCAAGTGTAGGTTCATCATGTCACTGAGCTGAAAGTATAGTGGCTGATGCCTTTCATCATAATAGTATTTCATCTGCATAGCAGCAAAACCTATCACATCTTTTGCGTCAATGTGCACAGACTGATAATTGTTCATGATTGTGAGCTGAATATTATGCACATCTACCGTTTTGTGCATTTGTGTTTCTGATTTAGCAACATGCAACAAGTTTAGAGCCTTTCTGGTTTTACACTCAAATAGCACCTCATTGAGGCTTCACTATGTAGAGCTATACTTTGTTGAGTTATTCAAGGTCACTTGAAGATGTGGTAAACTTTTTGACCACTCTTCTGAGCACTTCAGGGTCATTATTCAGTATTGTAAGGCGATTTCTATTGTTTTATTCATTGTTTTAAAACTGCTGTTTGTTTGTGGGTGATAGGCAGTCAAGTATAGCAGATCTACCTTGAGCTGTTTGAATATTTCTTTTCACAAACTGAACAAGAATTTTCTGTCTCAATCTGATATTATTGCTTTAAATAGTCTTCAATTTAGAAGTGCAAGACAGTTCAGTAGACATATTGTTCAATCTTTCACAGTCATTGTATTTCTTTCTGATATCAGGGTGACTGTCTTGCTAAACTTGTCTGTAACTGACATTATGGTCTTGTAGGTCTCAAAGGCCTTGATCACTGATAAGACTAGAATAAAGTCAATGGTCAAAGTGTGAAAAGGGCGCAACAGTGCAAGAATTGATTGTAGTGCCTCATATGGCTTATGACAAGGTGTTTGATTGAGCTGACATTGCAGACAATGTTGTAAGTATTTGTGTAGGTTTTTAAACAAGTCATAGATGTAAAGAGCATCAGTCAATCTCTCATGTGTTTGTGTGTATTCTGAATGTCTCATTTCATCATGAGCTAACTTGAACACCTTGTCATGAAGGCTGTGTGATATGCACAGGTGAGGCCTCTTTTCAATGTCTTTATAGTAGACAAGTCTGTTCTTTAGCTCATATGGTAGTTTTGCTGCGTTGAGGCCTAAAGTGTTATTGTCATTTAACATCTTTAGTATTCAACCCCACCTTGACTCTTTTGTATAGCTGTTCTTTAGTCTTTGTTGTAGTTCAGGTAAGACGTTCATCAGAGTTTCAGCATATGTTACAGTTGACACATTTGCTTGTAATGCTTTTAGTATTGACTCATCTGACTCAGGTTGATATTCTCTACTAGCTAGCTGTTCATGAACATTGTTGCTGCTGAATAATCTGAACAGGGTGTCTGATATAATGTTGGTTTTCCCTGATTTATATTGAATTTTCAACTGAAAGCGCTGTAAGTATTCTGAGGCCCTGACTAGTCTTAGGTTAAGTTTCTTCACTGTGATAGTGTTTAAGCTAAATTGATGTTCTATCTCTACTGCTGCTGCATGATCAGTGTATACAATTGTGAGCTGTTTGATCACTTCAATCAGGTGGTGAGTCTTCTTCAGTACTCATATCAGTTTGGTCACTTCAAGTTTCATTGGTCAATAATGTGTCTCAGTGTCTATGAGTAGCTGACTTAGAAAAAGAATTGGTTTTATAGACTTCTGTTGCAGGGTTTTGTTCTTTTTTGCCTTCTTTGCATGATAGACATGAGCCTCAAACTCAAACTTCTTGAATGCATTCAGATTAACATACAGTTAATGTTTTGACAAGAAATGTACCAACATTGTTGATAAGAAGAATAGCATCTGAAGGTGATGAAAGATGTTTAGCTCCTTAAGAGTTGGCTCATTTAATCTGATAGTTATGGCTTGATGTTTTCTTGCATTTCCTTTTGTTTCTTTGACTCTGAGGCCTTGGTTTAAGAAGGTTTTTTGTAGCTGCAATGGTTTAACAATGGTCGCATATTTTGAGATATACTGTTGAAGGTATTCTGTCAAGCCTAGGTATTTTTCTAACTGCCTTAAGCTTATAGAAAAATGAAGACCTGCAATTGCAACAAGCTTGTCTTTCAATGTGGCTAGTTCTAGCGCGTCAACTCGCTGTTTTAAAAGCTGAATGAATGAGTAGGTCAGAAAAGACTTTTTTGATGAAAGACAGATCCTCATTCTTTTCAGTGTGATGAACACATTGTGTAGGTGCTTCAGATGTTCTTTTAATGTGTTTGAGAAGATGACAATGTCATCAATGTAAGCTCTTGCATAGGCTCTTTGTCTATGCAGTATTCTATTGATCATTCTTTGTATGTAGGCAGAAGAATTCTGATATTTCATAACAGTGACTTTGAAAGTCTTCTGTCCTCAATGTAAGACAACAGTGAGTTGGTGTTGATGTGTTCTTTTCACCCGTCATTGATAGAAAAAGACGCTGCAATCTACTGTGAAGATGAAATTGACGTCATGTACTGCTGTCAGAATGTTCACCTGACTAGGTACAAAGTATGCATCTGGCATTGTGATCTTGTTTAGCGCTCAGATGTCTATCACAACTCTTTTTTTTCTTGTTTCATTCAGTAAGTTTTTTCACACAATGAAACAGAGAAAGGTAAAAGACATCAAGGTTTTTGTTCATTTCAAGTGTTCTTGCAATTGTAGTTTGTCAAAGGCCTTGTTGATTACTTCTCAGTCATTTTAACTGACTGAGTAAACATGTGCTTGTTCTGGTTTATATTTGACCTTTCAGTCATCTATTAATGAAATGTCCATTCACTCTTTCTCAGAAACCTTCATCACATTGTCACAATCTTCTTAAAGATGAGGGTAAAAGTGTATGACAGCTTTGACTTGAGCCGCTATGGTGCTTGATTCATATATTGTTACTTCATGGCCGATTTTTTGTTCAGGTTAACCGGTAGTTTCTAGATGAAATGCTGTGACTGCAGTTAACACCTCATGAAAGCATGTTCTGACTCAGTTTGCTCAGTCAAACTTGATTGAGGCCGCAAGCTCAACATCTTTCAGGTCAGCTAAATAGCATTCATCAGCTTCATACTCTATCACATGACTTAAGCAGGTTTTTTTGAGTATGACAAGGGGCATATCTGTGTCATTCTGAACTTGAATTGCTGATAGTGTATGATCAACAATATGAGCATATATTGATGAATCTTCCTGTTGACATTTCAGCTTGAATAGCAGGTCTTGATTCTTTGATAGACTGGTCTTAACTACATTAACAGTAGCATAGCTTCTTAATGAAATGCTGATTGTTTTCTCTGAAAGAATGGTTTTCTTAACCTGATTTGTCAATCAGAAATGTACAGTTAAAGATACCCTGATGTTGTTGCAGCTTCTGATTACAGCTTCAGTATTGTTCATCATTATGAAGATTTTTTTCAGGCCCAAAATGTCAAGGCTGATCAGCATTTTCATCTTGAGGTCTTTAACAATGTGAACCTCTTGTTTTATGACAATGGTTCTGATTTTATTGTCTGAAAGGTAGATGACTAGATCTGTGTATTCCTCACACTGATGAGTTTCAGCCCCTATGCCTTTAACCTGTATTGATGAGAGCATCTGCTTTATGGTAGTTTTAAGCGCTTGCTTCATTAGGAATTCTTTATTCACAAGGCTCATGATGCATTCAGTGTTCAGACATATGAGTTCATTCTTTTCTTCTGAGGTAAGTTGGGTCAGAGCCGTGGCATATCTTCAACCTCTAAACCCATAGCCCTTGATGTCTTCTCTTTTTGCTGTGAATTTGACAAATGTTGACATATTCTTTGATGGCTCAGGTTTTTGAATTTTGGGCTGCTTCTGACATTCTGCATGTAAATGTAAATAAAGTTTGTTCTTTGAGAAGAAGTTCTGTTTGCATGTTTGGTAGAGAATACAGGTTTCAGTCACATGTTCAACATTGACCACTTCATCAACCTCTGAAGTGTCTTCTTCTTTGAGTTTCTAAGTATTTTCTGGTTTGTAGATCACGTCATGCTGGTTGTTCTGAATGTCTGACATATTGACTTTGTGATACTCTTCATTATAGTACGCATTTTTGAAATTCTGATACTCTTTCTGATCATTGATTGACAGGTTTTCTTCTAGAGACTGGTTCTTATTTAATTAATATGCTCAATTGCCATAACCATCACACCCTCTTTTTATATAACTGTCATGTGCTTCTTAGTGATTTGATCAGTTAAAAGGCCATCTGTTTTGATTAGTGTATTGCTGATTAAATATGAAGGGCTCAGATGACAGTCTTTCATTCTCTGACGTGATTTAAAGAGACGGTCTGAAATTTAGCTGAGCGTTCAGCAATGCGCTCTGTGGTCACTGCTGATATGAATTCTGCTGTTGCAGCTGGTTATTAAATTGACCTGATGGCTTGAGAGAATAGTAGGAAGAATATCTGTATCTTGCAGACTGATATGACTGATAATATGAAATGAAAGAAGGTTGACAGTTGTAGGCATTTTGCCCACAGTTGCCTCAATCTGAGTTATACTGACCTTGTTGATTTCTTTGAATCATTCTGTTGAGTTGAGCATGAGAGTAGCTGTTGTATCAGTTTGCCTGCTTAATCAACAGAATGTTGACAAACTCTTCAATGGTAGTTTCATTCTTCAATTCATCAATGTTGCAGTAAAGAGGCATGTCAATGTGCATTCATGTCTGAATCATCAGATCAAATTCTGATTCACCTTGTTCACAGCTTTTGACTGCTGTCATAAGGGTGATGACATATTCAGTTGAACTTCAATGGCTTCTAATGTCTTCAAAGATATATCTGATTGTGGTGAACTTGTTTCATGCCTCACTAGAGAATACCTTAAAGTGTTTCTCTAGTGTCTTGCATCATTCTTTGACGCTGTTAAAATAAGCCACTAAATCTAGGCAAGTAATCTCTGAAAGTTGTGTATTTCATCAAAGCTCAGCTTCTTCACACAAGTTTGCATTAAGATTCTGGTGTATCTGCTTAGCATCTCAGATAGTTGCAGTCACTCTTACCTGATTGATAAAAGAGTAGACATTTTGATAGTAATTCTTGTTATTCTTATCAACTACATTGTCATCATCTCAGTTCTTAAGCATGTTAGGGTAGAAGAGGTCAATATCAGCTGGTTTTCAGCTGAAATTCCGGTCATCATTGTTGTTGTTCTCTTTCTCTGAGCCACAAGGCTCAGGTGGTTCAGATGAATCAAACAAGTCACACTGAGAGGCATTGTGGCTTTGTGATTGTCCTTGTGCTACTGAGGCAGCAATGACCTGTAGAATTTGTTCTCAAACAGCTGAATTCATTTCAGCTGATGCAGGTGTATCATCATTGTTGTTCTGAGGGCTCTCATTGCAGTTGTTATTTGTCATATCTTTGAATTGGTTTCAAGATATGTTTTCAATAGTTTCTAAGCTGAATTCTGACTGATGTGAAGACAGTGATGTGATAAAATGCCTAAGAGTGTTAAGGTTCAAGTCTGATGATGTGACTATTGAATGATGTAGACATCATTCTGTGACAAATGAGTTAAGTGGGTTGAACTTCAAAGTACTGTCAGAATTGATAGGCTGGCTGGCTGTTTCTGCAGCTCACTGAAGAAAGACAGAGTTGTTTTATAATGTTGCTATGTCTTGAGTAAAGGCTTGTAAGGCAGTGTTGAACAATGACCTATTGTGTGTTCAACTAAAAGAGAAGCTTGTGTCTGATTGAGTACTCAATTGAGTTTCTTGAACACTCAGTTGTTTATATAGAGTAGTGACACTGTGAATGAAGATGATAAGGTCATCAGGTATTGAAGAAGCAAAGGTAAGGTTGACAGACTCATACTCTTTCAACTGAAAGGCTAGATTTTTTGTACAATCTGACAGTTTTGACACATTCAACAAAGGGGATTTGTCAAAGAGTTTCACCAGGTTGACAATTTGCAAGACATCTGAGTAAAAAGATAATGTAATAGTAAGATAAGATAGAGCTGAAGGTCTGATGATCTAGCAAGCTAAAGCCTGATGAACTTTCATTCTGATGATGCAGTTGATGCTATCAAATTGTTATTGGTTAAGTTTGTTTCAAGGTAAAAAGCTGTCTTTCTATTTGAGCAATTTGCCTCAGCTATATACCCTTTCACTAACTAGTATTACGTCATGTCAGATGAGCAAAAGAGAAGAAAGCAAAAGAGAGAAATGTCAGAAGAGAAAAGAGCACAATGCAAAAAAGGCAAATTAAAGAGGGGTGGCAAATTGCCAGAATAACTATAACAGTTCTGAGGCTCATTTTTATATAACAGAAAGAGTTTATTTCATTGCTGAAAGAAGAAGACAGCAAAGAAGAAAAAAGCAACAACAGAGTTTTTAAAACACTGAAACAAGAAGTTAAAATCAGCTGTTAAACAGAAATGAGAACTTATTAATGAAATGAGACAACTTTAAATGAATCAAACTAATTTAAACAAGAAGCCTTAATAAAAGTTCACTGTCAAAAGAGAAGCAGTCACACAAGACAAAGAAAAAGAAAGAATTAACTGATATTGTTATCAGAAAGTTATTCTTAAGCTTAAGCTCATACTCTTTGTTAAAGAGTGCATGATGACTTGTTTAAACACAGTTGTTCAGAAGAATAAAGTCTTTACTCATAATTTAAAGCATCAGAAACCTGTTTATGCATTAGCTTAAGTGTCAGAGTGAATACAAATGTAGTTCATGTTACTAAGCATGCTAAGTGAGAACCCATATAAGAAGAGCTTCTTTGTACATGAAGACTCTTCAGAGATTAGTCTTGACATCAATTAAGATATATGGTCTTGCTTTATCATTGAATAGCCTGTGCATTGTCATACCTCACACTGTCATAAACCTGTTCTGACACCTATCTGAGATGAATAGGTGTGAAACCTTACATTAAGTGAAAAGATTCTTATAATCAGAAAACAGTTCTGATCTCAATGCAATTGAGTCTACCTAGTTCTATATGAAATGAGAAACCATTAGAAAAGAAGTCTCTTAAGCTTAAAAGACTGCAGAAAGTGTGTGAACTCAGGTGTGAAAAGACCTTTTACAATTCATGATTCAGTGGTGAATTGAGCATATTTCACATCATATTCAAAAGGTCATTTGCCTTGAAAAAGTCAATGAATACTGTGAGAAAGCACTGAACAACAAGAAGAATTGAGTTCAACAAACAGAGAATGAACAACAACAAAGTCAACAGTATGTGAGAATGACAGTGAGGGTAAAGAAGACTGCAAAGGTTGTGAAGGCTGTGAAGGCTGTGAAGACTGTGAACAATGATGTTGAGAATGTCAATGAGTCAGAATGGGGCAGTGATGTTGCCATTGACCTATGGTAAACACCATTAGTTATCGGCGACAGCGAGGTTATTTTGGACAGGAAACCCCCTTGTAATTGTGGCGTTATTAGCTGCATAATTAGCGTGTCTCATTACTAAAGGGCTGTAGCTTCGTACGCTGCAACAAGAAACTCTTTACTTCCCGAGCATTCTCACAACTACAATATTCTACCATACATGTCGGCATATCCTTATCTTCAGCCATCCTTTCATGTATGCAAGATGATGGACAAATATTGACTCTTCTTCGCAGCATCGCGACATGGCGACAGCCACGATGAAAAGAATGGACCTCATGATATGTAAGGAAATCCATCAAAAATTCCGCCAGCGGGAATATGTTAGCAAGTTTCCTTGAGATTGTCAAACAACATAAGATAACGTACTGTATAACCCGAAGGTTATTCAATCGTGATCGCCGCCACGTTGTGCAATGCAGGGCTCTCCCAATGGCAAGACCGCTGCATGATCTGGGCTGCCCCAACAAGGTAAGTATGAAGGAAAGGAAGAAAAGAAATAAAAAGAATTTGGATGAAGGGGTGCACTCTCGTTCTCACCGGCGCTCCGAAACATTGACAAAGGTCCCGACACCTTTTCAGAGCATTGATATTGCTGAGCTGGCTAACAGAAATGCGGCTCTGCTCTGTTGTTGGTGACAACGAAACTTGGCAGTTATAACACACCGGTGAATTAGAGACTTGACACCTTATTTTTATCAGCGCTGTAGCTCGATGTTGATGTACTCAGATCGACTGTTGTTGGACGTATCCGTGCTGGTGGCACAGTTCTCAGCCACAACCAACTACCACTAGCCGCCTCGCCTCGTCATTCGTCAGTCTTGTGAACTCGTACGCCCACCATCGTCACCTTGAATTCTTCGTCTACACACCGTACCATTTCCACCTTAACATGAAGCTCTCTACGACCCTTTTATCGATCGTCTTTCCTTCGCTGGCTGTCTGCAGATCCCTCTCCTTCTTCGGCAACCACCAAGCCGTCCTCGACTCTGACGACCTCAGCGTCCCAGGCGACAACCCGCTAGTGTACTGCCAGACACCCACGGATGACATCCTGGCCATCGAGCACGTTGATCTAGACCCAAACCCACCTGGCGCGTACGTCTCTCATACTCCTGACTTTCGTAACGCAAATCGCTTCAGAGTGCATACGTTGACATCACTTGAAACTACAGAGGCCAGACTCTAACCATCGAAGCCTCCGGGATATTCAGCGAAGATGTCGAGGAAGGCGCCAAAGTGCTTCTGCAAGTCAAATACGGCCTGATTAGATTGATCAACCAAGAAGCGGACTTGTGCGAGCAGATCAAGAGCGTGGGTTTGGAGTGTCCGTTGAAGAAGGGGCAGACGAATTTTACCAAGGATGTTGAGATACCCAAGGAGATCCCACCGGTATATTCATGTAACGTGGAGAATAATAGAGGATGTCTGCTAACACACGGTGATAGGGCAAGTACCACGTTCTGGCGGATGTTTACACCGAGGATGAAAGGAAGATCACTTGCCTTGAAGCTACTGTGACCTTTGGGAGCAAACAGTAGTTAATGACTTACAATGGCGATGCAGTACATAGATTGCTGATAAGGTGATGGACGTACTGGAGGACGTAATGCTGGGGTTGAATACGAAGGCACATGGTCTGCTTACCAGGTGAAGGAGACACCTCTAGCTTTGATTGTAGTACTATTTCCTTGCAACTGATTACCTTCGAAGCGGTCTGTACCCATCGATAGGCGTTCTTCTCTTTACAAATGGAAACAGGACCATCGACCTGACATATCTGATAGTGGTCGCATGTAATGTACAGAATTATCTGTCCCTTCCCTATGAGTGTGCAAGAGGGCTGAAGTGAGCCCATGAAGGATGATACCTCCAAATCTGCATGTTCCAGCCACTGCCAGCCATAAAGCTACTTCTTCATGCCATCCCTCGAATAGTCCATCACTCTACTCCCCAAACAATCTCCTTACCCTCCGCAACACGCTATCTTTCTCCGGATCATACGGGTGATCCTTGCTGGGAATCTCCAAAAGCGCCGGGAACGCCTCCGTATATGTTTCTACCTTATGCCTTATCCTCTCCGCAATCTGCAACCGTAGCCGCATCAGCCTCCCACTTCTCCCGAACAGAGATCTTGGAGTGTAGAAACATGACCTACATGCTGATTTATAAGCAAGATGGCAATATCCTTGCGCTCCTGTGTGTACCTGTCAAACGCGGCTTCGATGGTAGAGGTTTCGGTCTTGGCGTCGACGACGAGGAAGTTCTTTTGGGCGTCCGGGGGTTGAGTCACATGCTGTATGTCTTATAATCAGACTTGAGTACTCGGGTATGGCCTGGAACACAACGAAAGGAAGCGTACGCCGATGCCTGCAAGTAACAAGCCTGTAACAGAGTCCTAAGAGGGTCGTCAGTATCGTGATCGAATTGCAGTAACACGAAAGGTCATACCTCATCGCCAATGACAGCCAGGAAATTCCTGTTCTTGTAGGTTGAGGGTGGAGCCGCCATTATGATTTGACGGTGTCCTCAAAACCTAAGTGCAGCGTATTCCGGCTTGATGATGCTTATCCACACCCCTGCTAGATCACCTTCTGGAACGCGCATAAGTTCGCCTAAAGTCCCGCTCTCGTAAACAAAGATTCTGAGAGAGCAACGCCTGCGCCCCGTTCCCGGCGCAAGCTTCAAGCGCCTGTCAAAAGGGTTCTTCGAGACTTCGAGACTTTGAGACACGGTCGTCGATATCTTCAGCGCGTGATGCCACGACTTGTACGCCGCCAGCCGCTGGCAGACCGCATCAAAGCTTACCTCAACCCGCTGGACTTCCTGCTCTGGCTCTCAGAGGAGCTGGACTCGAATGATTGGGACCAATGGCAAAATGACTGGGCTATGCCGATAGGGATCGGACTCAACGTGATCTTTCTAATTGCCAGAGCCAACAGCGGAGGTAGCAGTGGGCGAAGGAGAGGAGATGACGTTTTCGGGGATGACGGAGGGGGAGGTGGGTGGTTAAGCTGGGTTGTGAGTGCTCGGCCATGTCAGGCAGGCCATCCACACCGTGCTATGAGCTGAAGTCAGGTCTAGGCTTCTTTTATTGTGCATCTCCTATCCCTCATCTCGTTCCTTAACGCCTTCTACACCTTTTACCGTAAGCGGCATTACCGGCTCTTCGAGACCTCCGTCGATGATCCTCCTAGCACACCTTCTGCGCATCGTGTGCGAGTCGACTCTTCACCTCTATCATCGTCACCTCTCCGCTTTCTATCGAATATGCTGGCAGCCACTACGGCTGAAGCAAGGTCGCATCCTGATGCGACAAGAGATGTCTGGGAACTCGCGGTTTGGGATCCTACGCCGCTGTGTCTGAGGATGTTCTGTCTGTTCAGTCCAGGACATGTAGTCGTGTACTGGCTCTTCCTACCAACAGCGGTGCAGGACTCAAGACCAAGCACCACAATCGTGACGACCATCATCCTAGCCGCTCTACTTTCAACACAATTGATGGTCCTAAAATCCTCATTCTCTCAGCAGTCAAAAGACTCGGCTTTGATTCATAAAGAAGTCCTCCATGAGTACGATACCAAATACGTGCATCCAAGGACACAGCCGCGAATGCGAGACGTTGGAACACAATACTGTAACTTCGACACATCTGCAGATGACCTACCGAATGTAGTCTACGACGATGACCGCAATACAGTGGACACTTACACGCCCATGACGATCATCAACAGAGGCTTTTACACGAACCCAAATCCAAACTACGCAAAATATACAGATCGCGACAGTCTCTCGCAACGTCCCATATCATCGAGAGGCATCCCAACTTCTACCAGCATGGCGCCACCCTATCAGACACCCTCCCACTTACGAGACGCATCATCACCCCTCCGCCCACGGACCGCAATACGACAACCACAATTCCGCGCCAGCATGGGCCCGACCGGCGACGGAGGCAATCTGGGCGTCTACTCCCACGCCAATTCACCGCTTAGGAAAAGCGCATCCACGAACTTCGCCGGAGGTCTTCCGCTCGACAGGGGACGAAGCGGGAGTCCGATGAAGAGGCATGAAAGTCCGTTGAAAAGAGAGACCAGTCCCCTCAAGCGGAGTAGTGTACCTGGAGGGCTGAATGCGCTGGCGGCGGGCCAGAGGTGGGCGCATTTGCAGGGGACACCGGCGAGGAGGGAAAGTGGGAGATTCTGATACGTGATTTGTGGAGATTTGGAAGATACCACGGGCGCTGTGCGTTTACTTGGGTTGAATTTTGCATGTAGCATTGCAGGCGCTGGTGCGAAGTGAGCGTTGTGGATGTTAAGAACCTGCAAGAAACTTAGGGCTCTTTGCGATTTCCAATCTAAAAGTCAGGGCCTAGCTTTCCCGATCTCAATTCTAGTGGTTTTACGACGATCGCTCACAACCAATACAGAGCATTAAAATCTATTTTTTAAGATACAACTCCGATGTGTCCTGTACCTGCCCACGAAAGGTTCTTTCCCCATTCGGAACCAGTCATGAGCTCACTTACCTTCCTGTCTCATCTTGCAGTCATGACTCCCTTTTCTCGAGAAGATTCCTCTCGTCATCTCCCCCTCCCTTCACCTCGCCACACCACCCAGCAACGAGAGGAATGCCACCACATCCACATTCACATTCCTCGCCAACCGGCCCCATCAACATCAATGGACACGGCACCGACATCCTCAACCTCCCACAAAGCCGGCGAGCTCCACACCCCTACTCACACCCACCACCGTCGCCATCGCCATCGCCATCATCAACGCTCCTCGTCCTTCCCCGCCTCCTTCAACCCTTTCCGCAAAAAACACCGCCCTCGCGACTCACCAAACCCAGCCCTCAACGAACCGTACGAAGTCGCGCCAGGCATCTGGTCGAACGAAGCTACAGCAAAAGTGTTCGGATATCTCGACGATAACAACGACGTGGGCAAGTGGCGGAGAGGGATGCGGAGCAAGAGCGCCGGACCCGATGATAAGAGGGCCAGGAGTCGGAGTCCGAGCCCGGCGAAGAAACTGGTGGAAAGGTATCGAGAAGCGCACGCGGATGACGGGACGGACGATTTCAGTCAGCGGACGCATCGGCGGCATACGGAAGAGGGGGTCAGGAGACGGCAGGAGAGACGGGAGGAGGCGAGGAGGGCGTTGGAGGAGGCGGAGGCGCAGACGGATCGTGGGAGGAGGATGGGGATGAGGACGGTTAGTAAGGAGGATACGTTGGTGGCGAGGGGGGCGAATCCGAGGACGGGGGTCGTGAGTCCGTCTGCGACGAGTGAGAGTGCGGGAAGTGGGTATATGACGAGGGGGAGGAGGGAGGAGAGTGTGGGGTGGAGAGGGAGGAAGGAGGGAGGTGGGGTGGGCAGGAGTAGGAGTGGGAGGTGGTTGCAAGATAGTCATGGGTGGAGCCTGGTGGAGTCGCCGGCGTTGTCGCCGATCGCGCAGTCAGAGAGGACGGTTGAGGAGAGGAGGAGGTCGAGCGTGCCGGTTAAGGAATTGCAGGATAAGTTTGTGGTTAATATGCCGAGTGCGAGTGAGCCGGCGCCGTTGGGGATGTCGAAAGAGCAGATTGAGGAATATCAGAGGAGTGTGGAGAGGGCGTATCGTGATGGAGGGGGAAGTCACGCGTTGGTAGACCCGGATACCTTACCGGCTCCGAGATTGATGACGCCGGAGGGCCCGAGTACGCCGCCGAGAAGATTGGGGAAGATTAGGAGGAAGGAGGTGGGATCAGCAGCGAGTCCGAGGAACGAGTCGACGGATACGGTCATCATCAATGGCCAAGCACGAGCGGCGTCGCTGCCCACGCCGCGGAAGGGACAGCAACAGCAACCTAGGGTCAGGGTCGTTTCGCCTGGGCATACTGTGAGAGACGTCTCAGATCTCACTGGAGAACGCCGCCATCAATTCGAGAACCAGCAGGACCCTTTTTTAGAGGTCCGCAAGGACGGAAGGTCCTACCGGATGAACGCTACCTTATTCCCGTCACACCCGACGAGACATGCGGAAAACCACCAACCCGACCTCCGAAGCCAAGAGGATACAGATGCCGTGTACTACACTCGTCAGCCGCATTCTCAGACCTTGAGCCAGTACCTCCCCCCAGTCAACCTCATACACCCATACTCAGCAAGCAAGCCGAAGCACCTAAGCCCACACCGGATCAACGCGATTTCTGCGCCCCCGGCTGTATTCACCACCACCACACCCATCACCACCACTACTACCCCTCATCGCCCCAGCACAGCCCGTGTCGACGGCAGCGACAGCGTTCGGCAAGCGAACCTCCTCCAGGGTCATCTTATAGAAAGCAGGACCCCGAAGATAGAATTTCATCCCGCATGTCCCGCAGCGTACGCCACCGGCGGCAATTTGTTGTTGGGACGCCGCCAGCGGGAGGTGATCGAAGAACCAATGGGCCAGGAGAAGTCCGGTCTGCCACGTTCACTCGTGGCAGGGCCTCAAGGGTTGACGGGGGAGTCGAACACGTGCATGTACACGTCTACATCCCACCCTTACCTGCGCCAGAGAACAGTAGTCCTCGGTCAAAGTGGCCAGACGGAGGGACTCCACAACAACAGGGGAGGTCGAGGAGGAGGAAGAGAGCCGTTTCGGCCGATCCTTGGCAATGGCGGCATCCGTATCGAAGAGAAGCCAATAAGAGGAGGCATAGTCACTACGAACGACGGACGTGATGGTGAGTTGTTGAGGATGAAGGCCATGGCGAATCGGCGGAAGATGATGCAGGCGGATGTCGCAGATCCGAATCATTTGTGGGGTAGCGAAGAGGATGCTGCCGGTTCACTTCAAGTCGAAGTCGGAACAATTGGGAGCAGTGCGGACAGCAGCGATGTCAAGGTCGGAGAGAGCGCTGATAGCTGTATGAGCGGGATTACCGGTGATGAGAGATACAACCGTCTCAACGAGGCCAACGGCAGCAATAGAGCGAGCTCTCTCGTCAGGAAAATCCAAGACGTGAGAAGAGTGATGGCACGGCTGAACGAGGATTTCAATGCTTCTCAAAACGCTCGACGAGGTATTATCCAACTCTTCGAGATGACGCAGCATGTACTGTCGACCTTGAATCCGGCTTCGCCGGCGATGAAGGTGATCAAGAAGTCGGACGCAAAGCTCGAAGACTACATCGTCGCTGGTAAAGATGTCCTCTTGGCTGGATTATATCTGCTGATACTGGTCAACATCGGCCTGGCGCTCGGTAAAATTGTGGAAGTTGGAAAGGACGTTGTGGGGCGTGTCTGGGCGCCGGTCAGGGTTGTTGTAGTCGTTCTGCGATGGTTGACGGTTGGATGATGACAGGTATATGCGTTTGGGATGGGAGTGATCGAGTTGGCGCTGTGCCAAATGGAGGTCGAGTGGTTTTCGGTGGTAGTTCTTCGGCTGAGACATGATCAACTATGCTTTGGCGAAGTAGAATAGAGAGGGTCCTCAAACCTGTCAACCGTACTAGTCCATTGTCAAGGTCCATTCACCAACTCTCCTCTTCTACATGCTCTTTGAATCTTGGTATTTGATTCAACGTCAACTCTCCGAGACGTTCGAGAGCATCGTCTGGCTGGATAGGCATGAAACAAAATCGCGAGCTCTAAACAGCGCACTACATGGTTCAGTGCCTGTTGTTATACGCTCTATACCACAAATATAAACTTTTATTGCAATACTCACTGTGGGCCCATTAATCGCTCAAGCGGGACATGCATCACTGGTGATTGGTCAACGCACGGTTGGACTTCGCATCGTAGGTTTCCACAAACACGCGCATTGGTCTCACATGGCTCCCCACAATAGGTCACTGTCGGTCACGGATTGTGAATGCTCACGGATCGAGGTTGGAGGAGGACAATGATATCGTCGCTGCACCCGGTAGGGCTTAGATATCACAACACGAGGCTACAAGCTATGGTGGCACGGCCATCGCATCTCAAAGAGTGCAATCTAAGCCTGATCGTTGGCACTTTCAACATCATTAGCTGATGCTATACATCTCACGGATTTAGTGACTCACCTCGGTCAATCTGCGTCCACCTCTGCAAACTCCACCCATTCCCCAGTGATGGCTCGTTTCCACATGCGCAGCTTACCGTCATCACCCGAAGACGCAAGTGTATCACCTAGAAGCTGTCAGTGTTTGATACCAGGAGGCTTTCAACGACTAAAGGTAGCCGTTACCGTTCCACCGTGAGAACTTCACTCTCCACACCGCCCCGTGGTGATTGTTCAACGCAGCAACCTCCTTCCAAGTATGCTTCACCTTGCATCCATAGTCTTCTCGACGATGCATTGCCCCATCTGTGCGAGACGCACCAGCCAGGCCGGCACCAATACCTGAAGGGACATTACGAGTACCAGTCGATGAGGAGGAGCCATTGGTCGTTGAAGCAGCATTTGATTGTGATGTGTGGTCCTGTGGCGTCGGGTTTTGATCACTCGGCATAGGTGTAGAGACCTCGAAGATACGGATAAAGCCGTCCTTGCAGGCGCTGGCGATGTGGTCGGTGCCACGTAGAGAACCGTCTGCCCATGCCACGTCACGAATGAGCCCACCGTGGCCGGTAAGCTCAGCGGCGAGATATAACTGGTAGTCTTTGCCGGGCAACTTGGTGGCACGATAGACCTTGACAGTATCCATAGCTGCGACTGCGAGTGAAAGAGCGTTCTTGTCAAGCCCAGCTGCGATAGCGTTGTAGCACGGCAGCGGTTCTTGATGAAAGGACACCCTGAAGCCGGCTTCTTCTCCGCGACTGGGGGGTGTGCAAACGTAGAATTGATCGATCTCCTTCCAATTGCCGAGTGAGTCCGAGTCAGTCGGTTCCATTAGTGTGAGGTAGCCATCTCGAGAGATGAGAGCAATGTAGGTTTCGAAATAGTAGCTCCTGATGTCGAAAGATACGTAGGGGACGCGGAACTTAGTCTGCTGAGAGTAGATGCACTTGAAGCGTCGTCCAGAGTTCGGAGCTTCGGTAGGATCCTCCTCCCAAACCTTGAACTTATTATCTTCTCCAATGCTAGCAAGAACTTCGCCCATGAAGGGTCCGCTCCACTTTGCCTGCAAATAATGTCAGAGTAGATAGTGTTATTGTGCTTGAATCCTACCTACTTCCATGATCTCAGCATCATGACCTCTCCACGTATCGACAAGCCGCCATTGCCCGTTGGCTTGCTTGTCCCAGACCTTAAGGTGATGATCGGAGGATGCAGTAACAATACGATTGCCGTGAAAATTGTAGCTTATGGCTTGTACAATATCTTGATGACCATGAGTGAACCTACCAGAGTCGTTCATTGTCGCTGACGCGAAGCCTGATTCAGATACTGAGCCGACTGGTGATGACCTTGAAGGCAATGAGGTGGGCTGTGGAGTAACAGCTGGCTCAGGTGGAGGCAAGGATGGCGGCGACGCTGGCGAGGAACTCTCAGTAGAGGAAAAGGCACTCAGGTGAGCTTCAGGGCTGGCATTGTAATCACCCAGACTGGGAGTGTGATCACCACGGCTAGGGGTGGGGCTCTCGGTACGGCCAACCACGTAAGGAGGAATTCCATCATCAATAGAGATGTTGAAAAGTGTCTCCTCGATATCGTCAACATCAGCGCCCGGCATGGTCGGATTAACCATTTTGCGAAGTCGTTGATTATCCTTGGTGTTATTACCAGAAAGCGTAAGGCGGCGGGAAGAAGCGAGGTTAGCTGTAGCGCTAGTAATCGGCTAAAGGCCACTTGGCGACAAAATGTAACAACAGCATCGGAGGACCATGCAGACCGCATATCGATAATGGCGACCACCCTTAGCAGGGTAGAGACTCTCACTCTCTTTTCACTTTCTGCAGCCTGTTTCGGCGTCATAGCCAACACTTTCCATGGCAACGGCGAGCCTCTGATCGCCTCTATAGCATTTAGCGGCATTGCTTTCGCGTTTACATTCAGTCTCATACGATGGCTCGGCCCGGTCTTTGTACGAGCGGGGCTCAAGGGAAGGGACATGTGCAAGAGTAGGAAGGTTGAGATGTACGTCGATCCAGAGGAAATAGCTTTCGCTGGCGGGCATTACTGATTCGATTTTATAGTCCAGAAACAATGGGTGCCCTTTGCGCGGCCGTTTACCTTCTTACAATCATTGTCTTCATACCTTTCCCTTTCTATAAGGACATCGTAGCAGCTACATCTGGCGGCGGAAACAGAGATGTTGTGGTGGAGCTTGAGCAGGTCGAAACGGGGCGCTTCCTCCATCGCTTTCCTCACAGCAAGGTAAATAGCCAAGCCTGGCTAATCAGACTGTTCGTACTGATATGTGGTGCGTACATAGCTCGCATCGTACCTTTCTGCTATTCTATCCCTACAAGCGGTAGTCATTCTTGGCATAGGCGATGATCTGTTTGACATCCGATGGCGGCACAAGTTTTTCATCCCAGCCTTTGCGTCGATTCCTATGTTGGTGGTCTACTTTGTCGATTTCGGCGTTACGAAGGTGGTGGTTCCAGTGCCTTTTCAACGTTACCTTGGTGAGCTATTGGACCTTGGGTGGCTTTACTACGCGTATATGGCTGCGATAGCCATATTCTGCCCCAACAGTATCAACATCCTGGCTGGCATCAATGGTATCGAAGTCTCTCAATCACTGGTCATTGCCTTTCTGCTAGTCCTCAATGACGCTCTTTATCTTGCTCCAGATACTCCTTATCCGCATCCTGCAACGGACTCACATCTTTTCTCACTCTATCTATTACTCCCTTTCATAGGAGTTTCACTCGCCTTGTGGTGGCATAATTGGTTCCCTGCCAAGGTGTTTGTTGGGGACACATACTGCTACTTTGCTGGCATGGTCTTCGCGGTTGTAGGTATATTGGGCCACTTCAGCAAGACTCTGCTTCTCCTGTTCATTCCGCAGATCTTCAATTTCATATATTCTGCACCGCAGTTATTTCGAGTCATACCCTGTCCTAGACACAGATTACCGCGCTTCAATGCGCGCACTGGCCTGCTGGAACCATCTGTCACGCAGTGGCAGCGTCCACCCTCACGACCGGTCGCTGTGGCGCTGAATCTTCTTCACCGTCTACGATTACTGCAGGTGGAGGAGAATGGGAAAGGAGAAATCGTGGAATCGACGAACTTCACAGTCCTCAACCTTTGGCTTGTCTTGTTCGGGCCGATGAGAGAGGACCGGCTAGCGATTGGCATATTGGTCATGCAAATGGCGTGTGGTTTGTTAGGATTGGTTGTGAGGCATCGATTGGCGCTGTGGGTTTTCAGGGAGGATAATCGAGGCTTTGACATACTCGGTCGATAGATCCTGTGGATATCGGAGAGCGGATCTTCATGAACACATTCAGCTTTGGCGTCTAAGTCTTAATATGTATTGATATGTGTGGCGTAGAGTTATATGACATGTTAGGAACAGGCAAACTCGACTGAGGTGAGGAGTAAAGAGGACTACGTAAGCAATGACTATGTTCACAGACTCTTACTTCTGCTTACCCTCTCGGTGGATATTAATTTGCGTCCTGTTAGCAACAATCGCAGGTGAAACTGACGCTACCACAGCAGTATCTTGAAGTTCCTATTACGTGATCACGTTTCTTGCGTCGGCGAGTTACCCCAGATCTTGGCGGCCGTCATCTCGCCTGATCCAATCGTATCGCTTCCGTGTTCGCTGACATTCCTGCACATGCCCTCCGATAATCGGAGAGCTCCAACATTCGTATTCTAAAGAACTACCTATATCATACCTGTATCCGTCCTCTGCTCTGGAAATAGTAGAACATACTGAGCACAGGAAAGCTGAAAGGTCCAGTTATGCCTTCCGCAGAGAAGAAGCCGCAGACGCTGTATGATAAAGTCTTTCAAGATCACATCGTAGACGAACGAGACGATGGCACAATACTTCTCTATATCGGTGAATAACCCCATGCGCTCTTCAGAACATCACATTCACTAACTCTGAATTAGATAGACATCTAGTGCATGAAGTGACCTCACCGGTAAGCCTTAAGGGAGCCATGGTAATGGCAAGGAGGCTCATGGGGCCAAACAGCAAGCCTTTGAAGGACTGCGGAACGCAGGGCGAAGGGTGCGGAGACCAGACTGTACACTTGCCACAACAGATCATGTATACATACTTCCTTGTCCGTCAAGCTAGCGACAACTGACAGTGTTCAGAATGTACCCACCACTTCGCGAAAGAACTTCAAGAGCGTCGGCACCTTCGTCGAAGAGGCTGATTCGCGAATACAATGTCTTACTCTCGAAGACAACGTGAAAGAGTTTGGTATCACCTATTTCGGTCTCGGAGACAAGCGTCAAGGGATTGTACACATCATAGGGCCCGAGCAAGGCTTTACCCTTCCAGGCACCACAGTTGTTTGCGGAGATAGTCATACATCAACACACGGCGCCTTCGGAGCTTTAGCTTTTGGTATCGGGACGAGTGAAGTTGAGCATGTACTCGCAACCCAGACGCTGATAACAAAACGAAGCAAGAATATGAGAATACAAGTCGACGGAGTCTTGTCGCCAGGCGTGAGCAGCAAAGATATTATTCTGCACACGATTGGAGTCATAGGTACTGCCGGAGGGACAGGGGCCGTGATCGAGTTTTGTGGATCTGCTATACGAGGGCTGAGTATGGAAGCTAGGATGTCTATATGCAATATGTCGATTGAAGCTGGAGCCAGAGCAGGTATGATAGCGCCGGACGAGACAACGTTCGAGTATCTGAAAGGCAGGCCTTTGTCGCCAAAGGTGGACTCGCCCGAATGGAAAAAAGCTGTAAAGTACTGGACGAGCTTAAAGTCCGACGAAGGTGCAAAATACGATGAGGATGTCTTCCTCAACGCCAAAGACATCGTCCCGACGGTTTCGTGGGGCACCTCGCCACAGGATGTTGTCCCCATCACTGGTATTGTGCCGAGTCCGGACGAATTTGCCGAAGAGAACAAAAAGGACAGTGCACGACGAGCGCTTGAGTATATGGGTTTGACGCCAGGTACATCGATGCAAGACATCGAGTTGGACAAAATCTTCATCGGCTCCTGCACGAATTCCCGCATCGAAGACCTACGTTCGGCCGCGCGCATTGTCGAGGGCAAGAAGATTGCCCCAAACCTCAAGCGAGCTATGGTTGTCCCTGGTAGTGGACTCATCAAGAGGCAAGCAGAGTCGGAGGGACTGGACAAGATCTTCACAGATGCAGGCTTCGAATGGAGGGAAGCAGGTTGTTCTATGTGCTTGGGCATGAATCCTGATATCCTGTCACCTAAGGAGCGGTGTGCAAGCACATCAAACAGAAATTTCGAAGGACGTCAAGGCGCCGGTGGCAGGACTCATCTCATGTCTCCATCTATGGCAGCTGCGGCGGCTATAGTCGGTAAGCTCGCGGATGTCAGGAAAGTAGCGGACGGGAATGCTACACCTGCAAAGGCAACACCAAAGCTCGACGTCAGCCCTGAGGTAAGCGATAGCGATACAGATGATGATTTCGAGCGCATCATGGACATCCCCGAAGACTCGCAGCCGCATGCGAACAATCATACGCCTAAGTCCTCTGCAGGCCATCCAAAGTTTACGAAGTTGAAGGGTATCGCAGCCCCATTGGAAAGATCGAACGTTGATACCGATGCTATTATACCGAAGCAATTTCTCAAGACCATTAAGAGAACAGGATTGGGATCAGCTCTCTTTTACGCGCTGCGGTTCAATGACGATGGGTCGGAGAAGCCGGACTTTGTCTTGAACAAGGAGCCATATCGCCATGCGAAGATCCTTGTCGTCACCGGACCGAATTTCGGATGTGGAAGTTCACGAGAACATGCTCCATGGGCATTACTTGACTTCGGCATCACGTGCATCATTGCTCCCTCTTACGCTGATATATTCTTCAACAACACCTTCAAGAATGGCATGCTCCCCTTGGCCATTCCATCTCAACCTGCCCTCCAGAAGATCGCCGAAGAAGCGAAAGCCGGCCGGGAAATCGAAGTTGATCTCGTCAATCAGCGTATCCATGATGCTGACGGGAATAAGCTTGCTGACTTTGCGGTGGAGGAGTTCAGAAAGCACTGCCTAGTTAACGGATTGGATGATATCGGGTTGACTATGCAGATGGAGGACAAAATAAAGAAGTTTGAGGCGCGAAGAACCTTAGATACGCCATGGTTGGATGGAAGTGGTTACTTGAGACGGGGAAAGCGGGAGGGACCTGTAAAGATTGAAGCCGCGCCAGTGCCCAAGACGAACAGAGGCGAGGTTTTGGAAGAACCCTTGGAATGGTGAAAGCGTGGAGGGTTTCTTATTTCGGCTTTTGTACCGCAACGTCATGAATAGTTCAATATGCTTCTCAACGCAGAGGATCCAGCTAAACAAATTGCAGCAAAGTCATAAGATTCAGACAAGTTAACCCCAGAGCAGCCCACAGCGTAGCAGAGACCTGACAGATGCAGTTATGAGGACGAAGAAGGCGAAATCAAGAAATGTGTTCCTCGCCTTCATGAACTTGACTTTTCCAATCCATTCGTTCAAGCTTAACGTTGAGAATGGCGAGGCCTTCTAATTCCATCCGCAACCCTTTACTCCTTGTAAAATTGACTCCAAAATGTCTTGTAGCACTACTAACCTTCAATCTAGAACTAAGCCACTAGAGACGACGCAGTTCATCTACGGTACCTGGTACCATATGCGCCGAGGTGGCTTTACGATGCAGTGTCACTCGTGCCTGCATCTGCGGTATATCCTCCACCGCATCCTCCACAATTCACTTGGTTTGGAACACTGTGCCACAATGAAGTCGTCAAGCAGGTACACAACTGTCATACCCCCACGATAGATAAGCAATCCAAGCATCATGCACCTAAATTCCGTTCTCAGCCACTGTTTCAGGCCTCACTTGATTTCAGGCGGGCAGTAACCGGCAGCGTACCACTACAGCTATATCATCACAACACTGATCGTTACAACAAGTGTGAAGATCAATTGCTGATCCATCGTATCGTGGACTATCCAATTGCGACCTGATTACAAGTGCTTGCAATTACTTATGTGTATGTTACTGATCCGTAATACAGTAGACAATTCACTAAGCTCAGTGGACAAATTCAAGCTACACTGAGCTGTTAGTACTAACATAGTTTACTGAACACATAAGATACATATGCAAAATCTTAATCTCAGTCTCTATTATAATAATGTGTTGGAATAAGGAGGCTTCGCGGGGGATTTCAGTCCTATTCTGACCTAGCGCCGGAACTTGCCGTGTCACGTGACGCTGCTTAGTCAGCCCACACAAAAGTCATGCTGTTGATGCAGACTCTGCATCCTAGTTAGAATATATGAATTGAACAGTCATTTCATAAAGGTCATTATATCAATGACTCAACATCTTCTGTTCAATAGATTATGAGCTCAGCATTCTGTCTTCATACCTCAAGACATTAGTCAGTCATTCATTAACCTCACTGTCACTGTCTTTTGACAGTGTCTTTTGTCATTTCAATAGCCTACCTGAGTGCTTCCTTAAATGACCCCTTTTTTTGTCATTACTTGATATTCTCAGTTTTGACATTTTCATCATTTCAATAGCTCATCTGAGTGCTTTCTTGAATAACTCATTGTTTTAATAGCTTATTTAAGTGCTTTCTTAAACAACACCTTTGTTGTTTTAATATTCTCAAATGACTCATCATTATGATATTCTTGATTGACATCTCTTTGCTTTTTCAATAGTCTTTACATTTTTGATGTTTGTTCTTGACAACTCACATAATCATGACTTTCTTGAACAGCATTTTCAACTTCTCTTATCTTGTTAACACTAGTAACTATGCCTCATGAGCCACTAACATCAAGTTTATTCTTATGAACAAAGATCTATGAGCTGTTGTTTTAAACACATCTTTCAAACCAGTTGTTAAACTTGATGATGTTAACACTTTGAACTTGAAGTTCTCATCTGAATACATCATTTAAAGTAAAGAGAATAACAGAGCATGTGCTACTATAGCACTGTTATGTCAGAATGACTTTAAGGGGTTCATTCAAGATCTTTCTGCATGTCAGATGTGGTTGAAGCTCAAGAAGTTGTATGAGGTTCAGGGCTTTAACACCAGATACCTTACATTTATGACACTTTTAAGTCATCACTATGATTTGTTTAAGTTCATTGAGAACTATGTTGATCAGCTAAAGACTTCATCACAATGTTTGCAAAAGATGAATTCTATCTTTTCAGACTGAGTTATACTCACTGTTCTTCTTAACAACCTTGAATTTACATTTAATGTCTTTGTCATGACTAAATGTCAGTTCATTCACATTACAACTTTTACTTTTGATTTCTTAACTGCTGAGTTGATTGATGAGGCTAGAATGAAGAATAATAAAAGCTCTGTTATAATGGTCTTTTGTGGTAAATCAAAATTGATGTCATTGTCACTTCAGTGTTTACACTGTAAGAAGACTGATCATGAGAAACCCATGTGCTTTGTCAAATACCCTCATAAGAAGAAGAAACTTAATGCAGCTTAAGCTGCAAAGAAGAAGGGCAAATCATCATCATCAGACAAGTTCTTAAACAAGTTCTTCAATAATGTCAAATCAATCTTCAATAAGACTGATGACAATGTCACAACACTCAGCTTTATGTTTGTCATAGAATCACACCTTATGAGTGTGTGAATTGTTAATACTGAAGCCTCTGATCATTTATGCTCTACATGCAAATTCTTTCTTATTTACAAGCCTATTTTTAAATCTCTTAAAACAGTTAATGAATCTGCTCAGATCATTGAAAAGAGCATGGTTTCACTACATTTAGTTCATTTTGACAGTGTCATACAAGAGGTTATTCTCAAAGACATTATGCATGTCTCTAATTTCTCTATAAACCTTGTTTCTGACTGCTGCATGTGTGCTGATGATATCTTTTTTAACATGTGTGACTGCATCATATGTCACAAAAACAACGTCATTAAATATGCTTTTGAGGTCAACAGGATTTTTCAGCTACACCTTGACAATACACCTCAGTCTTATGTCTTTGCAGCTAATTGTGAGTTCAAGGTATTGTTTAATATGTGGCATCAACATTTGAGCCATTTAAGTCATACAAACATTGAGCATCTGTTTAAGATCATTGACAGCATAGATTTTAAGAATCTTTCTCAATGACATAATGTCTGTGAACTGTGCATGAAAGTCAAGCAGACTTGTCACTCTTACAATGCTTTTATTGAGTGAGCAACTTAATCATTAAGTCTTATTTATTTAAATGTTGTTGAACTCATAACACTCACTGTCTATGACAGTTCAAGATGATTTGTTACTCTTACTGATGACTTCACAAGGTTTACCTGAATGTTTTTCATAAAAATCAAAGATAAAACAGTCAAGCATATTAAGAACTTTGTCACATTGATGAAGACTGACTGTTTTAACTATTCTTTAAAATGCCTCTGCACTGACTTTAAGCATAAGTATCTTGTCTTGAAGAACTGATTTACAGTCAACAGCATCATCTGAGAACCTACTGTGCCCTATTCACCTGAAGAAAACAGCATTTTTGAGCGGCTAAATCGCACTATTTGCAAACCTGCATAAGCTATGCTCAAAGACTCTGACCTGAACTCACACCTCTGATCAAAAGTCATTAAGACTGTGGTTTATATCAAAAACCGGTCTTCTACTCAAGTACTCAACATGACACTCTATAAAGCATGAACAGACAACATTTCTGACCTCTCAAGTCTTTGCATCTTTGATATCATTACTTAAGCACACATTTTTAAGAAACAACATCAGCAAAAAGTTAAGTTTGAGAACTGCAGCCTCAAATGTCACTATTTAAACATAAAAGAAAGCTCAATCTTCTGTGTTTAAGACTCTGAATCAGAACAGGTTCTAGAGTCTTATAACTGCTTTGTTGATGAGGGCATTACTGCTTATGAAAACATAGCTAACATAGAGGTTCACAGCAAGAAGAAGACAACTAGCACTAGCAATCATGCTGTCAATCTTTCTTCTGTATTCTCATCCTTGTTGTTGCAATCTTCTTCTGTTTCAGAGAGAGTATCTGCATCAGCTACACTGCTGCTTCAATTCTTGCTATTACAGCAATCAAATTCTTCATCTTCTTTCATTTCAGAAAAAGCATCTACCTCTTCACATTGTCAGTCTGAACTTATGGGTTCAGACCTGTGAGTTTTAAACAAGTTGTCTGATTTAGATGAGCTTGATTCATTGAATTCTTCAGCCTCAGATGAGCTTGATTCATTGAACCCTTCAGCCTCAGCTGTATTACACTACAACCTTTGCAGTTGCTCAGTTGTTAATGAGTTTGATGCACACATTTCATATGTGTATGCTGCAATTTCTATTGATAACATCATTGAATCAACCACATATAAGCAGGCTGTGAAGTTACCTCTGTGTGACAAATGAAAGATGGCTATGAAGAATGAAATTCAGTCACTGAAGAATAATAACACATAAAACATTGTTAACATGCTGTCAGATCAGCATGTTCTTAAAGAACACTGGGTTTACAAGGTCAAGTGTGACGCTCATGATCAGGTTAGTCACTATAAGGCTCACTGAGTTGTCAAAGGCTATGAACAGCAGTTTGACATAAACTATAATCAAATCTTTGTGTCTGTTGTTAAGCTGCAGATGTATAAGACCCTCTTTGTTCTTACAGCACATTATGACCTTAAAGTGAATCAAATGAATGTTACTATTGTGTTTCTTTATGGCCCTATTAATCAGATTGTTTACATTGAGTTACCTCACAGCTATGAGCTATCTGACAAGGTTGCTTTACTGAATAAGGCCCTTTATGGCCTGAAGCAAGCACCTCATCTGTGGTATAAGACTTTACACAATCTTCTCACATTTCTTGATTTCTGTTAACTTGATTTCAATCATAGCATGTTTGTATAAAACAGTGTCATCATCACTGTCTATGTTGACAACTTTCTGCTTGTTGAAAAGAATAAGTCAGCTATTCAGAATGTTAAACAATGTCTTAATGACATGTTTAAGATGTCAGATCTCAGTTCTGTGTTCTACTATTTAGACATGAAAGTGAAATGAAACTGCACTGAACACACAATCTGTCTTACTCAAACAGCTTACATCAACAAGGTTCTTCAGACCTTTCAGCAGTTGCAGGCTGTTTCTGTTGACACTTTTATGAATTTTAATGCAGTACTCATGAAGGAGTTTATCACTCAGACTGACATCACTGTTATTTGATGATATCAGAAATCAGTCAGATCATTAATGTACATTATGTTGCAGACATGTTCTGACATCACCTTTGCTGTCTTTACTGTTAGTCAGTTCACTCAGAACTTTAACATGTCACACTACAACACTGTTAAGTGAATCTTTAAGTATCTTGTTAGCACTATGAATCTCAATGTCATTTATGACATCACTGACAACAACCTCATCAGCTATACTGATGCTGACTGAGATGACTGTCACAACATCAGAAAGTTCACTGAGGCTTATCTCTTTCTTTTATATAAAGGTCTCATTAGCTGATGTTTTAAATGTCAGCAATTTGTTACTCTATTCTTGACAAAGGCTGAGTACATGACTGAAACACAAGCTATGAAGAAAGCCATTTGACTATGTTGTTTTCTTAATGAAATTGACTATTTTCATAACAACAATGTTGTTGTCATTTGAGCTGACAACAACAAAGCTATGAACCTAGCTAGAAACTCTGAGTTTCATGCTTATATCAAGCACATTAACATACAATATCACTTTGTTCATGAAGCTGTTAATTGTCACCTTGTTGACTTTGAATTTGTATCTACTGTTAAGCAAGCAGCAGATGAGCTTACTAAGGCTCTGTTTACTGTCAAGTTTAGCTGTTTTCTTATTCAGTCAGGTCTTATATTTAATTAATGACCTGTCTTCAACACACATTTGAACCTTGTCATTGTCAACTTTTTTTGCCTTTTACATTCTCACTTTCTTACCTCACTGTTGCAGTCTTCTTCATGTTCTCATTACCTTGCTGTTGAGCTCACTTTCTAGTGAGATTAAAGAACTTTATACTGACTAGTGAATGAATATTTAAATTGTTTAAAACTGAGAAGAAGTGTTGAAATAAGAAGGCTTTGCAGAGGATTTCAGTCCTATTCTGACCTAGCACCAGAACTTGCTGTGTCACGTGAAGCTGCTTAGTCAGCTCACACAAAAGTCATGCTGTTGATGCAGACTCTACATTCTAGTTAAAATATATGAATTAAACAGTCATTTCATAAAGATCATTATATCAATGACTTGACATCTTCTGTTCAATATAATGACAGTCAGTTACCTTAATTTTTAACTGAAATAAGTCTTTTATATTGTAGAATTAATAGAATGTTAATTTAATGTCAATTTTCTGACTTTGACAGTATTTATGTTATTTAGTACTAACATAAGTACTTCAGCTCATAACAATGTTAACATTAACATTAATACTAAGCTGAGTTCTCTGTGCTCTATTTTTCTTGAATTCATTTTAACAGCAGAATATCATTTTTAGTACTAAGGAAATTTATGTATATTTTATGTATACTATACAGAATAAATCTCAGTGGAAAGAAGGTTTGAGTCCCGGCACACCCCTGTTTTCTAACCACCGAGCTCCCGGTTTTATCCACCGACCTATAAGCTCGTATGTTACTCAGTGTAGTTATGTCCACCTGAAACCAAAGCGATGCGCGTTCATCGTGATGATGGCGTTCTTGTGTGTGGGAAGAGTCTTTGAAAATTCGGATTGCTCGGCTGTTTGCGTATCTGTTCCGGTGGTAAGGTAGCGAGCAAAAGTTGGCCGGACTTTCGTTCCTGCGAACTCGTGGCACACCGGTGTGACAGCACTCTTATCTGAACCTCTACGAATTGACCTCACAGCCCGATTCATGGCCAAGGATACTTTTTATCGGCTTTCAAGAACCGGGTTTTGGTCTCTTTCAAACGCAACGGCTACGTACCGCGAAAGGAAAAGGCTTGATCAATCTCTAACCCAATCCACTTTTTGGAAGAAGGATTCGGGTGAAAATCTACGACTTGTGCGGCTCTCAAGCGGCCACAGGCCTCCGAGATTCGGATCTCACCCACCCTGGACCAAGACTCCAATTGCAAAATGCAGGGTAGTTATACCTTGGCGAAAGCTACGGCCACCAGCCGGGTGGGTCGGATGGAGGTGATCTATTTCAGGCACACGGGAGGGTTCAGAGGTACGCAAAAGTCTCCGAAATCTGCGCGGCTGAAACGGTCGTGAAGGCTGGAGAGGACATCTGCAGGGTGCCAACATCGCGTTCGTGACGGTGGCGTGCATGTACTGGGAAGCTTCACATGTTAATTTGCTTCCCCATGTTGTTCGCTTGACTTCTCCGCTTCAGGGTGGATGGCTGTGCTTCAAAACCCTCAATCCGATTTACATTCCTTTACTGTACTTTTCAATCTCTCAATTTTCTCGATTCGTTTCCTCACTTTGCTGACAGTGTATCGTATATCAACCAGAGCGATGACGATACTCCGAGGGCATATGGATCTAATGCGATACTTGGTAACGCGTGCTTACCATTCGTGACATAAGGTGAGATTTTCTTTTCTTAATTTATCTGAAGTTCTCAGCGGTGCGCAAACCTGCCGAGGAGTCCACACATGTACCCAATCATGGGCACAAATCCATCCAACTCCCTGCTAGTGTGTTCTAACGCCTGAGAGAACCTTGACTTCAGGCACCTAAGCGAGCTGATGACATTTTCTGACTGCCATCTCAGCAGCCCCTATCCTTGCTGGCTAGAACGCCACAAAAGCGCCACAGCGGCACTACAATTACCTTATGACAGCACCCAGCTGCCATACAACGACAGCCCTACCGACAGTTAAGGTAGATGTATCCTGGGTGTGTCGACTTCCGGCAACGCCGATCCATCCGAAGATTTCCCGACTAATTCTCGTTGCTCGTATTGCCTTTAATTGCTTCGTTAGCTAGTACGGATAGTGCTAACAACTAATGAATGCAGTCATACATGCAATAAATTTGTGAACGGCTCACAATGTCGAGGATTCCCTGCGTCACTAATCCTGATAGATTCTCCTTTGCCGATAAGCGCATCTGCTAGTTACTCGGGCTGAGTTGAGCCGGTCTTCGCAGCGGCTGGCTAGCATCACCACTACAACAACGCTTCGAAGTTACAATTAAGGTAGTTGTGCCCTACGTCGACCTTTCTGATCGTCATGTGCTAGGACGGGACTAAAGTATTTGTGCACGCTCATCTTGTCGGTTTAACGACTTAGCTAATGCGGTGGTCTGCTTTTGGCCGCCCGACAGACCGTTTCCAGTATCCTTGGCTCACGCTACGCCAGGGTAGAGCATCCAAGATGATTCTCATTCGTGTGTGTCAACAGGGGACGTTGCTCACGACGTCTGCCGTTCGCTCCATGTTTGGTTAGACTTTTGCAGGTCCTCTCGGTTCTTTGTAACAGTTAATAATCAGTGTAGCCGCTTCAGGCAACAAGGCTGATAGAGACGATTTCACGCCGAAGATAGTTCGTCCCAACATCAGCGATGCCCGCAGACTTCCGTGCTTGGCTGTTATGCACAATGATCGTTCCCGAAGGCTCCACAACCGCACCGACCTTTCTGCATAGTGAAAGGGGCGTGAGGCCCGTGGGTACGTGGCTTAGTAGTGTGCAATGGTCTCTCCTCTGCGTTCCATCTAACCGTTACTTGCTCCTCAAATTTTCGATACCTGGCTTAATCACTCTTTCTGCCGTACTGATCACTTCACACCTGGGTATCTTCGGGAGGTGCTCATGTCTACATTCGTTGAGAATTGACTCTCGTTTGACCCCCATGCTTATCGCTCGTTCTTTTCGTGCCTGGAGCTGTTATCTGTGATTCCGATCCACCGGCAATCCTCTTTACACCTATCAAAGTCAACTCCAAAACTCCGCAGCACGGTAGATACTGGCACGGACAACCGCGCCGCACCATGTTGCGGGGCCCCGTGGGCGCCCTACTGGCGGCCTTCTGTCTGACCTCAACCGCCCTTCGATACGATACAGCGCAAGTCGGCTTCAACCTCAACGAGAACCGCACTGCTGTCGATCCTGTTGACTATTGGGGAGAGTGGGACAATCACACCTACAATCCATCGCCGTCCAACTGGCGATTTCCCTTCTATACCCTCTTCCTCGATCGGTTCGTCAATGGCGACCCATCAAACGACAACGCCAATGGCACCGTCTTCGAACATGACCCCATGGCGAACCAGCTACGGCATGGTGGAGATGTGGCCGGCTTCGTGGACAGCCTCGACTATCTACAAGGGATGGGGATAAAGGTACTATAGTCATCGTCGCATCTCGCTGGAGGTGCTCGGGAACGTGGACTCTGATACTGTGTAGGCAATCTACCTCGCTGGATCAGCCTTCGTCAACGCTCCTTGGGGATCAGACGGGTATAGCCCTCTGGACTTCACTCTTCTGGACCGGCACTTCGGTGACATCGAGCAATGGCGAAGTGCTATCACCGAAGTTCATCGTAGGGGGATGTATGTTGTGATGGACAATACCATGGCCACGTGAGTCGTCTGGGATGAGTTGCCGTCGGCGTCTGCGCAGCTGACACTTCCCTAGTATGGGAGACCTCATTGGCTTTGAAGGCTACATGAACACCACGACCCCATTCAGTCTGAAGGAACATGACGTTGCCTTCAAATCCGATCGACAGTATCTCGATTTCCATCCTGGCAACACATACAAGGAGAAGTGCCACTATCCTAGGTTCTGGCTTGAGACAGGGTTCCCAGTGGGGACTGATGTCACCGACAGAATGGTTGGATGTTATGATAGCGAATTCGACCAGGTAGGACTATCGTAAGGACTGGCAAGAGATCATTCTGCTAACTCAAGACTCAAGTATGGCGACACGGAAGCCTTCGGTGTCTTCCCAGACTGGCAGCGTCAACTGTCAAAATTCGCCAGTGTGCAAGATCGTCTTCGAGAATGGGTCCCCTCTGTTCGTGAGAAGATTCAGAGGCACTCCTGCATCATGATTGCACAACTCGACATCGATGGTTTCCGTTTCGACAAGGCGACCCAAGTCACCGTTGACGCGCAAGGAGAGTTTGGCGACTACATCCGGCAATGCGCCCGCAGACATGGCAAGGAGAATTTCTTCTTGCCGGGCGAGATCACGGGAGGAAACACCTTTGGATCGATCTACCTCGGAAGAGGAAGGCAGCCTGATATGCTTCCTGACACGCTCGAGGAGGCAGTGAAGATGACCAACAACTCGGATAACAAGTTCTTCGTTCGCGATCATGGCAAGAATGCACTCGATGCGGCGGCCTTCCACTATACGGTTTACCGGTCACTGACCAGGTTCCTTGGGATGGATGGCAACCTAGCCTCGGGTTACGATGCTCCAGTCAACTGGGTAGACGCCTGGAATACTATGCTTCGCACCAACGACCTTGTGAATCCTAACACTGGCGACTATGACCCTCGACACATGTATGGGGTGACGAATCAAGATGTTTTCCGCTGGCCTGCGATTAAAAATGGGACGGAGAAGATGCTTTTGGGGCTCTTTATTACTACGTTGCACATGCCGGGCATACCACTGCTGCTATGGGGCGAGGAACAAGCTTTCTACGTCCTCGACAACACTGCCAACAACTACATCTTCGGCAGGCAAGCCATGTCAAGCGCGACCGCCTGGCAGACGCATGGATGCTACCGTCAAGGATCTGCCCAGTACTACCAGTTCCCGCTCGATGCTGCGCTGCATGGCTGCAATGACGATTCGGTCAGCTTGGATCATCGTGACCCTTCCAGTCCTGTCAGGAACATCATCAAGAGCATGTATCATATGCGTGAAAGTTTCCCCGTTTTGAACGATGGCTGGTTCCTGCAGCAGCTGTCAAACCAGACGAGAGATCTTTTCTACCCGGGTAGCAACGGTACAGTGACGGAGACTGGTATGTGGAGTACTATGCGTTCTCGATTTGCCGGTGTGCAAGACTTCACGAACAACGGCCAGGGCAATCAATCTATTTGGCTAGTGTATCAGAATGACAACAGCACCATCGACTACAAGTTTGACTGCTCTAACAATGCATCAGCCTTAATAAGCCCATTTGACGAAGGCACCACGGTTAAGAATCTCTTTTACCCCCACGACGAATGGAAACTCAAAGCATCCACCAAGAAGCTCGGGATTGACGGGTCGGAGAAGTACAATGGTTGCCTTGATAACCTTACCTTGACCGCCTGGGAGTTCAAAGCCTACGTGCCCAAGGACAAGTTTGTTGCTCCACCTCCAATGATCACGAAGTTCCTCCCTGGCCATGACGCACGCGTACAGTCCAATGTCGCCCCTGGTCAACAAGAAAAGATCACCATTGAACTACACTTTAGCGAGGAGATGGACTGCGATAAAATCTCAAATACTTTGACAATCAACTCGACAACAGAAGATAAGCGCATCGCTACATTGGTCAAGGGCAGCGCGAAATGCCAGACAAGAACGAACATGGATCCTCCTCAATTTGTGGGAGGCATTGCTACAAGTTGGACATGGTCAGCGGACCTCGATAACGTCTCGAACGGTATCCACACTGTGATAGTCAATAACGTCTCTACAAGTGATGGAAAGAGTTTCACTGGCTCGGTCGACCACTTTCTATTTCGTATTGGCCAAGCTGACAATCCCATGATATTTCCAAAGACTGCGAATTACACTCGAGCTCTACTGCATAAACACGATGATGGCACACTGTGGGTGTCACATAAAGCTGCTGGGGCAGATCGCTATCGGTACTCATTGAATTGGGGTTCTTCGTACTCAAATTGGCTGCCTTATAAGGGTGGGAACGATACACTGGCTTCGCAGCCGTGGTCAGGAACGGAGCGGCAGCGCTGGGACGATGAGCACGTCATAGTTCATTATTGGAGTCGTTTGGCTGGCAGCAGCGACCACGTGCAACATGCCGACCTTGGACGACAAAATCTTCCGCCACGACGATTCCCTCATCTCTTCTGGAATGGCCCTTTCAACCAGTACGGCTTCGACGCGGGCCTGAACAATCAGTTGGAACTTGGAAACGACGATGGCCGATGGAAGTTCAACTTCATGACTGAATGGCCGGCGATCGCTCAGGTCAACGTCTGGGGCATGAACCCAGACGGCCAGCCTGATCAGACGGGCGTCATGGGCGATGTGGATGGAGATTCCGTGTTGGACAGAATGCCTCCATCGAGTCTCGCACAGACTGTAGTCAATATTACGCAGGACCCACCATCGCCATACCTCGCGTGGAGGTTTTCTCTGGACGACGGGAACTATCGCTTTGAGCTCCTGCCGGTAGGGTCTCGGTGGCAGCAGATGGCTTTGTACTTCTTACTCTGGTTCATTCCCGTCCTCACAGGGGCCGCGGGCATCTGGGCTTTCATGAAGTCTTTCTACCAGGTCAAATTCAACGAGATTGGTATTGTCGACAAAAGAGCTATCATCCCCCTCGCCATTCGCCGCAAGTTCAAGAAGCGGGGTCTAGATGACGCGGGAGAAAGTATGAATCCGCTCATGAAAATCTCAAACAAGTCAATGATCCAATCAAACACCGCACTGGCCGGGGCTACCGGAGGTAAAAGGCGGACTGTGCTTATTGCAACCATGGAGTATGATATCGAGGACTGGGCTATCAAAATCAAGATTGGAGGTCTCGGTGTGATGGCACAGCTTATGGGCAAGAATCTAGGTCATCAAGATCTTATCTGGGTGGTGCCCTGTGTGGGCAGTGTCGATTACCCTGAAGATCGACGGGCCGAACCTATGTCGGTCATGATTCTTGGGAAACCATACGAGGTCAAAGTCCAGTATCATACGTTAAGAAACATAACGTATGTTCTTCTCGATGCACCAGTCTTTAGACAGCAAACGAAATCTGAGCCATACCCACCTCGTATGGACGATCTGGACAGTGCGATCTACTATTCAGCATGGAATCAATGCATTGCCTTGGCAATCAAAAGATTCCCAATCGACCTTTATCACATCAATGATTATCACGGCTCGGTAGCTCCGATTCATCTGCTCCCGGAAACTATACCTGTCTGTCTATCACTGCACAACGCTGAGTTCCAGGGATTATGGCCGATGAGGACGCCTAAAGAGAGCGAAGAGGTTTGTGCAGTTTACAATCTGCAGCCTGCTTTGGCAGCTCGTTATGTGCAGTTCGGTGAAGTCTTCAACCTTCTTCACGCAGGCGCTTCGTACTTAAGGATCCATCAGCAAGGGTTTGGCGCAGTAGGCGTGTCCAAGAAGTACGGAAAGCGATCGTATGCTCGTTATCCTATTTTCTGGGGGTTGAAAAAGGTTGGCAAGCTCCCAAATCCTGACCCTTCGGATACTGGCGAGTGGGATAAGCAACTACCCAAAGAGGAAGATATCAAGGTTGATGCGGAGTTCGAGGCTGGTAGAGCCGAGCTGAAGCGTCAGGCACAGGAGTGGGCCGGCCTTACGCAAAATCCGAACGCTGATCTTCTCGTGTTCGTGGGAAGATGGTCAAATCAAAAGGGTGTGGACTTGATCGCCGATGTTTTCCCTTCGGTGCTTGAGGAGCACCCTAATGTTCAGCTCGTCTGTATAGGACCCGTCATTGATCTCTATGGGAAATTTGCCGCTCTCAAGTTGGCCAAGATGATGGAGCTCTATCCTGGAAGAGTATTTTCGAAGCCTGAGTTTACTGCACTACCCCCGTACATCTTTAGTGGAGCAGAATTTGCTCTCATTCCGTCGAGAGATGAACCGTTTGGCTTGGTGGCTGTCGAATTCGGACGAAAGGGTGCTTTGGGAATCGGAGCTCGTGTTGGAGGTCTTGGCCAAATGCCTGGTTGGTGGTACACTGTAGAATCTACCACTACCACACACTTGTTGCATCAATTCAAGATGGCCATTGATAATGCTCTAGCATCCAAGCCAGAGACAAGGGCTATGATGAGAGCACGCTCCGCAAAGCAACGATTTCCTGTTGCACAGTGGGTTGAGGACCTCGAAATCCTTCAGACTACTGCAATAAGGATACATGACAAAGAAGCTTCGAAATCGCACACCCGGCCATCTATGCCGTCGTCTCCTTCTAGTTTCAATACGCCAAGCGGCTTTGCAACACCAATGACGTTGCAATCGCGCATGTCAAGCTATAGCAATCCCGCTCGCGTCGCCAGTAATCCCAATCAGTCACGGCGTAGCAGCGCCCTCCACAGCAGACCACCAAGTCCATCGCACGAAGAGCCACCTCCATCGGGATTGAATCGCACACTGTCTCTGGGCATCAGAGCGGGACCGGGTCACTTGGCCGGGGGTGAACGCCGGGGACGAAAGCGTTTGAGGAAGCGTGACAGCAGAGGAACGCCACAAGCCGAGTCGGATGATCACGTTGGCATGGCTGTCACTGATATAGAAGAGGATAGCGGAGAAGACATTATTCCAAGCTACTACGGCGAGGAGGAGTATACTGTGACGCCCGAACAAGTGGAAGTAAGCCGACGGATGGAGCAGGCGGTACTGGCGTCGCCGCCATTACCGCAACTGAACCAGAACTTCTTAACTCCAAGGCACATAAGTTTCGGTAACACTTCAGAGCTGCACAAATCGCTCCCATCCCCAGACTTTTCTCTACCAGTTTCGGTGCCTGGCACACCTGGAGTTGAGGACGGGCTTCTTCCTCCACAGGCGGCTTTCGCTCGCGATCAGGCGAGGCTTAGCTCTGCGTCCGTCCTCAGTCTGAACTCTGTAGTGGGAGACAAGAAGGACTTCAAGCTGCAGAAAGTTGATCCATTCTTTACCGATAGTACTGGGGAGTACTACAAGGTTTTGTAAGTTCTTCAGCACCAGAGACATTGTGTGGCTCTAATCCAGTGAACAGTGAGAAAAGGCTAGAGGGCCTCGACGGGAAATCATCGGAAAGCGCTCTTTGCATTGAAGACTATCTGGTGAAGAGCGAGAAGAAGTGGTTCGACAGATTTAGAGATGCACGGCTTGGAAGAACCCACTCACCTGCTCCCTCCGTCTTTCGCTCCAAGAGGCACTCGCGCGCCCCCAGTCCATCAGGTTCGATCTTCAATGAGGATCTAGATGCCTCGAACAGCGACAGTAATGACAAGGAAGGGTCTCTGGGCGATCAGTTCTTGCTTGGAGAAGATTACAAGCCTCCAACCGGATTGAAGAAATGGATGCAGATGCGTATTGGTGATTGGCCGCTCTACTCCTTCTTTCTTGCTTTCGGGCAGATCATCGCGGCCAATTCCTATCAAATCACGCTGCTGTCAGGCGAAGTTGGTCAAACGGCCGAGAAGCTCTATGTCATAGCTAGTATATATCTCGTGACGTCCGTTATGTGGTGGTTTGTATTTAGGTATTCCAAGTCAATTTACGTACTGAGTGTGCCTTTTATTTTCTACGGATTGGCGGTAAGTACTCCCGACTGTCCTGAAGGAAAGACTCGATAACTAATTGACATGCAGTTCTTCTTTATCGGAATGGCGCATTTCGTTTCTAATACCGGCGGAAGGGGATGGGTGCAGAACATTGCTACAGCAATGTATGCCACCGCGTCTTCCAGCGGCTCCATCTTCTTTGCTCTGAACTTTGGTGATGAAGGTACGTTTTTACCGTGATATACTGGAGAACTTTTTCGAACTGACATCCATCAGGTGGAGCTCCAGTCAAAGCCTGGGTCTACCGTGCCTGCGTTATTCAAGGGACCCAGCAGGCCTACGTCGTCGCTCTCTGGTACTGGGGCTCGCGGCTCACCAAGCAGACCGCAGCCGGTATCACCAGTGGGAATCCTGTTGCCGACTCCTCGGTGATTACAGCCATCACCGTTCCCATCGCCATCCTCATGTGGATTGTTGGCTTCCTCCTTTGGGGGGGCTTGCCGGATTATTACCGCCAAGCTCCCGGCCAGGTTCCCTCGTTCTACACCTCTCTTTTCCGCCGGAAGATCATCGGATGGTTCTTTGTCACCGTCATGATACAAAACTACTGGCTCTCTGCACCCTACGGAAGGAACTGGGGATACCTCTGGAGCTCCAACCACGCTCAAGCTTGGCAGATTGTGTTGCTCATCATCTTGTTTTTCATAGTTGTTTGGGCTGCATTCCTATGGCTCTTCGGCATCCTGTCAAAGGACCATTCCTGGATCTTGCCCGTCTTCGCGATTGGCCTTGGAGCACCAAGATGGTGTCAAATCCTCTGGGGTACCTCCAATATCGGACAGTACGTCCCATGGGCAGGTGGCCCCGTAGCCAGTGCTCTCGTAGGACGCAGCTTGTGGCTCTGGCTCGGCGTCCTAGACGCCCTGCAAGGCGTCGGATTCGGCATGATCCTGCTCCAAACTCTAACACGCATCCACATCGCCTTCACTCTCGTCGCAGCCCAAGTCCTCGGCTCCATAGCTACCATCCTCGCTCGAGCGACTGCGCCCAACAAGATCGGACCCGGCGACGTCTTTCCTGATTTCTCCGCCGGTTTTGGCGAAGGTTTCACGAAAGCTTGGTTCTGGATCGCGCTCTTGTTTCAGTTGGTCATCTGCGTCGGGTTTTTCATGTTCTTCCGGAAAGAGCAGCTCTCCAAGCCGTAATACATGTATGGCTTTTGAAACTTTTAACGCCGTGTTGGATAAAAAGGGCGGTGGCGGCGGCGGCGGCGGCGGCGTCTTTTGTTTCACACTGTATATTTTGTATTCTAGGCATATGAAGGGATCACTTTTATACAGCGGGTGCGGGTAGAGTATGTCTTGTTGGATTCTAATGATAATCTTCTCATCCAAATTCCCGATCAAGCTCTGGAACATGGTAGTGCAATCTGCATGTAATGACCGGCCTCGAAGCCTGCTACATAACCGTGCCGTTGCACCGCTCGTCCCACCGCAACCACTTGGCACCGTGAACTACCTTCTCTCACCTGATGACCGGATAAATCCGCACTCTTGAGCCTACCCACCCAAGTAGATCAACCCATCTGTCTCTCAAATCATCTATAAGATAAAGTGTGCCTTGACTAACATGCTCACTGCCATTGATGATTTGAATTGTAAGGGTTTAGTTAGTCATTGCAGAGAATAGCTATGATTTCCCGGAGCGGAGCGAAATCCGGAGGATTATAGGTACCTACGACGTTCGAACGGAAGGACTTAATCGGTGTAGGATTATCGGATGAGTATGTGTACTATGTACCTATGTCGTGAGAGAGCGGTTTGAGAGTTGTGGACGTGGAGGTTGGTGGGTGCGGTGGTTGGGAGTTATATACAATGCAAGCGCTTAGGTGAGCAGAAGACTCCATGGTGATTGTGAGTATTGCCAGCGATGTAGTATTAATCACCTACTTCACCCCTAATACCCCCATATTGACTTCTGAACAGGGGTAGCGTCTTCGAGCAGCCGCACCACTGTCTTGTGCCCACTTGTCTTTGCGTAGTGCAGCGCTGTTTTTCCTTCCTCATCCTTCTCTGTGATGTTGGCTCCATTCTCCAGCAGCAGCCGCACCACAGCCTCATCTCTGTATCTGGCTGCATAGTGCATCGCTGTTTTTCCTCGCCCATCCTTCTCTGTGATGTTGGCTCCATTCTTGAGCAGCAGCTGCACCACAGCCTTATATCCGTACCTGGCTGCATAGTGGAGCGCTGTCATTCCTTCATTATTTTTCACTGTGACGTCGGCCCCCTTCTCCAGCAGCAACTGCACCAGTGTCTCGTGCCCCCGTGAGGCCGCACTGTGCAGCACTGTGTGTCCGTCGTTATCCTTCACTGTGATGTCGGCCCCCTTCTTCAGCAGCAGTTGCATCACTTCCTCACGTTTGAACTCAGCCGCCACGTGCAGTGCTGCTTGTCCTAAAGAATTCTTTACTGTGATGTCAGCCCTCTTCTCCAGCAACAGCTGCA
>JAABUP010001915.1_pt1 | contig 42257 bp, 37 predicted proteins | sample 5559201 | NCBI WGS metagenome assembly JAABUP01 (sample SAMN10711887, study PRJNA513373) | rock metagenome | isolation source: Antarctica rocks | place: Antarctica
AGCCGCCCACGCCTGCACCTCGGACACGTCCAAATCATCAGCCACCCCGGCAAGATCATGGCATCCAAGCCGGGATCCAAGCCGACACGCCCAACAAGATCGGATTAACTGCAACTGTAGTACTAGGGGCTTTCGGGCCGGTCGGGATGCGCGAGGCGATGCGCTTCCCGGTCGGCGACTCCTTCGTCGTGGGCTTGTCCGGGCCCAGCGGCATACCCGACTTCTGGCTCAGTCCTGCCTTCGGGGCCGAAGCGCGAGAGCTGCACATTGGCTTCCAGGCGCCTGGCCGCGAGGCCGTCGAGGCGGTCCACCAGGCTGCCGTCGCACGGGGAGCGGAGGTACTGCACGCGCCGCGGGAGTGGCCCGAGTACCACCCGGGTTACTACGCAGTGTTCCTGCGGGACCTCGACGGCCACAACGTGGAGGCGGTGCACCATGGGTTCTGAGGCCGTTGCAGCATTCCCGGCCAGCCACAAGCCTGTGTTGCCGGGTCAGGCACCATTCAGAGCATGCTGACCGGTCTGCGGCGCCTCTCGCTCGCCCAGCGCACGGCCGCGCTGCTGGTGCTGCTGCTGGGCGGTGTGCTGCTGCTCACCGGGCTGGCGGGCCGAGCCGGTGCCGCCAGCGTCCTGGATGCGGCGCGGCGCTCGTTGCTGCACGACTCGGTCTATGTGGCACCCGACGCCGAGGCGAGAACCCTTGTCGAAGCAGACCAGGTGCGCAGCGCGACCAGGGGCAGCTCCGTGGAGGTTGCCGTACTCCCGAGGTCCGTGCTGAGCGAAGCGGGCAACAACTGCCAATCGGTTCCACGGCTGCTCGGTGGACGCCACACGTACGCCGTCCTGTGTGGCACGATTTTTCAGGCCGACTCCTCGGTGATTGGCACGCCGGCTTCCCAACGCCTGTCACGACAGGCCTTTCTCAACCACCAGGGCAGAGACCGCTCGAGCGTGACGTCCGCGCTCGTCGAGTTCGTCAACGCTGCCAAGAGGGCACCCACCGTCAACTCCTCCAGCGGCTCAAATTCCGGCTCGTCTACTCGGTCATCGTCCAGCTCCGGTGGGGGTGGCGGCGGAATCATCCTGGGGGTGCTCATTTTGTTCGGAGGTGGCGGCCTCGCCGCATTCTTCTTCGGCCGGCGGCGGCGCAAGGCCAAGCAGACGTCGAACGACCTCACCGAGGCGCGCGCGGAGGTGCAGAGCCTGTACCAGCGGCTTGGCAACGACGTCTCCACCATCGACCCCGGCACCGACAATGCTGCCCGGCAGTCCATGGCCGACGCGAGCGAGCGGTACACCGCGGCCGGGGGGATGCTGTCCACGGGGACGAGCATCGGTGAGCTGACCGCCGCTCGGCACGCGGTGGTGGAGGGCTTGTACGCCACTCGATCCGTCCGGGAGCGCTTGGGGCTGGATCCGGGGCCGCCCGTGCCCGAGACGAGCAGCCGCGAGCAGCAGCTGCAACGCCAGCAGCAGATCGAGGTGCAGGGGCAGCGGTACGCGGGCTATCCCCAGTACACCCCTGGGGCGCCCTACTACTACCCCGGCGGGATGCTCGGCGGCGGCTTCGTCCCCGGCGGCTGGTACGGCAACCCCTTCTGGGAAGGCATGCTCATCGGCGGCCTCGCGGGCGGAGGCATGGGGATGGGCTGGGGCTTCGGCGGCTGGGGCTACGGCGGAGGGTACGGCGGCGGCTACGGAATGGGTTATGGCAGCGGTTATGGCAGCGGCTACGAAGAAGGCATCGAGGAGGGGCGCGAGCGCGACGGTGACTACGGCGGTGGCGGCGGCGATTGGGGTGGCGGTTCCGGTGGCGGCGGTGATTGGGGCGGCGACTCCAGCGGCGGCGGCGACTGGGGTGGCGATTCCGGTGGCGGCGGCGACTGGGGCGGTGGCGGTGGTGACTTCGGTGGCGGTGGTGATTTCGGCGGTGGCGGTGGCGGTGGCGGTGGAGATGGCGGCGGAGGTAGCTGGTGACAGCGACCCCTGGACAGCTCGACGAGCCGGCGGCCGGCGCTGACAGCGAGGCGGCGGTCGTCGTCCGAACCGCCAAACCCGAGGAGATTCCGGCAGTCGGCCGGCTGACCACCGAGGTTTACCGGGCTGCCGAGCTAGGCGACGAGGAGTACCTCGAGCACGTCGGCCGCGCTGACGATCGCGCGTTGCGAGCCTGCCTCCTGGTCGCCCAAGGAGAGGATTTCGGCTCGCTACTGGGAACGATCACGCTCGCCGTCGCGGGCGGCGACTACGCCGACATCGCCCAGCCGGGGGAGGCCGAGCTGCGCATGCTCGCCGTGGCGCCTGCCGCGGCGGGGCGGGGTATCGGCCGCTGCCTCGTCGAGGCGTGCCATGAGCGTGCTGCGGCAGCAGGCGCGTGGCAGGTGGTCTGCTCGGTGGAGGAGCAGAACGCCCGGGCCCTGCGCTTCTACGCCCGGCTCGGCTACCTTCGGTCGCCCGACCGCGACTGGTGGCCCATCGCCACCGTGAAGCTGCTCGCCTTCACGCGTGAACTCGACGGCGCCTGCGCGCCGAACGAGACGGGCGCCGAAGCACGGATGTAACACGGCGCAACGTGGACGACATACCTCCCTCCTACGGTCAGGCCATGGCCGCCGGCGTCAGCACCGCACCGCTGACGCTGGGTGTCGAGGAGGAGTTCCACGTCGTCGACGTCGACTCGCGGCAGGTGGTTCCACGCGCCTCGGTCCTGCTCGATGCCCTCCCGGGTGAGGGCTTTGCTGCCGAGCTGCAGCGCTCCGTCGTCGAGACCAACACCCCCGTCGTCACCAGCCTTGCCGACCTGCGGCAGGGCATCGGTGCGCTGCGCGGCCGGCTCGTCGCGGCCGCCAGGGCCGAGGGACTCGGCGTCGTCGCCGCCGGCACAATGCCGCTCGCCGACACGCGCGACCTGTCGGTGACGGCCGACGCCCGCTACGCCCGCATGCTCGCCGACTACCAGCTCCTCGCCCGGGAGCAGATCATCTGCGGGGCTCAGGTCCACGTCGGCATCGAGGACCCGGACCTACGGGTGCAGATCGCCGCCCGCGTCTCGCCCGACCTGTCGATCCTGCTTGCGCTGTCGGCGTCGTCCCCCTTCTGGCTCGGTGTCGACACCGGCTACGCGAGCTACCGCACCTTCGTCTGGTCGAGATGGCCGACGGCGGGGTCGTTCGGCGGCGCTCACACGGCCGGCGAGTACGCCGAGCTGGTGCGGCGCCTCATCGCCACGGGGGTCGTGGGCGACGCCGGGATGATGTACTTCGACGTCCGGCCCTCCGCCCACGTCCCCACCCTCGAGCTGCGGCTGTGCGACGCCTGCCCGCGGGTCGACGATGTCGTGCTCATCGCCGGGCTGTTCCGGGCGCTGGTCCGGCGCGCTTGGTCAGACATCGAAGCCGGCCGTCCCCGCGACGTGCTGCCGGTCGAGCTGCTGCGCGCCGCGGTGTGGCGGGCCGCGCGCTCGGGCCTGGAGGGTGACCTCGTCGACCTGCGCGACGGGCTGCCGCTGCCCGCCCAGGAGGTGGTGCGCAGCCTGCTGCACGACCTGCGCCCGCACCTGGAGGCCGAGGGGGACTGGGAGACGATCTCGGAGCTGGCCGCCGACGCGCTGCTGCGCGGCACCTCCAGCACGCGCCAGCGAGGCGCTTACCAGAAGCGGGCCGAGCTCCGCGACGTCGTCGACCTGCTGCTGTTCGAGACCGGGACCGTCGATACCGTCCCCGAGCCGGCAACCGCAAATGCCACGGTGGGCGACCCCGCCGGACCGGCGGCCGCCCGGCAGCTCCTGTCCGACTACGCGCCGGGCGAGGGGGACGAGGCCGTCACCCCTGCCGGAGTCCCGCGTCCGGCCTCCCGCCAGATGATCGCGCTGCTCGACGGGCTCGGTCCCCAGCGGCTGCTGCAGCTCGAGAGCGCACGCGACCGGCACCAGACCGAGCGCGACGTCACCTTCGTCGTCGACGGCGAGACCCGGCCGTTCCCGATCGACCTGGTGCCGCGGATCATCTCCCGCAGCGACTGGGACCGGCTGCAGGCCGGCCTGCGGCAGCGGGCCCAGGCACTCGAGATGTTCCTCGCCGACGTGTACGGCCCCCGGCGGGTTGTGCAGGAGGGCGTCGTGCCGGCGGAGGCCATCGAGCGGGCGCCCGGCCTGCGTCCGCGCGGCGCGCTCGTGCCTGACGGAGTCGTGCGTGCGGTCGTCGTCGGTGTCGACGTCGTCCGCGACGCCACCGGCGACTGGGTCGTGCTCGAGGACAACCTGCGGGTGCCCTCCGGGCTGGCCTACGCGATGCAGGCACGCCGCCTCATCGGTGCCGTCGTCCCCGGCATGGACCCGCCGGCGGGCACGCTCGAGGTCACCGGCGCCGTCGAAGCGCTGGGTCGGGCGCTGCGTGACGCGGCACCCGAGGCGGTCGGCAGCGTGGCGAGGGTCGCCCTGCTCACGTCAGGACCGGCCGACTCGGCGTGGTGGGAGCACCGCGAGCTGGCCGAACGGATGGGCGTCGACATCGTCCAGCCCAAGGACCTGATGGTGCTGGCCGACGGTGTCTACCGCCAGTCCGTGGGCCGCCAGATCCGGATCGACGTCCTGTACCGCCGGTTCGACGAGGACCTGCTCGACCACGTGGCCGGGGCCGACGGCCGGCCGCTGGGCCGCCGGCTGCTCACCGCCGTCGCCCGCGGGCAGGTGACCCTCGCGAACGCGCCAGGCAACGGGGTCGCCGACGACAAGGCCGTCTATGCTTACGTGCCGGCACTCATCGACTTCTACCTCGGTGAGAAGCCGCTGCTGCGCGACGTCAGGACCCTGCTGTGCGCCGACCCTGCCCAGCGGGCGGAGGTGCTCGACCGGATGGCCGAGCTGGTGCTCAAGCCGGTCGACGGCTACGGCGGGTCGGGGGTCACGATCGGGCCGGCAGCGAGCGGGCCCGAGCTCGACGACGTCCGCCGCGAGGTGCTGCTCGCGCCGAACCGCTGGGTCGCGCAGGAACTGGTCAGCCTCTCGACGCACCCCACGCTGCGCAACGGACGCCTCGAGGCCCGCCACGTCGACCTGCGGGCCTTCGTCGTCCTGTCGCCCGGGCCGGCGTCGTCGTGGACCGGGGCGCTGCCGCCGCCGCCGCAGGCACAGGTGCTCGCCGCCCCCCTGACCCGGATGGCACCCGAGGGAAGCCTCGTGGTCAACTCGTCACGAGGCGGCGGCGCCAAGGACACCTGGATCGTGCCGTGAGCTCGGACGGCAACCTGTTAACGACGACCACGTGGGGGAGACTGCTGTGTGCGGCCTGAGCGGGGAGCTGCGCTGGGACGGCTCGAACGCTGATGTCGAGGCCGTCGCGAAGATGACCGCGCGGATGAGTGATCGCGGCCCCCACGGGGTCGGCGTGTGGGCGCAGGGTCCGCTCGCGATCGGCCACCGCCGCCTGGCGATCATCGACCTGACCCCGACCGGCGCGCAGCCGATGAGCGACGCCGCGCTCGGCCTCACCGTCGCGTTCAACGGCTGCATCTACAACTACCCTCAGCTGCGCCGGGAGCTCGAGGCCGCAGGCCAACGCTTCGTGTCCACCTCCGACACCGAGGTGGTGCTGCGGGCATACGCCGAGTGGGGCATCCGCTGCACGGAGCGGTTCGCGGGGATGTTCGCTTTCGTCATCGCCGAGCGCGACACCGGCCGCCTGGTGCTGGCCCGCGACCGGCTGGGCATCAAGCCGCTCTACCTCGCCGAGAGCCGCGGGCGGCTGCGTTTCGCCTCGACCCTGCCGGCCCTGGTGGCAGCCGGCGATGTGGACACCGACATCGACCCGGTGGCACTGCACCACTACCTGAGCTTCCACTCCGTCGTCCCCGCCCCCCGCACGATCCTCGCGGGGGTGCGAAAGCTGCCTCGGGCGACCGTTCGGGTCGTGGAGCGTGACGGCACCGGCACCGACACCGTCTACTGGTCGGCCCCAGCGGAGCGTGACCCGGCGCAGGCGTCCTGGTCAGCCGGCGACTGGGAGGACGCCGTTCTCGATCGGCTGCGGGTCGCGGTCGAGCGGCGGATGGTGTCCGACGTCCCCGTCGGCGTGCTGCTGTCGGGTGGGCTCGACTCGAGCCTCGTCGTGGCGCTGCTCGCCGAGGCCGGCCAGCACGGCCTCGCGACCTTCAGCATCGGCTTCGAGGCAGCAGGCGGGGAGTCAGGCGACGAGTTCTCCTACTCCGACCTGATCGCCGAGCACTTCGGCACCCACCACCATCAGATCCGGATTGACACCGCCGACGTGCTGCCCGCGCTCGACGGGACGCTCGCGGCGATGAGCGAGCCGATGGTCAGTCACGACTGCATCGCCTTCTACCTGCTGTCCAAGGAAGTCTCCAAGCACGTGAAGGTGGTGCAGTCCGGACAGGGCGCCGACGAGGTGTTCGCCGGCTACGACTGGTACCCGCCGCTCGAGGGCGTCGCGCGGGACTCGGCGGCGGGCGTCTACCGCAGCGTGTTCGTCGACCGACCGAGCTCTGCCGTCGAGGACCTGCTGGTGCCCGCGCGCCGACTCGGCCGCGACGCGAGCGCCGCCTTCGTCGCCGAGCATTTCGGTGCGCCGGGAGCGCAGGACGCGCTCGACGCGGCGCTGCGCATCGACTCGCAGGTGATGCTGGTCGACGACCCGGTCAAGCGCGTCGACAACATGACGATGGCCTGGGGGCTGGAGGCGCGCGTCCCCTTTCTCGACCACGAGCTCGTCGAGCTGGCCGGCAGGTGCCCGCCCGAGCTGAAGCTGGCCAGCGGCGGCAAGGGCGTGTTGAAGGACGCCGCCCGCCGGGTGGTGCCGGCGGAGGTCATCGACCGGCCCAAGGGCTACTTCCCGGTGCCCGCCGTGCGGCACCTGTCCGGTGCGCTGCTCGAGCGGGTGACCGACGCCGTGACCGGCCAGGCCGCCCGCGACCGGGGGCTGTTCGACCAGTCGGCGGTTCGTGCGCTGCTGGAGAAGCCGAACGAGACCCGGACGACACTTGGCTCCAACGCGCTGTGGCAGGTCGCGCTGCTGGAGATGTGGTTGCAGTCGATGAAGATCACGTGAGGAGTCCTGGTCAGGTCCGCCGAGTGATGAGCTCGACTGACGACGGGACTCCCGCGTGGCGGTCCTGGGCGCTGGCCCGCAGAGCGTGGGCACCCGACCTCAACTGCCACGGCACCCTCGTCGGCTACGTCAGCGATCGCAGCGGGCTGCCCCGGGCGTGGGTGCAGCCGGTGAGCCCGAACGGCGGTCCGCCGCGCCAGCTGCCGACGGGCGACGACCACGTCTATGACCTGTCGTTCTCCCCCGACGGCCAGTGGGTGGCGGTGCTGACCGCCCCAGGCGGAACGGCCACGAGGACCCGAGTGTGGCTGGCCCGCGCCGACGGTTCGGGCTCGCGGCGGGTCTCCGGCGTCCGCCAGGGCACGGCCTCGTTCGGGCCGTGGCTGCGCACCGGCAACGTCCTCGCCCTCGCCACCTCGGGGCGCCGCCCGGACGAGACCACCTCAAACCTGCTCGACGTCGAGTCCGGGCACGTTGCCCCGATCGCCTACGGCACGCCCTTCACGGTCGTCGACCTCAGCCACGACGGGACGACAGCGCTGGTCCGCTCGGGCTCGCGGGGCCAGCGCCACCTCGTCGTCGTCCCGCTCGACGGCGGCCGGCACATCCCGCTGCTGCGGCCCGAGCAGCCCGGCGACGGAGGCGCCGAGGCGGGCGTCTTCGCCCCCGACGGCACCGTGTATGCCCGCAGCGACCGCGGCCGCGACCGCATGGCTCTCGTCGCCGTCCGGCCCCACAACGGCAAGCTGTGGGAAGTCGCGGCTCGGCCGGACGCCGACCTCGACCTGTTCTCGCTCAGCGACGACGGCCGCACAGCACTGCTCGCGTGGAACGTCGAGGGCTACTCGCAGGTCGAGCTGCTCGATGTGGCGAGCGGACAGCTCGAACCGGTGCCGCTGCCGGTTTCCGTCGTCGACCGCGTGCGGTTCAGCCGCGACGGCCGCAGCATCGTCATTGCCGGTCAGAGCCCTGACGTGCCGCACGCGATCTGGTCGGCCGAGCTCGGGGGGCAGGCCGATCCCACCGCGGCTCCTGACGCCGCCACCCGTGCTGTCGTCGGCCCCCTCGCCAGGCTCGACCGGCCCGTGCGCCCCCTGTCAGCCGGCGACCGGATCGTCGCTCCCCGGCTCGAGCGGGTGCGCACTGATGACGGTCTCGAGCTCAGCGGCTGGCTGTTCACCCCGCCCGACCAAAGGGGTCCCGGGCCGGCGGCGCTCTGGCTGCACGGTGGCCCCGAGGCCCAGGAGCGGCCCGTCTTCCAGCCGCTGTTCCAGGCCCTGGTCGCGGCCGGCATCAGCGTTTTCGCTCCCAACGTGCGCGGCTCGACCGGTTACGGGCGAGCGTTCGAGCACTGTGACGACGTCGAGCGGCGACCGGAGGCCATCCGCGACGTCGCTGCCTGCGCCCTGCACCTCTTGCACACGGGGGTGGCCGAGCCGGGGCGCCTGGGCGTCGCCGGCCGCTCCTACGGCGGTTATCTCACCCTCGCTGCCTTGACCTTCTTCCCGGAGCTGTTCGGCGCCGGGGTCGACGTGTGCGGTATGTCGGACCTCAGCACCTTCTTTGCGCACACCGAGCCGTGGATCGCTGCCGTGTCGGCGAGCAAGTACGGCGACCCGGTGCTCGACCGCGCGCTGCTCGAGCAGGTGTCGCCGCTAAACCGGGTCGACCGGCTGAGCGCCCCGCTGCTGGTGGTGCACGGCCGCAACGACCGCAACGTGCCGGTGGCCGAGTCCGACCAGATCGTGTCGGCGCTGCGAGCCCGGCACGGTGTCGTCGACTACCTGCTGATCGATGACGAGGGGCACGAGATCGGGCGGCCGGTCAACCGGCTGCGCTTCATCGAGCGCGCCGCCGAGTGGCTGTCGAAGCACCTGCAGGTGCGGGTCACCGAGGCCGCCTGAGGACCTGACGCAGACTGGGCCACGACCCTCACCCGCGCGGTGGCGGCGAGAGAGGGGAGGACGGCGTGCCTGCCTACGCCGGGTTGCTGCGCGGCATCAACGTCGGAAAGGCCAAGCGGGTCGCGATGGCCGACCTGCGCGCGGTCTTCACCAGCTGCGGCTTTTCGGGCGTGGCGACGCTGCTGCAGAGCGGCAACGTCGTGTGCAGCGCGCCGGAGCCGGTGCCGGCGAGCGCAGCAGACGAGCTGGAGGCCGAGCTGGTGCGGCGCACCGGTGTGAGCGCGTCGATCCTGCTGCTGCCCGCTGGCGAAGTCCGCGCAATCGCGGCCGAGAACCCGCTGGTGGAGTTGGCGAGCGACGACTCCCGCCTGCTGGTCAGCTTCCTGTCGGCTGCGCCTGACCGGGCGTTTGAGCTGCCGGACGTCGACCGGCTCGCTCCCGAAGCGCTGGTCCTCGGAACCCGCGCCGTTTACCAGTGGTGCCCCGACGGCGTGCTGCAGAGCAAGGTGCCGCCGGCCTTTTGGCGGCAGTTCGCGCCTGCCGTCATCACGGCCCGCAACTGGCGGACCGTCACGAAGCTGCTGGCCCTGCTCGAACCGCTCGAACCGCTCGAGCCCGCCGGCGAGGGCTGACGCAGGGCGGCTCGGTCACAGGGCCCGGTCACAGCGCGGTCTGCCGCACCATCACCCGCGTCAGCCAGTCGGGCGAGACGCTGCACGCCACAGCCATCGCGCGAGTCTGCCCGCCGACGCTGCGGTGCGGCGAGCGCAGCGGCACCTGCCGGCCGTGCACGGTCCGCCAGGCGGCGGCAGCGACGTCATCAGCCGTCAGGTGCACCCCGAGCCGGCGGACGCTCGCTGCGTTCTGGGCGGCATCGGCCATGTCGGTGGCGACGAACAGCGGGATGAGGCTGCGGACCCCCACCCCGGCTTCCCGCCACTCCAGGTCGAGCGCTTCGGTCAGTGACTTGACGGCGGCCTTGGTCGCGCCGTAGGTCGCGAGCCCCGGCTGCCCGTAGAGCGCGGAGGCCGAGCACAGGTTGACGACCTGCCCGTGTGCCCGCGCGAGGTACGGGAAGCTCGCGTGGCACCCGTTGACCATCCCCAGCAGGTTGACCTCGACCTGGCGGTGGTGGGCCGGCAGGTCGATGTCGACGAACCGTCCCGAGCTCAGCACCCCGGCGTTGTTGATGAGGACGTCGAGTCTGCTCTCCCCGCAGAACGCCTCGAGAACGCGCGCCCACTGCTCGGCGTCGCGCACGTCGAGGGTGCCGTGCTCCGCGAGTGGCTGACCGCCCGCCTCGGCCGCCACAGCCGCGGCGTCGACGTCGTACATGCCGACGCGCCATCCCCGCAACAGGAACAGCCGCGCGATGGCGCGCCCGATGCCGTGGCCGGCGCCGGTGACCAGGATGCTGCGCGGCTGTGTGGCCGCAGGCACGGGCGGCACCGTCACGCGGCGTCCAGCCGTGCCAGCTCGTCCGCTCCGAGGGTGAGCTGCGCGGCCTCGGCGGACGACCGGATCGTCTCCGGCCGGCTGGACCCGGGGATGGGGATGACGTGCTCGCCCTTGGCGAGCATCCACGCGAGCGTCACCTGCTGCGGGCTGACCCCGTGCTCCTGGGCGATCTCGGCGAACGCAGCGTGCCTGCTGCCGAGCTCGGCTGCGCTGCTGATGCCACCGAGCGGGCTCCACGGCAGGAACGCGACCCCGATGAAGCCGCAGTGCCGCAGCTCGTCTTCGCTGCTGCGGAAGGCGGGGGAGTACTGGTTCTGCACGCTTGCAAGACCGCCCTCGCCGAGGATGGCGACAGTTTCGTCGATCTGGGCGATGCTCGCGTTGCTGATCCCGGCCATGCGGATGGTGCCGGCGTCGAGCAGCTCCTTCAGCGCGCCGACCGACTCGGCGTAGGGGACGTCCGGGTCGGGCCGGTGGAACTGATAGAGCCCGATGGCTTCTACCCCGAGCGCCCGGGCGGAGTCCTGGGCGGCCTGCTTGAGGTAGTCCGGGCGCCCGTCGACGATCCAGGTCCCGTCCGCCAGCCGCCGGTGGCCGCCTTTGGTCGCGACCAGCACGCCGCTGATGTCGCCGGCGTAGTCGGCGAGCGCTTTGGCGACGATCCGCTCCCCGTGTCCGTGCTCGTCCTCCCGAAGGCAGTAGGCGTCGGCGGTGTCGATCAGGGTGACGCCGGCGTCGAGGGCTGCTGCGATCGTGCGCATCGCCCGCGCCTCGTCCGGCCGGTTCTCGATCGACAGGGGCATCTCGCCGAGGCCGATGGCCCCGACGCGAGTGGTGCCGCTACGCGCCGTGCAGATGCTGCGCTGTTGCATGATTCTCCGTGTGGTCGCTGGTGCATTCTGGCTCGGGTCCAGCCGGAGCCCTACCCCGACCGCTGCGGCATGAGCACGCCCGAGCTGCCGGTCCTCGCCTGCCCGTGGTGCGGGTACGCAATCGGGCTGGCCGCGTTCGCTCCCGGAGACGAGGAGCCGGGGGTCGTCGTCGGGGTCTGCCGCGGCTGCCACCGCCGGGTGGTGCACCTCCCGCCGGCCGACCCGCACGACGGCTGACCCCGCCTCGGCTGAACCACCGGCCACGGGCAGGCCGTCGTGGCACGATCGCCCGGTGGCGCGGGTGACGATGGGGCTGATGTTCTGGCCCCGCGGCGGCTCCGCCCAGGTCGTGCGCTACCTGGTGCCGGCCCTCGCGAGGGCAGGGTGGCCGACGCGGGTGGTCTGCGGCTCGCTGGGCGTGCCCGGGGCGCCAGCCTCCGCGTTAGGATTCTTCGGCGGCATCGACCTCGTACCCGTGGACTTCTCCGCGGCCCTTGCGGCACACGAGGCCGGCGGCGACCCCCTGGACCAGCCGGTGCCGCTGCACCCCTCCTTCGAGGACCGGGCAGGCGCGCCGGACCGCGTGTTCGCCACCCTCGACGAGCGTCTGCTCGACCGCCAGGTGGACGCGTGGCGCCGCGCCCTGGCTGCGGCCGGGGCGCCGGGTAGCGAGGTCATCGCCCTGCATCACCTGACCCCGATGAACGCCGCGGCAGCTCTCGCCGCTCCGCAGCGGCCGGTCGTCGCGCACCTGCACGGCACCGAGATGCTGATGCTCGAAGCCATCGAACGGGGCGCGCCGCCCGGATGGCCCCACGCCGACGCCTGGGCGGCCCGGCTGCGCGAGTGGGCGGGCCAGGCGGCCCGGCTCGTCGTCGCCTCGCCGCGGGACCGAGAACGCGCCGTCGCCCTGTTCCGGTCTGGCAGCACGATCAGCGTGGTCCCGCACGGCGTCGACACCGACGTCTTCGACCGCGGTGACCTGTCGGCGGCGGAGCGGCTTGCGCGGTGGCGCGGCTGGCTGGTCGACGACCCGCTCGGCTGGGACGAGACGAGCCTGCCGGGCTCCGTCCGCTACTCCGAGGCGGACCTGGCGCCCCTCGCCGACCCCAACCTGCCCGTCCTGCTGTTCGTCGGCCGCTTCACCGAGCCCAAGCGTCTACCCCTGCTGCTGCGGGCCTACGCCCGCGCCCGGTGTAAGCGCGGGCTGCGCGCTCCCCTCGTCATCTGGGGCGGCCATCCAGGGGAGTGGGAGGGCGAGCACCCGGTGAGCGTGGTCCGCGAGGCACGGATCGAGGGGGTGTTCTTCACCGGGTGGCACGGCCACGACGAGCTGCCCGGCGGCCTGGCCTGCGCCGACGTCTTCGTCTCGCCGTCGGTGGGCGAGGCGTTTGGTCAGGTGTTCCTCGAGGCGATGGCGTGCGCGGTGCCGGTGATCGCGGCACGCGACGGTAGCCCGGTCTCGTTCGTCAACCGATGGACGGACGAGCCCAACGGGTGGCTGGCCGAGCCCGACGACGAGGACAGCCTCGTCGAAGCGCTGGTCGCGAGCACCACCGACGCGGGGGAGCGGCGTGCCCGCGGCGCCGCTGGGTACCGGCAGGTGCGCGAGCACTACTCGTGGGCGGCGGCCGCCGCCGCCGTCGGCCAGGTCTATGCGGAGGTGAGCGATGGCGCTCCCGCCCTCGGGTGAGCAGCGCGAGCTGCGCTGGAGCGACCAGCGCGCGGTCGTCGTCGAGATCGGTGGCGGCCTGCGCAGCTACGACGTCGGCCGGCACGCCGTGCTCGACGGCTACGCCGAGCACGAGATGGCGAGCGCCGGCCGCGGCCAGCTGCTGCTGCCCTGGCCCAACCGGCTGCAGGCGGGTCGCTGGACGTGGGACGGCGCCGAGCGGCAGCTGGCTATCAACGAACTGGGCAAGGGAGCGCACGGCAACGCCATCCACGGTCTGGTCCGCTGGGCTGCCTGGCAGTTGGAGCAGCCCGAGCCGCAGCGGGTCGTGGCCCGCTACGCCCTGGCACCGCACCCCGGCTACCCGTTCCGGCTCGCCTGCGCCGTCGAGTACGAGCTCAGCGACGCCGGCCTGCAGGTCGCCCTGTCCGTGACGAACGAGAGCGACGCCCCAGCGCCCTTCGGCGCGGGCTTCCACCCCTACCTGGCAGCCGCGGCTGTGGCGGGCGGCGGCGGTGCGGGCGGCGACAAGGATGCGAGCGGCACGGCTGCGACCACCGTCGACGAGCTGACGCTGACCGTCCCCGGGCGCACCCGGCTGCTGGTCGGCGACGACGGGATCCCCCCCGGGCGCGAGCCCGCGACCGGTCCATCGGACCTTCGCGGCGGACGGGTCGTGGGCGACGAGCGCCTCGACACCGCGTGGACCGACCTCGAGCGCGATGCCGACGGGTGGGCGCACGCCGTGCTCGAGGGGCCCCGCGGCCGGGCGACGCTGTCGGTCGACGCGGCGTGGCGCTGGCTGCAGGTGTTCACCGGCGATACCCTTCCGCAGCCCGAGCGGCGGCGCCGGGGCGTCGCCATTGAGCCGATGACCTGCCCGCCGAACGCGCTGGCCACCGGCGAGGACCTCGTCGTGGTAGGCCCGGGCGAGGTCAGCACGCCGACGTGGCGACTGAGCCTGGAGATGTGAACCTGCACGATGTGACCCGGCAGGACGTGAGCAGGAGCTACGTCACGCCGGAAGTTAGTTAGCCTAGACAACGTTAGGGCACACAGGTGTGGGTGTGCCCAAGCGAGCGTCCGGGGGAGTACGTGGCCGTCATCAGCGAGCCGGTCGGCAGAGCCGAGCAGTCGACAGCGCAGCCGTCGGCGCTCACGGGAAGTCAGGAGCCGCCGCAGGCCGGTCACGGCGAGCGCTACAAGTGGATCGCCCTGTCGAATACCACCCTCGGCATCCTCATGGTCACGATCAACTCGTCGATCCTGCTGATCGCGCTGCCCGACATCTTCCGCGGCATCGGCCTGAACCCGCTGGAGCCCGGCAACACCAGCTACCTGCTCTGGCTGATCATGGGCTTCCTGGTCGTGACGGCCGTGCTGGTCGTGAGCTTCGGGCGGATCGGCGACGTCTACGGCCGCGTCCGGATGTACAACCTGGGCTTCGCCGTCTTCACCGTGTTCTCCGTCCTGCTGTCCGTGACGTGGATGCGGGGGACCGACGCGGCCCTGTGGCTGATCGTCATGCGGGTGCTGCAGGGCGTCGGCGGCGCCCTGCTGTTCGCCAACTCCTCCGCGATCCTCACCGACGCCTTCCCCGAGCACCAGCGCGGGCTCGCCCTCGGGATCAACGCCGTCGCGGCCATCTCCGGCTCGTTCATCGGACTCGTGGTCGGCGGCCTGCTCGTGCCGATCAACTGGCACCTGGTGTTCCTGGTCTCCGTGCCGTTCGGGCTGTTCGGCACGGTCTGGGCCTACCTCAAGCTGCACGACACCGGCGTGCGCCAGAAGGCGCGCCTCGACTGGTGGGGCAACATCACCTTCGCCGCCGGGCTCATCGCGGTGCTCGTCGGCATCACGTACGGCATCCAGCCCTACGGCGGCCACACCATGGGATGGACCAGCCCGTTCGTCCTGTCCTGCATCATCGGGGGCCTCGTCGTCCTCGTCGCGTTCGTGCTGATCGAGCAGCGCGCCCCGGCTCCGATGTTCCACCTCGACCTGTTTGGCATCCGCGCGTTCTCGGCCGGCAACGCCGCGAGCCTGCTGTCCTCGCTCGGCCGCGGCGGCCTGCAGTTCATCCTCATCATCTGGCTGCAGGGCATCTGGCTGCCGCTGCACGGCTACTCGTTCGAGCAGACGCCCCTATGGGCCGGCATCTACATGCTTCCGCTGACGGTCGGCTTCCTGCTCGCCGCGCCGGTCTCGGGAGCGCTGTCCGACCGGTTCGGTGCCCGGCCCTTCGCCACCGGCGGGATGCTGCTGGCAGCGCTGAGCTTCGGGCTGCTGCTGCTGCTCCCCGTCAACTTCAGCTACACCGCGTTCGCCCTGGTGCTGGTGCTCAACGGCATCGGGATGGGGCTGTTCGCCTCACCCAACCGCGCCGGCATCATGAACAGCTTGCCGAGCAACCAGCGCGGCGTCGGTGCCGGCATGGCGGCCACGTTCCAGAACTCGGCGACCGTCCTGTCCATCGGGGTGTTCTTCTCGCTGATGATCCTCGGGCTCGCCTCGTCGTTGTCCGGTGCGCTGCAGACCGGGCTGACCGCGCAGGGGGTGCCGGTCGCCGTCGCCGACCGTGCCTCGTCGCTGCCGCCGGTCGCGACCCTGTTCGCCTCCCTGCTGGGCTACAACCCCGTGGGTACGCTGCTCGGCCCGGATGCTGCGCACCTGAGCCCCGCGCACCTGCAGGTGGTGACCGGCCGGTCGTTCTTCCCGCACCTGATCTCCGGGCCGTTCCACGCCGGGCTGACGGTGGCGTTCTGGTTCGCGATCATCGCCTGCCTCGTCGCGGCGGTCGCATCCTGGTTGCGCGGCGGTAAGTACCACCACCGCGACACCCCGGCGCCCATGGCCGAGGCCGCCAGCAGCTGAGGCCCCCAACGCCATGTGGCGGGCGCTGAGCGCCCCCTGCGCGACAGCGGCCGCCGACTCACGACAGGATGGGTGGGTGAGCGTCCTCCAGCTGCTGCGGACCCCCTCGTGACCGGGCGGTCCGTCGTGGTCTGGGACGACGCCCTGCTGGCATACGACCCGGGCCCCGGCCACCCGCTGCGAGCCGTGCGGCTCGAGCTGACGATGGCGCTCGCCCGGATGCTTGGCCTGCTGGAGCGCCCCGACGTCGAGCTGCGGGCACCCGAGCCGGCTCTGGATGCGACGCTGCTGCTCGTGCACGACGAGGAGTACCTCGCCGCGGTCCGGGCGGGGCGCCCGGCGCTCGAGCACGGGCTGGGTGACACCGACAACCCCACGTTCCCGGGGCTGCACGCCGCCGCCGCCCTGGTCACCGGAGCGAGCGTGGCGGCCGCGCAGGCGGTGTGGTCCGGCGAGGCCCAGCACGGGGTCAGCATCGCCGGGGGGCTGCACCATGCCCACCACGACCGGGCGGCCGGGTTCTGCGTCTACTGCGACCCCGCGGTCGCCATCGCCTGGCTGCTGCAGGCCGGCGCCCGGCGGGTCGCCTACGTCGACGTTGACGCCCACAACGGCGACGGCGTGTCCGAGGCGTTCGCCGCCGACCCCCGCGTACTCACCATCTCGCTGCACCAGGAGGGGACGACGGCCTTCCCGGGCAACGGGTTCCCCGAGGAGATCGGCACCGGCGACGCGGAGGGCGACATGGTCAACGTGGCGCTGCCGCCCTTCACCGACGACGCCGGCTGGCTGCGCGCGTTCAGCGGCGTCGTCCCGGTGCTGCTGCGCTCGTTCGAGCCCCAGGTCCTCGTGACCCAAGGCGGGTGCGACGGGCACCGCGACGACCACATGGCCGATCTCTCGCTCACCGTCGACGGGCTGACAGCCGCCTACTCGGCGCTGCACGAGCTGGCGCACGAGCTGTGCGACGGCCGGTGGCTCGTCCTCGGCGGCGGCGGCTACGACCTCCCGGGAGTTGTCCCGCGTGCGTGGACGGCGATGCTGGCGATCGCCACCGGAGACCCGTTGCCGCCGGACACCGCGCTCCCGCAACAGTGGCGCGAGCTGGTCGCCGAGCGGTGCGGGCGGATGGGGCCGGCGCAGCTCGGAGACGGCGCGCCGGCGCGCTTCGCGGCCTGGGATGCCGGCACCGGCGACGTCGAGGACGCCCTGGACCGGTCGGTGGCCGCCACCCGCAACGCCGTGCTGCCGCTGCACGGCCTCGACCCGATGCGGGACCGATGAGCGCGGGGCCGTCGAACGGCGGGCTGCCGGGCCCCGGGGTGCCAGGCGCCGGGCTGCCAGGCGCTGGGGTGCCAGGCGCCGAGGGCACGGCCGGCGCGGAGGGCGCGGAGGGCGCGGCCAGCCCGGGCGGCGCCGACCCGGGCTACCCGCTGGCGTGGGAGGCCGACGTGGTGCTCGCCGACGGCGGCACCGCTCACCTGCGCCCGATCCGGCCGGACGACGCCGACCGGCTGGTCGAGATGCACAGCCGGCTGTCGGCGCAGACCATCTACTACCGGTTCTTCGGCCCCTACCCGCGGATCTCCCCAGTTGACCTGGAGCGCTTTACCGTCGTCGACAACCACTGGCGCGTGGCGTTCGTCGCCCTGCTCGGCGACCGCCTGGTCGCGGTCGGGCGCTACGAGGGGCGCGAGGGTGACGACACGGCGGAGGTCGCGTTCGTCGTCGAGGACTCCCAGCAGGGCCGCGGCTTCGGGTCGGTTCTGCTCGAGCACCTGGCCGCGGCCGCCCGCGAGTGGGGGATCAGCCGCTTCGAGGCCGAGGTGCTCTCGCAGAACCGCGGGATGCTGCGCATCTTCCTCGAGGCGGGGTACTCGGTGTCCCGCTCGTACGGCAGCGGGACGGTGCACGTGGAGTTCGACGTCGCGCCCACCGACACCTCGGACGAGGTGATGCGCAGCCGGGAACACCGGGCCGAGGCCCGCTCCATCGGGCGGTTGCTGCACCCCCGTGCGATCGCCGTGGCCGGCGCCTCCCGAGAGCCTGAGGCGATCGGCGGGGTGGTGTTCCGGACCGCGCTGGCGAGCGGGTTCGCCGGGCCCGTCCATCCGGTCAATCCCGCCGCGGTGGCCGTCGCCTCCGTCGCCGCGTATCCCACGGTGCAGGACATCCCCGGCCCGGTCGACCTCGTCGTCGCCTGCGTGCCCCCCGGCGCCCTGCTGACGGTCACCGACGACTGCGCGGCCAAGGGCGTGCACGCCCTCGTCGTCGTGACCGACCCGGGTGACGCCGCGCTCGAGCAGGAGCTCGTCCGGCGGGCCAGGGCCGGGGGAATGCGCGTGATCGGACCGGCCTGTCTCGGCGTGCTCGACACCGCCACCCGACTCGACGCCTCTCTCGTTCCGAGGATGCCGCTGCCGGGACGCGTCGGGTTCTTCGCCCAGTCCGGCGCCCTCGGCATCGCGTTGCTGCAGGAGGTCGACCGCCGCGGCCTCGGCCTGTCCTCGTTCGTCTCCGCGGGCCACCGGGTCGACGTCAGCGGCAACGACCTGCTGCAGTACTGGGAGGACGACGAGGGCACCGACGTCGTGCTGCTCTACCTCGAGTCCTTCGGCAACCCCCGCAAGTTCGCCCGCCTCGCGCAGCGGGTCGGCCGGACCAAGCCCGTCGTCGCACTGACCGCCGGCCGGCACAGCTTCGAGCAGACGTTGCTGGCATCGGCCGGGGTGGTGCAGGCCGCGACGGTGCCCGAGCTGCTGGATGCCGCCACGCTGCTCTCGACCCAGCCGCTGCCCGCCGGTGACCGGGTGGGGGTGGTCGCCAACGACGCCGCTCTCGCCCGGCTCGCCACCGACGCCTGCCGCGGGCACGACCTCGACCCGGTCGAGGTGCTGACCCTCGCCGTCGACAGCGGGGCCGAGCAGTACCGCGAGGCCCTCGACCAGGTGTGCGCGAGCTGCGACGCGGTGGTCGCGGTGTTCGTGCCGCCGGTGCGGGCGCTGACCGCCGACGTGGGCCGGGCGGTCGCCGCTGCCGGTGCGGCAGGGCAGCGGCCGGTGCTCGCCACCTTCACCGGGGTGGAGGGGCTCGTGCCCGAACTCGGTGCGGTGCCCGCCTTCGCCTCACCGGAGGCTGCGGTGGCGGCGCTGGCGCGGGCCAGGGGGCTCGCCCGCTGGCGGGCTCGGCCGCGCGGCACGGCGCCGGTGCTCGCCCGGATCGACCCGGCCGCGGCACGCGCCGTGTTCAGCGAGGCGGCGGAGGCTGCGGGGAGCGGCGACGATGGTGCGCACTCGCTCGATGAGCGCAGCGTGGTCGCCCTGCTGACCGCGTACGGGATCGATCTGGTCACTGCCGTCGCTGTCGCGGACGCAGACGCAGCCGTGTCCGAGGCGCAACGGCTGGGCTGGCCGGTCGTGCTCAAGACGACCTCCCTGGCCTACCGCCACCGTCAGGACCTCGGCGGCGTGCGGTTGGACCTCACGGACGAGGCCCAGCTGCGGGCCGCGTGGACGGCGATGACCGAGCAGCTCGGCGACTCAGCCGAGCTGGTGGTGCAGAAGATGGCGCCGCCGGGGGTCGCCGTCGTCGTCGGCGCCGTCGAGGACGCCCGGGTCGGCCCGGCGGTGAGCTTCGCCCTGGGCGGCATCGCCAGCGACCTGCTCGACGACCGCGCGGTGCGCCTGCTGCCGCTGACCGACGTCGACGCCCATGAGCTCGTCAGCGCACCGCGGGCCGCGTCGCTCCTGTCGGGCTACCGGGGCGCCGCGCCGGTCGACGTCGCAGCTGTCGAGGACCTCGTCCTTCGGGTGGCGCGGCTCAAGGACGACCTGCCCGAGATCGCCTCGCTCTCCCTGAACCCTGTGGTGGTCTCGCGCGAGGGGCTGGCCGTGCTGGCGGCGCAGGTCGAGGTCGGGCCGCCCGTCGCCCGGCCGGACACCGGGCCCCGGCGAATGTCCGGCTCGGCCCCCTGAGCCCGTTGTCCGGGGTCGCTGGCTCAGCCGTCGACGAGCAGGTGCCCGGCCTCGAACAGAGCCCGGACGGCCGGTACGAGACGGTCGGCGGCCTGCAGCTCGCCGGTCGCGGCGACCACGAGCTCGGCCAGCACGGCCAGCGGGAGACCGGCGTCGACGGCGCTGACGACTTGGGCGAGCACGTCGTCGACGGCGACATCCTGCGGCAGGCCGTCCGGCACCGACAGCCGGACTGACTGCTGGCGCCAGCCGTCCTCGCCTCCCGGGACGAGTGCCTGGTGCATCACCAGACCGGGTGCGCGGCGCAGCCGGGCGTGCTCGAAGCCGGCGCCGTCACCGTCGCGCAGCTGGTCGACCCGAGCGAGCCAGCCGTGGATGCGGGCTTCGGTCATGGGGTCTGCCCAGTCCCGCGCGTCGACCATCCGCACCGTAGGGGAGCCGCCGGTCCGGCGGAGCACGACCATCCCGAAGCCGATGCCCTCCGCCCGCTGGGCGGCCAGGTCGTCCAGCCAGGCGGCGTACCGCTGCTCGTAGCCCTCGCGACGCTCGAACAGTGTCTGCCGGTCGACCGGGCGCTCGTGGGTGTCCAGCCCCTCGTCGTCCAGCTTCCGCTCGTCAAGCCTCTCGTCGACGAGCCCCTCGTCGTCGAGCCACAGGGCCACGTGGGCGGGCGGGTCGAGCACCTCGCGCTGCAGCACGAGCGCGTCGCAGCGGGGCGGCAGCCAGGCCGCGACCCGGTCCTGCCAGTCCTCGCCCGGCCGGTGCAGCCAGCTGGTGAGCACCTGGGCGACCCCGCCGTCGTGGAGGTGGTCCGCGGCATCCGCCACCACCCGGCGCGACACCTCATCGCCGGGCAGACCGCTGTCGCGGTAGCTGAGGCGCGCCGGCCCGACCACGAACGGCGGGTTCGACACCACCAGGTCGAAGCGCCGTCCTGCGACCGGCTCCCACAGGTCACCGGCCAGCAGCTCGACGCGGGCCCCCGACAGGGCAAAGCTCAGCGCGGCCAGAGCCAGGGCGCGCGGGTTGGTGTCGGTCGCGGTGACCCGCCCGCCGTGTGAGGCGAGGTGAAGCGCCTGGACCCCGCACCCGGTACCCAGATCGAGGGCGGACTCGACCTGCCCGCGCAGCGTCGCCGCGACCAGGGTCAGCGACGCGCTCCCGACCCCGACCACGTGGTCGGGGGGCATCGGGCGGCGGGCCGGGCGATGGTCGCTGACGACGTACCACCCCTGCGCGTACGGGCAGACCTCGACGCTTGCGCGGACGCGGTGGGCACCCGCGGGCCGCAGCAGGCCAGGCACCGCGGGAAGCACTCGCCGCGCCTCGGTCGCCGGCACGGCGCGGCCGAGCAGGAACAGGCGGATGAGGAGGTCGAGGGCATCGCCCGACCGGGTGGCGAGTAGCGCCGGAACGTGCTCGCCGCGCTCGAGCGCGCAGCCGCCGCGAGGCCCAGCCGCTGCTGCACGCCGGCGGCGTCATAGCCGGCGCCGAGCAGCGCCTGGCGCAGGGCGGTCGCCTGCTCGGGGGAGGCTGCCGGTGGCCGGCCCGCATACGGCGGCTCGGGCGCGGCGGGCGGTTGCACCCGCCCATGCTGCCCGAGCCGGGACCAGGACCGCGGTCGTCGCCAGCCCGGCCGGGCCCGCCGCTCGATGCGGTAGGAGTGCGTAACCCGGGGTAGTGCCGGTGCGTGGACGAAACCCGCAGGTGGCCGGCCGCGCTGTGGATCGCCCGGCACGGTGAGAGCTCGGGCAACGTCGCCCGTGACCGCGCCGAGCAGCAGGGAGCGGCACGGCTCGAGCTCACCGAGCGCGACATGGACGTCCCGCTGTCCGAGCTCGGCGAGCGCCAGGCCGGTGCCCTCGGCGAGTGGATCGCCGAGATGGCCGAGGACGATCGCCCGTCAGCGGTGCTCTGCTCGCCCTACGTCCGGGCGCGGCAGACGGCGGAGCTGCTGCTTGACGCCGCCGGCCTGGCCGGCCTTCCCCTTGTCGTCGACGAACGCCTTCGCGAGCGGGAGTTCGGCGCTCTCGACGGCCTGACCAGCAAGGGCATCGCCGCCCAGTTCCCCGAGGAGGCCGAGCGCCGGCGCGTGCTCGGGAAGTTCTACCACCGGCCGCCGGGCGGCGAGTCGTGGGCCGACGTGCTGCAGCGGCTGCGGACCCTGCTGCATGAGGTCCGGCGTGACTACGACGGCCAGCGCGTGCTGATCGTCGCCCACCAGGTGGTCGTCCTGCTCATCCGTTACCTGCTCGAGCACATGGACGAGCAGTCGATTCTCGCCGTCGACGCCGCGGGCGACATCGCCAACTGCTCCCTCACGCAGTACTCCTACGACGAGAACGAGGGCAGCCTGGTGCGGGTCAGCTGGAACGAGACGGCGCCGGTCGAGGCGGAAGGCGAGCAGGTGACTGCAGAGCCGGAGGTGGCCTCCGGTGCCCACTGAGCCCGGCGCGGGGCCAGCAGGCACGCCTGCCCCGCGCGTCATCACCCCAGCTGCGCTGCGCGCCTGGCCGCTGCCCCAGCCGGGTGGGGGCGGCAAGGAGGGGCGCGGCCGGGTCCTGGTCGTCGGCGGCTCGCGCAGCACGCCGGGCGCGGTGCTGCTGGCCGCGGAGGCCGCGCTGCGGGCAGGCGCGGGGAAGCTCAGCGTGGCGACACCGTCCGACATCGCCGTCCCGCTCGCGGTCGCCCTGCCCGAGGCGGGCGTCGAGGGGCTCCCGTCCGACCCGGACGGTTCGTTCGCGGCCGCGGCAGCCGAGGCGGTGTCCGAGCGCGTCGGCGGAATGCGGGGGGTGCTCATCGGGCCGGGGATGTCAGATCCGGAGGCCACCCGGGCCATCGTCGAGGCCGCCCTGGGTGTGCTCGCGGACGACGCGGTCGTGGTGCTCGACGCGATGGCCGTTACGTGCGGCGCAGTCACACCTGAGGCCTTGCGCCCGCTCGGCCAGCGGGTGGTTCTGACACCCAACCCAGCCGAGATGGCAATGCTGCTGGGCTGCGACGACTCCGACGATCGCGACCCCGTCGCCCTTGCTCGTGACGCGAGCGAGCGCTTCGGTGCCGTTGTCGCCTTCAGCGGGGTCGTCGCCGGCCCCAACGGCGCCACGTGGGACGACGAGACGGGTGCGGCCGGCCTCGGCACGTCGGGCTCGGGCGACGTGCTGTCGGGCGTCGTCGCCGGGCTGGCCGCTCGCGGTGCCTCCGCCGAGCAGGCCGCCGTCTTCGCCGTGCACCTGCACGCCCAGGCGGGGGACCGCCTGGCGGAGCGGGTGGGACGTCTCGGTTACCTCGCCCGCGAGCTCGCTGACCAGGTCCCGCGGGTGCTGGCAGCACTCGAGCTGTAGCTGGGGCAGCCGCGGGTCGCTGTCGGGCGAGGCGTGGGTCCAGTCAGGCGAGTTCTCGACCCGACGCGAGCTTGCGCAGGTGCGCGAGCTGGCTGGCAGATCCGATCGCGATCAGGACGTGGCCTTCGGTCAGCCGCGTCTGCGGGTCGGGGTTGCTGACGAACGCGCCCTCCGGGGTGCGGATGGCCAGCAGCAGCGCGCCCGTAACGCCCTGCACGTTGGTCTCGGCGACGTTGCGGCCGGTCAGCTCGCCTGGCGTGCAGACCAGCGCCTCCTCCATCCGCAACTCGACCGAGCCGTCGTGCATCACGACATCGAGGAAGTCCATCACGTGCGGCTGGATGGCGAAGGCTGCCATCCGGTCGCCTCCTAGCCGTTGGGGATTCACGACGTGGTCGGCGCCGGCCCGCACGAGCTTGGGCTCGGAGGTATCGGTACGCGCACGAGCGATGATCACCAGGTCGGGCCGCAGCGCCCGTCCGGACAGCGTTACGAACGTGTTGTCGGCGTCGGTCTCCAGGGCGGTCACCAACGTTTTCGCCCGCCGGATGCCGGCTCTCTCGAGGACGGCGTCGTCGGTCACGTCACCGACGACGGTCAGGAAGGGCAGGTCGGCGATGCGCTCGGCGACGCGGTCGATCACGACGACGTCGGTCCCGGCACGCACGACGGCGTCGGCCACGGCTCGCCCGACCCGCCCCCAGCCGCAGACGATCACGTGCCCGCGGAGCGCGTTGAGCTCTCGGTTCATCCGGCGTACCTCCAGGTGCGCGCGCAGGTGCCCTTCGATCAGCGACTCGAGCGCGACGCCGAAGGTGTAGAAGGCGGTGCCGACACCTGCCAGGACCAGCACGATCGTGTAGATCTTGCGTAGAGCCGTGTCCATCGGCTCGACCTCACGGAAGCCGACCGTGGTGATTGTGGTGACGGTCTGGTACACCGCGTCGAGCGGGTGAAAGCCCAGCGCGACATAGCCCAGGCTGCCCAGGACCAGGACCAGGGCGAGCGCGATCAGCCCGGCTCGAATGCGCGCCAGCGGAGCCATCGGAGCGATTGTGCGTCAGGGCCGGCCCGGCGTGTGCACGCCTCGCGGCGGCGCCCGCTGACGGGCACGGTTGTCCTGGCTGGGGGCGCGACGCGTCCAGCTAGCCTTGCCCGGGATGGAGCGTCTGCGGCTCAGCCAGGCCCGGCGCATGGCGCTCGCGGCTCAGGGCTTCGGCCCCCGCCCGCCGGCCGCTGGCCCCCGGCGGCTCTTGTCACTCGTCGAGCGGCTCCAGTTGTTGCAGATCGACTCGGTGAACATCCTCGTCCGCAGTCACTACCTGCCCGCCTTCTCCCGACTCGGTCCCTACGACAGGACCGCCCTCGACCAGCTCGCTTACGACCGGCACCTGCTGTTCGAGGCCTGGGCGCACGAGGCGTCGCTGCTGCCCGTCGCCACGGAGCCGCTGCTGCGCTGGCGCAAGGAGATGGACCGCCGGCGCCGTCCCGAACCTCCGCAACTCGTCGACGAGGTGCGGCGACGGATCGCGGAGGAGGGCGCGCTGGCCGCCTCCGAGCTCGGCGGTCCCGGTACCGGCAGTTGGTGGGGCTGGTCGGAGGCCAAGCGGGCAGTGGAGTGGCTGTTCGCCGGGGGAGAGCTCATGGTCGCCGGCCGGCGGCGTTCCTTCGAGCGCGTGTACGACCTCCCCGAACGAGTGCTTCCGGCGGAGGTGCTCGCCACACCGACACCCCCCGAGGACGAGGCGAGGCGCGCCCTGCTGACGGCGGCGGCGACCGCGCTCGGACCCGCAACGACGAGCGACCTCGCCGACTACTTCCGGATGAGGATGCCGGCCGCCCGGCCCCGCATCGCCGAACTCGTCGAGGACGGGGCCCTCCTGCCGGTCGACGTGGAGGGCTGGTCGGCGCCCGCGTACGTCCGGCCGCAGGCGCTGGTGCCGCACCGCCTCCGAGCACGGGCTCTGCTCAGCCCGTTCGACCCGATCGTCTGGGAACGCAGCCGCGCTGAGCGGCTCTTCGGCTTCCGGTACCGCATCGAGATCTACACGCCCCGCTCAAGGAGGGTGCACGGCTACTACGTCCTGCCCTTCCTGCTGGGCGACCGACTGGTGGCCCGGGTCGACCTCAAGGCCGACCGCACGAGGGGGCGCCTGCTGGTTCCGGGTGTGACCCTGGAGCCCGCCGCGCGTGGCGGTCCGTCACCGGATGAGGTGCAGGATGCTCTGGCACGCGAGCTCGAGCTCCTCGCTGCATGGCTCGGGTTGCACGAGGTCGGCCACGTGCCTGTCCGTGCCGACGACGCTGGCTAACTCTCCTATGCTGGCTAACTCTCCTATGCTGGCGCGTCGGAAGGACACGCGGGCCCCGGAGTCGTACCGTCAGCCCGTGCCCGTCCCCGGCGAATCCCCTCGCGTCGAGGCCCCAGCCGCGGCTGACGTCGTGCTGGCCCTGCGTGGCGTGGCAGTCGTGCGTGACGGTGCGACGCTGCTCGGCGGCGTCGACTGGACGGTGCGCGAAGGTCAGCGGTGGGCGGTGCTCGGTCCGAACGGCGCGGGCAAGACGACTCTGCTGGCGCTCGCCTCGACTCGGATGCAGCCCTCTCGAGGAACCGTCGACGTGCTCGGCGAGCGGCTAGGACGCACGGATGTCTTTGAGCTTCGGCCCCGCATCGGGCTCGCGAGCGCCTCGCTGGCCGACCGACTCCCGTCGCGTGAGCGAGTGCTCGACGTCGTTCTCACGGCTGGCTATGCGGTCGTCGGCCGGGGACATGAGGCCTACGACTCCGGCGACGAGACCAGAGCCGTCACTCTGCTGTCACAGGTCGGCTGCCGAACGCTGCTCAACCGGACGTATGGCACCCTCAGCGAGGGGGAACGCAAGCGCGTCCAGATCGCCCGTGCCCTCATGACCGACCCCGAGTTGCTGCTGCTCGACGAACCGGCAGCAGGTCTGGACCTCGGTGCCCGCGAGGCCCTGCTCCGCCGCCTCGCTCGGCTGATCGCCGACCCGTCGGGTCCCGCGATGGTTCTGGTGAGTCACCACGTCGAGGAGATCCCGTCGGGAATCACCCACGTCCTGCTGCTGCGCCGAGGCGAAGTCGTGGCTGCCGGCCCGGCGCACTCGGTGCTCACCGGCTCGAACCTGTCGGCCTGTTTCGGCCTTCCGCTGGTGGTCGAGTCACCCGCTGCGGGCCGGTACACCGCCCACCTGGCCGCGCTCGCGGGCTAAGCGCACCAGGAGCCATCCGGTCCCGACCGACGAGTGGCGGTGCTCAGCCCCGGTGCTGCGCGGGGTCGCTCAGTTCTGCCGTGTCGCTGAGTTCTGCCGTGTCGCTCAGTCCTGCCGTGTCGCTCAGTTCTGCCGTATCGCCCGACCCGGTCTCGCGCAACTCGACGGCGTCACCGCCCGCCCCCGCAGCACCGGCACGCACAGCACCGGACGGATGGGTGTCATCGGCCGGCGCGGCATGGGCCCGGCCGGCGTGCCCGCCGCGAAGGTCGATCGTCTCGGGCGACCGCAGCTCGATCGTCTCGGGCTCTGGCCTCTGCTCGCGCCGGCCCCTGTCGACCGCATCTGCTCGCACCGCCCCTGCCGGCACGGTCTCGGTGCTGCTCGTCCCGGCTCCGGCCCGTTCGACCAGCGCAAGGGCTTGGGTCTGCTGCAGATCGGCCGAGCTGTCCTCGTCCGACACGGGAGCACCCTGGTCGGCCACCTGGTACCTCTCGGTCTGCCCCCCGGCATCCTGCGGCTGGGCAGGCTGCGCGCTGCTTGCCGTGGCCACTGCCGCAGGACGAGGGTCACGAAGCGGACGCGGGCGGCGCAGCAGGCCTCGACAGTGACTGGCAACCTCCGCGGCCTGAGCCTCGAGCCGTTCCACGTCGTCCGGGTCGGCTGCCTCGTCCAGCTCTTGCTGAATGGTCCCGAGGCGTTTGAGCCCAGCCGCGAACGAGAGACCGTCGAGAGCCATCTGACTACTCCTTCTGCGCGGCCGCAGCCGCTCCGCGAACAGGGCCAGCAGCACAGGAATGACCAGGAGCGCAGCGAGCCACGGTTTGACGACAATGGCAAGCACGACGACCACCAGGGCCAGGACTGCAGCCATCGCGCGGGTCAGGCGGATCCGGCGAGCCTTCGCTCGTTCGGCCCGTTGCCGCGCGCGCCGGGCGTGCTCACTCACCTCCGAACGCGTCTGCTCGAGCCGGCGGGCCGCGCGCCGCAACGCATCGTCCCCCGTCTCGTCCAAGGCAACGACAGCCCGCTCGACCAGTTCGTCGGCCCGCCGGAGGCGGGACAGCACGGCCTGCGCTGCCTCCTCGGCCGTGGCGCACATCTGGTGGGCCACCTCGTCGACCGCGGTCGGCTCGCCACCGCTGCCCAGCCCGGTGATGACCGGAACAGGTGCGTCCGCGACCGCTCGGACGACCTGCTCCGCGTCCAAGGGCGCGAGCGCGAGCGGCCGGCCGCCGTCGCGGACTAGCAGCACCACGTCGTGCTGCGCCGCGCAAGCCTGCCGCACCGCCATCGCCAGGGCGTCGGACCTGTCGGCGCCGACCGCCGTGACGGGGTACTCGACGACCTCCAAGGTGAAGTCCTCGGCGGCCAGGGCGCGGCTCGCCTGCGCAAGACCGGCGTCGTCGCAGCCGCCCACGATGCCGACACTGGCCGGGGCCAGCGGCACCCGCACGTCGCGCTGCCGCTCGCCCAGACGAGCGGCCTGCGCCGCCTCGCGCAGACTGTCGCGCCTGTCATTCAGCCACGCGCGCGTGGGTTCCGGGTCAAGTGCTGTGACGGAGAAGACGACCGTGTGGAGCTCGCTGTCGTAGCTCAGCAAGCCGCCCATCCTGACGAGGTGACCCTCGACCAGGAGGTCCTCGACGGCTACGTCGTGCAAGCGGCGCAGCGTGCTGTCGATGCCGGCGGCGGCCGCGTCGCTGAGCTCGGCGGGCAGCGTGCGCCGAGGTCCGCCGTCCACGCCTTCCGTCAGCAGAAACTCGACCGGAGCTTCGCCCTGGAGCCCACGGACGACACCTAGCACCCAGATGCGACGGGGAAAGGCGACCCGAAACTGGTCCTCGATGGAGCGCAGGAGGTCACCTACGAGCAGGACACGACGGTCCTCCCCGCTGCGACTCTTCCTGCTGTCAGGGCCCACGAGCGCTAACTTAAGCCACGGCGTGCCCGGCGCCCCGGCAGCGCGCCGACGTTATGGACGCCACCGCGGGCCGCTGTCGTGGCCGCCGCGGTGCCCTGCTCAACTGAGGGCCGCGTCCCACACCCAGCCCGGGCCGCGCACGGGAAGTCCCAGGCGAGCACGAAGGCCACGGTCGGCCGTCACCACCAGCGCAGCGTCGGGGTCGCAAGCAGCCGCCTGGTGCACCACCTCGTCGTCACCGGATCCCTGCGCGTGCACCGTCCGTACGCTGCCGCAGCTTCCGGGTGGGACCCCGGCACGGGCGGCGCCTTCGAGCACCAGCACGACCCGCAGCCCTCGCTCGGCGGCACAGCGGCGCACGAGTTCGGCGTGCAGCCGGCGCGCCGCGGCAGGCCGGTCGCGCCACCAGCCGTCGGGCCGCGCGCCGATGGTGTTCGCGCCATCGACGACGGCGGTGAGCCGGACCGGGCCCGTGGTGCCGGTCACCCCCGGGTCTTACAACCCCTGCGGCGCCGGAGGGAGGTCGGCGAAGGCCGCCGGCCGCTTCTCGCCCCGGGCGGCGAAGGCCTCCATCATCTCGGCGGACTGCAGGCCGCCCATCTGCCACATGGCGATGTGGTCCAGACCGTCAGCGACGCTGTGGTCGCGGGCATGCACCAGAGACTCCTTGCAGCCCCAGATCGCGAGGGGGCTCTTGTCGGCGATCTCGCGCGCCACGGCGAGGGTTCCCTCGACCAGCGAGGTGTGGTCGGGGAAGACCTCGTTGACCAGCCCAACCTCCCGGGCGCGGGCGGCGGGCATGCGGCGGCCGGTGTAGACCAGCTCGCGCGCCACCCCATCCGGAATGATCTTGGGCAGGCGCTGCAGGGTCCCCACGTCAGCGGCCATCCCGATGTTGGTCTCCTGCACGACGAAGAACGCATCTGCGCTGGCGAACCGCATGTCGCACGCGGTGATCAGGTCCATGGCACCGCCGATGCAGCCGCCCTGAACCGCCGCCAGCACCGGCATCCGTGCACGCTCGAGCACCGTGAACGTCTCCTGCAGCCGGCGCACGAGCAGCATCACGTTACCCGAGCGGCGCCCTGGCTCGGCGCCGGCCTGCCCGTCACCGTTCGAGAGAGCCCCCGCTCCGAACACGGCGAGGTCCATACCGGCGCTGAAGTGGGGCCCGGTCGACGACAGCACCATCGCGCGGGCCTGTCCGCCGTCGCTGAGCTCTGTCACCAGCTCTGGCAGCTCCCGCCAGAACTCACGGATCATGCTGTTGTACTCGTCGGGCCTGCTCATCTGCACATGCGCGACCCCCTCGCTCAGATCGACGTCGAAGCAGCGGTAGCTCATCTCGTGCACTCCTCGTGTGGGGGCCGCCGCGCAAGGCTGTGGATGACGGCGTGTCATCCACAGACTGCCACCGCCCGCCCCACCTCCTGACGAGGGCGAGGCACGCTCGCCGGCATGACAGCAACACCCGTCCGCGCAGACGCACGGCGCCGGTTCCCAACGGTGCGTTCGTCGGCCCTGAGGCCGAGCCGGCCGGCGCGTGTCGACGCGCCGGATGGCGGTCTGCCGGCCGACGTCCGACGTCCGTTAGGCCCGAGCGAGGACGTCGTCGTCCGAAGGGCGGCGCGTGCAGCCGAGGACGCCGGAGACCTCGCAGGTGCCGCGCGTCTGGTGTCGGTGCTGCCTCCAGACGAGATGTCGAGCCGGTGGTCGGGGCAGCTGGCCGCCCGGTGCGCTCTCCCGGCCGACGCGGCTCCATACGTGCGTGGGGTCTGCCTGCTCGGACCCGCGCAGCGTTGGGCTGCGGAGGGGCCGGGGCGGCAAGCCATGCTGCAGCTAGCACAGGCGACGCTGAGAACCGGGCCGGGGTCCGCCGCCGAGCGAGAGGCCCGGTCGAGCCTGCTTGCGGCGTTCGACCCGCTGGTGGCCGACATCGCCCTGTTCGACGACGACATGCTCAACGCCTACCTGCAGCATGCCCTGAGCCCAGCCGTGCTCTCCCGCTGCGGACCCGTCGCGGAGTGGGGACAGGTCCCGGGCACGGTGTTCGAGGTACTGGCGACCGGGGACGGCAGCTCGTCACTGGTGCGGCCTGTCCTCACGCCCGCCCACCCGGACGGGGAGACAAGCGCGAGCCCGGTCCGAGTGCTCGGCCCCGCCGGTGCGCCGGGCGAGCTCCTGTACGGCCGGGCAGTCGGGGCAGGCATCGGCGAACTGGTCTTCGCCCTGCCGCCCGTGCCACTGACCCCGGTGCACGCCGGCCGGGTGCAGCGCTGCCTGCTCCGCCGCTCGCCCGCCGTCGAGCGCATTCGCCTGCTTGCCAGGGCTGCCGGATGAGACTCCCGTCAGCCCTGCAGCTGCTGCACCCAGCGCTCCAGGTCCTCAGTATCGCGCGGCAGCGCCTCGGAGAGGTTCTCGCTGCCGCCATGGGTCACGAGGACGTCGTCCTCGATGCGGACGCCGATGCCCCGCAGCTCCTCGGGGACGGTGAGGTCGTCGGCCTGGAAGTACAGGCCCGGCTCGACGGTCAGCACCATTCCGGCCGCCAACTGGCCGTCGCGGTAGCTCTGGTCGCGCGCCTGCGCACAGTCGTGCACGTCCAAGCCGAGCATGTGCGAGGTCGAGTGCAGGGTGTAACGGCGGTGTACGCCGGCTTCGTCGCGCGCCGCTCGGTCAGTGGGAGTCGCGGGGATGCCCCAGTCACTGAGGGCGTCAGCGATGACGGCCATCGCTGCCCGGTGCGGGGCCAGGAAGTCGGCGCCCGGCTGGGTGGCAGCGAGCCCGGCCTGCTGCGCCCGGTGCACGACGTCGTAGACCTTTCGCTGGGCGTCGCGCCAGCGCCCGTCGATGGGCAGCGTCCGGGTGACGTCGGCGGTGTAGAGGGCGTCGCTCTCGACTCCCATGTCGAGCAGGGCGAGCTCCCCAGGACGCACCGGCCCGTCGTTGCGGACCCAGTGCAGCGTCGTTGCATGGCTGCCGCAGGCGATGATCGAGCCGTAGCCGACATCGTTGCCCTCGAGCCGTGCCCGCCGCCCGAACGTCCCCTCGAGCCAGCGTTCACCGCGCTCGAGGCGGGCGGCACGCGGCATCTCGGCGATACACTCCTCAAACCCGCGGACGGTCGCGGCGACGGCCTCACGCAGTCGAGCGAGCTCGAAGTCGTCCTTGACGAGCCGCAGCTCGGCGAGCACGGTCCCGAGCTCGCGGTCACGAGCGGTGTCAGGCGCAGGCCACGGCAGAACCGCGGCGTCAGCACGCGGGTCAACACCTCGGGTCAGCCGCGTCCGCACCGGGGACAGGCCACCCATTGCCCGGGGGAGTTCCTCAAGCGGGCGACAGTCCAGGTCAAGAGCGGCAGCCGTCTCGCTGACCCCGCGGCGGGCGCCGACCCACAGCTCCCCGTACCGGCGATCGGTGAAGAACGCCGGCGACGACCGGTCCGACCGGTCGGCCAGGTACAGCACGCTGCCCCGCTCGCCGAGCACCAGGACGCTGTCGGGCTCGGTGCAGCCGGTCAGCCAGAAGAAGTCGCTCGAGGTGCGGAAGGGGTAGTCCGTGTCGTTGGCCCGGACCTTCATCGGGCCGGCGGGCACGACGAGGGTCTCGCCGGGGAAGCAGTCCAGGAGCCTGCGGCGCCGCAGGGCCGTCCATCCGGCGATGGCTTCGCGGTCCGGCAGCCGGCCGTCGGGGGCGGCCCAGCCGACCGCCATCAGCGCAGTCAGACTCGGTGGTACCGGCGCGTCGTGGCTAGCGCTTCCACCCGGCTGCGCCGCTGCGTCCGGCGGCGCGACTGCGCCGGGCTGCGCAACTGCGTCCGGCGGCGCCGCTGCCACACGTTCACTCTCGCCAGCGGTGTCCTCGGGGGCAGGGGGCAGGCCTATGGCCTCCTGCGCCTGCGGTGGCGCGTCGCCCGGTACCTGCGTCTGCTGCGACATGCTCTCACCCTAGGGCCCGTCGCGAGGCTCGCGGCCGCCCTGACCCGGCCGCCGGTACGGTCGCGAGGTGACACGCCCGGGACCGCTCGAGGGTCTGGTCGTCCTCGACCTGACCCGCGTGCTGTCTGGTCCCTTCGCCACGATGCTGATGGCCGATCTGGGCGCCCGCGTGATCAAGGTGGAACCGCCGCAGGGTGACGACAGCCGCGGGTACGGGCCATTCGTCGACGGCAGCTCGCTGTACTTCGCGCGGGTCAACCGCGGCAAGGAGTCGATCTGCCTCGATCTCAAGCGCTCGGGCGAGCGCGCGGTGCTGCTTCAGACAGCTGATGCGGCCGATGTGCTCGTCGAGAACTACCGGCCCGGCGTGATGAGCCGCCTCGGCCTGGACTACGAGACGCTGCGTGAGCGCAACCCGGCGCTGGTATATGCCTCGATCTCCGGCTTCGGCCAGACCGGTCCTTGGCGGCTGCGCCCTGCCTACGACACTGTCGTGCAAGCGAGCAGCGGCCTCATGTCGGTCACCGGACGCCCAGGCGAGGCGGCCACCAAACCCGGGATGCCGGTCGCTGACCTGGCCGCCGGGCTGTACGCGTTCGGCGGCATCCTCGCCGCCGTGCACGGCCGGCAGGCGACGGGGCAGGGGACCTACCTCGACGTGGCCATGCATGACTCCGTGGTTACGCTGCTCGAGGGAGCGGCCCTGTCCTACCTGGCCACCGGCCAGGCTCCCCCCAAGATCGGCAACGCGCACTATTCGATCGCGCCGTTCGACACCTACCGCTGCAGCGACGGCGAGATCGTGATCTGCGCAGCCAACGACGCGCTGTTCCGCCGCCTGGCGGTCGCTCTTGGACGCGCCGAGCTTGCCACCGACGCCCGGTTTCATGACAACAGGTCCCGCCACGAGCACCGAGATGGGCTGAAGGTGCTGATCGAGGCCCAGTTGCGTGGCCGTTCCGCCAGCGACTGGCTGGGCCTGCTGGAGGCGGCCGAGGTTCCCTGCGGACCGGTGAGCGACGTCGCCGAGGCCATAAACGGCGAGCAGACCCGTCACCGCCAGATGGTCGTCAAGGCGGGCCACCTTCCGGTTCCCGGATCCGCGATCAAGCTGCGCGACTGGCCGGAGGACGGCGTTCGTGATCCCGCCCCCGCGCTCGATGCCCACGGTGACCGTCTGCGCACGGAGTTCGGCAGCTAACCTGTCGCAAGACGCCCACAGAGGCGCGGCGCTTCCGGGACCGAGCGCACCACCCATGGACGGTGCTTGCAGCAGGGGGATGGACGCCCCTTGGGCTCCTTTGCCGATGACGTGGCACGTCGCGGGAGAGGACGTTCGTCATGCCGCACCGGGTGCGCAACCACGCAGGTCGCTGCACAGCGCTGGCCACCGGGCTGCTCACGGCCGTTGTGCTGAGCGGTTGCGGCGCGGTCGGTTCTGGCGCGGCCACTGCCGATCGACCCACTGCCGACCGGCCCGGTACGGCGTCAGCCGCCGCGACCGCCCGTGCCTCCCCGAAGTCGCCCGTCTCGGCAGGGCAGACTGCTGCCCCGATGCCCGCCGTCACCCGACCTTCCGCCGACCCGGCAGCGCCGGTGGCCGCCCCGTCCACGCCCGCACCAGCACCAGCACCAGCACCAGCACCAGCATTGGACGGTCTCAAGCCCGGCGACACCGGACCTGCAGTGGTAGCGGCTCAGCAGCGACTGATCCAGCTCGGGTTCTGGGTACAAGCGGCCGACGGCACCTACGGGGACTCCACGGCCCAGGCCGTGCTGGCCCTGCAGAAGGCGACGGGCCTGGAGCGCGACGGGGTCCTCGGTCCACGCAGCCGGTTGGCACTCACCTCCGGCCCCCTGATGCATCCGCGCAGCACCAGCGGCCACTGGGTCGAGATCGACCTCTCCCGGCAACTGCTTATGATCGTGGACAACGGGCTGGTCCGCACGATCTTCAACACGTCGACCGGAAGCGGCGAGGCCTACTCCAGCGGCGGATCGACATCCATCGCATCAACCCCGGCCGGCCAGTACGCCGTCTTCCGCCAGGTCGACCATCTCGATCCCGGCCCCCTCGGGGATCTGTGGCGACCCAAGTACTTCAACCGCGGAATCGCCGTGCATGGCGCGGCGTCGGTACCGGCCTATCCGGCGAGCCACGGCTGCGCGCGGGTCAGCAACGAGGCGATGGACTGGATCTGGTCGACCGATGCAGCTCCCGTCGGCACCTCGGTCTGGGTGTACTGACCCCCCGTAGGCTCGCCGTCCCACGACGGCCGGTCTACTGCACGCGCGGCCGCGACGAGAGCCCGAATCGTTGACGGCGCCCTCGGCGCCCTAGACGCCCTAGACGGCCCCGCTGCAACCGGGGAGCCGGCGGGTCGACGTCGCGGTCCAGCGTTGCGTTGAACTCAGCACCGAGGAGCACGGCCAGCGCCGTGATGTAGAAGAACAGCAGGATCGCCAGGGGCGCCGCGAGGGTGCCGTAGGTCAGCTCTCTGCCGAAGACGACCTTGATGTAGTAGCGCAATCCATAACTGCCGACGAGCCAGACGAGGAGGGCGAGGACCGCCCCGGGAATCGCCTTTCGCCAGCGCCGGCGATGCGGCACGGACAGGTGATAGAGGCTCGTCAGGATCCCGAGTGAGAGCAGGCCGACCACTGGCCAGTAGAACCACGTGACAATTGTGTGCAGGACTACGGAGACCCGGCCGTGCAGGACACGCTCCAGGTAGCCCGGGCCGAGCACGAGGGCCGGCAACAGGACCACGCCGGTCACCACCTGGACGAGGTAGAGCCGCAGAGCGAGAAGGCGGCTGCGGACGGCGCTGCGCTCCGTCCGCTCCCCGTAGGCGATCGTGATTGTGTTGACGTAAGTCGCCATAGCTGTCGACCCCGACCACAGCGAGACGACGAAGCCGAACGAGATCACATCGAGCCGCCCGCGCCGCAGCACCTCGTCCAGCGTGGGCCGGACGATCTGATCGACCGCTGAGGGCGCGAGCAGGTGGCTCGCGGCGCTCAGCAGGCCGGCATGCACTCTGTTGAGGGCATTGCCGCTGCCGAGCTGACCCAGGTAGCCGATCGTCCCGAGCACGGCGAGAAGCAGCGGCGGGAGGCTCAGCAGCTGCCAGAACCCTGCTTCAGCCGCCAGGCCGAGCACGCGGTCGTTCCACGCTTTCCGCAGCGTTTGGGCGAGTACCGCGAACGGTCCTCGCCGCGCATGGCTCGCCGTCGCGCGTCCGGCGGCGAGCGGGCGAGTTGCCGTCGAATGGTGGGCGTCAGGACCGAGGTGGTCGCCTGGGATGACGGTCGCTGCCGACGGCTCGACGGCCTTCAGTACGGTCACCCGTGGCGGCCGCTCGCGGGAACGCCGCGGGTAGCCGTCAGCAAGTCCCGCCTCGGATTCGGGAACCGCGGCAGCGGGCTGTACCGTACGCGGCCGCCACCCCCACGGCCCGCCCGAACCGGCTGGGGCTCCGCTCACCGCCACTCGTCGACCCTAGGCCAGCGTGCTGCGGCAGCCGGTATCAACTCGCGACCGGTCTGTGGCCGAAGGACGTCCCACAGGCCGCTACGCTCCTGCCGATTCACGCCCGAGCACGACAATGCCCGCCGGCTTCACGGGAAGGCACGGCGGGCATCGGGGGGGGCTTCGCGTAAGGCGGGCACGTGCCCGCCATCGGCCGCTCAGCCTCGGTCGGGAGACAGGTCGAGCTTCTCGCTCTCGTCCCGAATCTCGGTTGCAACCTCGCTGAGCTTGGCCGAGTAAGCCTGAGCGTGGTGGCGGCAGAACATCAGGTCGCCTCCGCCGGGAAGGACGACGTGGACATAGGCCTGGGCGCCGCACCTGTCGCAGCGATCTGCGACGGTAAGCGGCCGGGATTGGGTCGCTGCAGTTCCGGTCACGACTCCTCCAACACTCGACGCGGCCTACACCTTCCGCGAACGGGTCCGAACTCTGACCGTACGTGCTGCCCGGACCTGCGGCTTGCACCTTGCGTGGTGCATTTGCGTGGCGGATTTCACGGCGCGAACGCTACATACCGGGTAGTCGCCCAAACCCGGGCCTCACACCGGGCGACACGGTGGACAGCGCCGCACGCTGCCTGGTCAGGAGCGCTTGGCCCCGAACACGATGTCGTCCCACGCCGGCACCTGGCCCCGGCGACCGGGCGAGCGCCTCCGTGCGCCCTGACCTGGCCCCGGCGTTTCCGCTTCAGAGCCCGCATCGGCTGCTGCCGATGCGGCATTGAACAGCGCGTCGTCCCGCACGGAGGGCAACGACGACGCAGCCTCCCGGGCTTCGTCACCGATGCCCTGCGCCTGCCCCGGCGCACGTCCCTGTCCGCGGCCACCACCCGGTACGGTCCGCGCCTCGTCGACGGTCCCGACGGGCCGGGCATCAGCCGAACCAGCGAGCGGAGCCGACGGCGGCCACACCGCACCCGGTACCGAGGTGCCCGGCGAGGGCTCGCTCAGCAACGACCCAACCAGCGCTGAGGTGCTCGCCTCAGCAAGGGCGGCCCCTGCATTCGGCCCCGTCTGCTTGGCAACGGGCGCAGCCCCGGCGTCCTCCAGCCGGCCAGGTGCCTCCGGCTCGCCAGACCCGGCCAGCACGACGAGCCCGCCCGCCGGGCGACCCGGTGCCCGTCCCGGCAGGCGACGTCCGTTCTCTGCCCCGACCGCAAGTGGCACGTCGTCGAGCACCCCCGTCGTGACACCGGTCGCTTCGGCGACCGCCTCGATCGCCTCGTCAGGCGGTGTCGGGGCCAGCGCCAGCATCTCGTGCGCCAAGGAGTCGACGGGGCGCACCCGGCGTGCCGCGGCATCCCAGGAAAACTCCGCGCATCCACGCTCTGCCACCGGCAGTCGCACGATCCAGCTGCTGTCGGGCTGCCGGCGGGCCTCCCAGGCGACGCCGGCCGGGTCGATGCCCGTCCGCGTGAGTCCCGCGTCGACGAGCTGCCCCAGCCGCTGGCCGGGGTGGGTCCGGTCGGCCGGCGGAACAGTCGCCTCCCGTGCCTGGCTCACCACCCGCGCGCGTTCGGCAGCGATCGGCACCTCATACCGCTGCACGCGCGCGACCGGGATGCCGGCGGCGCGGGCGACCTCCTCGACAGTGGCGCCCGCACGCAGCCGGGCCTGGATCTCGCGCGGCGGAAGTGCGCTCTCGACGCGCGTGTCGTTGGTTGCCGGTCGCCCACGCAGCACCGAGCGCAACCGTTCATCAACGGCCACGCGGTACCGCTCTGCAGAGCCCTCTGCAGCTTCCCGCTCGGACGCTGGGTCGGACAACAGCAGGCTGCGCCCGTCCTCGCTCAGACCGTCGGGGCGCAGATCGCGCATGGGCTCCTCCATCTACCGGCTCCGGGCCACCTTGCCACGTCGACGAGCCGGCGTCATGCTCCACACGCGACACGCAGGCCGACACGCGCGACGCACCCGAGGCGCGACCCGCCGGCAAGCAGACGGCCGGCGGTTACCCCTGCTTACCGAGCTGCGCCGGCCGCCCTCGCTCTGTCGTGACGTCGGCGGCAGCGACGAGGGCAGCACCGACGATCCCGGCCTCGTTGCGCAGGGTCGCCGGAACGACCTTGGTCCGGACCTCGAGCAGGTGAAGGAACTTGTCGGCTTTCTTGCTGCCGCCGCCGCCCAGGATGATCAGATCGGGCCACAGCAGGTTCTCAAGCACGTTCAGGTACCGGCTGAGGCGCTTCGACCACTTCTTCCACGACAGCTCGTCTCGCTCGCGGGCGATCTCCGAGGCCTTCTTCTCCGCATCGTGACCGTCGACCTCGAGGTGGCCGAGCTCGGTGTTCGGCACCAGCTGACCGTGCAGGAAGACCGCGCTGCCGATGCCCGTCCCCAGGGTGGCGAGCACGACAACTCCGCGCTGTCCCCGCCCGGCCCCGAAGTGCATCTCGGCGACCCCCGCCGCGTCGGCGTCGTTGACCGCGTACACGTCGCATCCGGTCGCGTCGCGCAGCGTGGCCGAGACGTCGGTGCCCAGCCAGGAGGGGTCGACGTTGGCCGCAGTCCGGGCGACCCCGTCCTTGATCACGGCCGGGAAGGCCGCGCCGACCTCGCCGGTCCACTTCGCGTCGTGGACGAGCTGCGCGACGACGCCCGCGACGGCCGCCGGTGTCGATGGGTGGGGCGTCTCCACCCGCACGCGTGCGCTCTGCAGCTCCCCGGTCCGCACATCGACTGGGGCCGCTTTGATGCCTGTCCCGCCGATGTCGACGCCGAATCGGATGTTGTCGTCGGCCACGTCGTCCTCCTGGTCGTGCCGACACACCCAGCGCGTGCCGCAGATGATGACAACACACTGGGACGACAGTCCGCGATGTGGTCAGGACATGCCTGGGGACGAGACGTCCCGGCGCCGCCCCGCGCCCGCTGGTTCGGCACCCGGCAACGCGTGGCGTTATCATCCACAAGGTGACGACGGCGCCTGCGCGCATACTTCCGCTCGCCGACGGCTTCGGCCGGGTGGCGACCGACTTGCGCGTCTCGTTGACCGACCGCTGCAACCTGCGCTGCACCTACTGCATGCCGGCCGAAGGCCTGCCCTGGCTGCCCTCGTCCGAGCTGCTGACCGACGACGAGCTGGTGCGCCTCATCGGCATCGCGACCGAGCATCTGGGGGTTACGGAGGTCCGGCTGACCGGTGGCGAGCCGACGCTGCGCCCCACCCTCGTCTCGCTGGTGAGCCGGCTGGCCGCCCTCCCGCGACGGCCGCAGCTCTCGCTGACCACCAACGGCCTGACGCTGCCCCGCCTGGCCGAGCCGCTCGCCGCCGCGGGCCTGGACCGGGTCAACGTCAGCCTCGACACCACCGACCGCGAGACCTTCCGCCGCATCACCCGGCGCGACCGGCTCGATGACGTCGTCGCAGGGCTCGCGGCGGCGGCGACGGCAGGGCTGCTCCCGGTCAAGGTCAACGCAGTCCTGCTGCGCGGGGTCAACGACGACCACGTGGTTGACCTGCTGACATGGTGCCGGGAGCGGGGCTATCAGCTGCGCGTCATCGAGCAGATGCCGCTCGACGCCCAGCACGGCTGGGACCGCAGCCAGATGGTGACCGCCGCCGAGACCCGCGCCCGCCTGTCGGCGGCGCACGTGCTGACGCCGGTGCCGGGGCGCGGCAGCGCGCCCGCCGAGACCTTCCTCATCGACGGTGGCCCCGACACGGTCGGCATCATCGCATCGGTCACCGAGCCTTTCTGCTCGGCCTGCGACCGGGTTCGCCTCACGGCCGACGGGCAGGTCCGCGACTGCCTGTTCGCCCGTACCGAGAGCGACCTGCGGACCGCCCTGCGCGCCGGAGCCGGCGACGACGAGCTCGCCACACGATGGTTGGCGGCCGTCGCGGGCAAGCGCGCCGGGCATGGCATCGACGACCCCTCGTTCGCCCAGCCGGTCCGCTCCATGTCCGCCATCGGTGGATGAGGGCGAGCCGGCGACGGCGCACGACCTCGACGTCGTGCTGCTCGCCGGCGGCAGCGGCACCCGGCTCGGCGGCCAGGACAAGGCGGAGCTGGAGGTCGGCGGGCAACGGCTGATCGACCGGGCCGTCGCGGCCATGGCACCGGTGCTGTCGGCCGGTAGGACGCTCGTGATCGTCGGCCCGCAGCGGGCGCTCGACCCCGCGCCTGCCCTCGGCATCCGATGGACTCGCGAGACCCCGCCGGGAGGTGGTCCACTCTCGGCGACAGCCGCCGGTCTGCGCCTGGTGCGAGCCCCCTTGGTGGCGGTGCTCGCCGTCGACCTGCCTTTCCTCTCCTGGGCGGCTGTGCACCGGCTCGCGAGGGCCCTCGTCGCTGAGCCGTCCGCCGCGGGTGCCCTCTACGTCGACGCCACCGGCCACGACCAGCTGCTGTTCGGCGTGTGGCGTTGCGACAGGCTGCGCGGCGCTCTGCCGAGCGAACCGCACGGCAAGGCGATGCGCCTGCTGGCGAGCTCGCAGGTCGTTCGTGTTCCCGTGGTCGACGCGGTCGAGGTGTTCGACTGCGACACCCCGCCCGACCTCGACCGCGCGCGACGGCTCGCAAGCTCCGGCATCGCAGCCGCACGCGGCGGGGGAGACGCCAGGTGAGCACCCTCGACGACTGGCTCGTCGCTGCGGCGCACGAGCTCGGCCTCGACCCCGCTGACCTCGACCGGACGCGCATCCTGGACCTGGCCCGCGACGTCGCGCACGGCGTCGCCCGGCCGGCTGCTCCGCTGACCGCCTACCTGCTCGGGGTGGCTGGCGGACGAGGCGCCGACGAGCCGAAGGCGGCCGCCCGGCTCAGCGCTCTCGCGGCCGCCTGGAAAGACGCGGGCGAGCACGCGCAGGACCCGTCCGGCTGAGGCGAGGCAAGGGCCCTCAGCCGACCCGCTGCGGGCAGGAGTAGACGTTCATCGAGGTGCCGCGCAGGAACCCCACCAGCGTCATGCCGGCCTCGTCGGCGAGCTCGACCGCGAGCGAGGACGGCGCCGACACGGCAGCCAGCATGGGCACCCCGGCCATCAGCGCCTTTTGCGTGAGCTCGAACGACGCCCGGCCGCTGACCATGAGGACCGTCCCAGCGAGCGGCACCCGGCCTTCGCGCAGCGCCCAACCAAACAGCTTGTCGACGGCGTTGTGCCGCCCGACGTCCTCCCGGGCCGCGAGCAACTCACCCGTGGCACCGTCGAACAGCCCCGCGCCATGCAGCCCACCGGTGCGGTCGAAGACCGACTGGGCCTCGCGCAGCCGGTCGGGAAACTGCGTCAGCAGCTGGTGGCTGACCTGCAGCGGGTCGTCACGCACCGAGAAGGCGCTGCTGGTCCGGACGGCGTCGATACTGGCCTTGCCGCAGATGCCGCAGGAGGACGAGGTGTAGAAGGCCCGCTCGAGGCTGGGGTCCGGCGGGGCGACACCACGGGCGAGGGCGACGTCGAGGACGTTGTAGGTCTGCCGGCCCGCGTCGTCGGTGCCGCTGCAGTAGCGCATCGCCGTGACGTCGCCGGCCGCGTGAACCACGCCCTCGGAGAGCAGGAAGCCGGAAGCCAGGTCCATGTCGGCCCCGGGGGTCCGCATGGTGATGGCCAGCGAGCGACCGTCGACCCGGATCTCCAGGGGCTCCTCGGCGGCGAGGGTGTCGGGGCGCTCGCTGCGAACGCCGTCGCGAAGCCGGACCACCTTGCGGCGAACTGTCAGGCGGCCCATGGGTTCCAGCGTCTCAGATGACTCCAGCCAGCCGCGGGCCACTCGTCAGTGGACGACGGAGCTGCAGGTGAGGCCCGGTTGACGCGGGTGAGATCCGAGGAGGGGGGCAAGCCGGATCCTGTCGCAGCCGCGTGGCAGACTTCGGCTCAAGCGAGCATCTGCACACCGAGGGAGAACCGCCAGTGAGCCTTCGCGAGTCGTTCCTCGGTTGGCCGGTCATGCGCCAGCTGACCGGGGCTGACCCCCTCGGGCGCGGCAGCGCGGCCGAGTCCAAGGGCACCCGCAGCTGGACGGCGCGCACGAGCACGGCCGACCGCGTCGTCAAGAGTGTCTGCCCCTACTGTGCGGTCGGCTGTGCGCAGCGGGTGTACGTGAAGGACGAGAAGATCGTGCAGGTCGAGGGCGACCCCGACTCGCCGGTCAGCCGCGGCCGGCTGTGCCCGAAGGGCAGCGCCACCCTGCAGCTCGTCACAGGCGACGCCCGCGAGAAGAAGATCCGCTACCGGCGCCCGTACGGCACGGAGTGGGAGGACCTCGACCTCGACACCGCAATGGACATGATCGCCGACCGCGTGATCAAGACGCGCAACGAGTACTGGCAGTGGGAGCAGGACGGCAAGCGCACCCGGCGCACGATGGGCATCGCGAGCCTGGGCGGCGCGACGCTCGACAACGAAGAGAACTACCTGATGAAAAAGCTTTACACGGCTATGGGCGCCGTGCAGATCGAGAACCAGGCCCGTATTTGACACAGCTCCACCGTCCCCGGTCTGGGGGCCTCCTTCGGTCGTGGCGGCGCCACCTCCT
>JAABUP010001916.1_pt1 | contig 42256 bp, 46 predicted proteins | sample 5559201 | NCBI WGS metagenome assembly JAABUP01 (sample SAMN10711887, study PRJNA513373) | rock metagenome | isolation source: Antarctica rocks | place: Antarctica
TTTAGCTATATAGCTAATATTTGGCTATATATAGCTAACGTTTAGCTATATAGCTAATATTTAGCTATATCGCTAACGTTTAGCTATATAGCTATATCGCTAATATTTAGGCTAATTATTTAGTAAATAGCGAGGTCTAATAATTATATATTAGTTCTATCTATTTAATAGCTATTTAAAAGGGTCTACTGTGGCTATATACTCGATTACACTTATTAGCCTATTTCTCGTAGTCGCGCAAAAAAAAAAAATCCACTAGCGCGGTAGCCAGTGTTTTTGCAAAAAGCTGTAGTAAGGTGACAGGGCAACAGCAGTGAAATGGCTGAATAGCCAATAGGGCTGAGCTAATCCTATTTGAATTTCGAAATTCGTATCTTTTGATGTCGTGCATTCTGGGGCGGACTGAGTGAAACCTTAAACTCAGCCCTAGTAAAGGCTATCTCTAACCTTGACAACCCAAAATCCCCTGTATCTCAATGACCTCTCAGAGTCGAAATGCGCACAATCCTCGTGTACAACACGTTTTCAGGCAATGGGCATGATTGTGGCGTAAGGAGGGATACAACTATTAGCAATAAGCCGGCGTCCACCGCCGAAATTGTTTTCTTAGTGCTGTTTGTGCTACATGACGTGGGAATGATCTCTTTGAATCGCTTTTGAGGCTACGAAATTTGGAACCTCTGTGATTATGAAATCACATTGCTCGCGATCCATTATTACTTTTTCTAAGATATTCTAGTTGAATCATACCTGATCTGCAACGACTTGTCTCAGACGCGGCACGGAGGGCTGCATTGTTGCAACCACGGCTTGGCCAGATGACATAACAATAGGATGGCTGTGAACATGGCATACCCGCAAGGTTGGATCGAGGTCTTTTTTGAATGTCTCCCCTAATTTGTTTTATTCTTGAAGTGGCGGTGTTTCCTCAAGACAGATTCTCAATAATGATTGTTTCAAGCGAAAGCCCGAGCTTATTCCTTCCCGTTGATTCATCTTGCCGTCTTGTGCTGATCTTCGAGCCCTCGATTAGGAACGTCCCTCGCTTTTGACTTTGGCCTTCCTCGTGCTTTCCTTGGGGATTTTGGGTATGTTGAAGGCTTGAAACATGGGGCTACTCCTATTTCAGGAATGCTTTCCAAATTCAGCGCCGGGTCAGGGACATTGCTAAATTCGTATACCATTTCAAGCATCCATCAGTACAGACGGTATTGTTTATCCTATCATTGAGGCTTGACTCAGTGAGCGTACTTCGCCCCACCTCTGTATTCAGGATAGCCGTCATGAAAAATTATAAAGCGCAGCCAACTCCGCATACCGAAGTGCCTCTCACTTCGAATCACAATCATCTCGTCCACCATGCCTCGAGTTCACCATACGTCTACTTTTTTATGGCTTTTCGCATCGCTGACTATCGCTCAAGAGGCTGGACCAAACGACCCTTCAGCCGCTTCAGCGTCCGCTGATCTCGCCTCATTCAATCAAGTGCAGGAAAACTCACAGCTCGCAGCAGGAGGATATTTCTCGTCAATCACCCCATCATTGATATCTTCGCAGCCACCTCCCGGGCCCAATGGTCCTTTGCCGACCGAGTCACCACCTCCAGACTTGAACTCGTTTGATCAAGCCCAACAAAGCTCACAACTCGCGGCCGGGGGTGATTTTTCAACTACCGCTACTCCCCCTATTTCTTTACCGCCTGCTTCAGGGCCAAATGATCCCCTACTAACTAAATCGTCGTAAGACTTATCATCTTTTAAATAAGCTCTCATAAGCTCGCAGCTCGTAGCCTCCGGCTATTTTACTTCCATTTCCTCGTACTCGGTAAACGCTATATAAAATTAAGCGAGTCTAGGCAGTACTTCTAGAACTAGAGCAAGTCCGATAGGTGATAACGGAGGCGCAGGTGGTAGTGGAGGCTCAGGCGGTGGCGGTGGCGGTGGCGGAGGCGCAGGTGGAGGCAGTAATGCCAATATCGGCAGCTTAGATATTAACGGCGACAGCAACGGCAATAATAATAATAACTCTTAAAACTCTCAAAATTCTCAACAGCAATCTCAGATATCTTAGACCCTTCTGGATTGAAAAGCGGATCAAAGCCCCATCGGATGCAACTTTCGTTGGCAGCGGATCTTGCCCTGTGCAGCAAAACACCGAAAAGCCTGCCTATCCTGTGGCGTCTGACATTGTCAAAAATGAAAAGTCACCGCTACCAAACATGGGTGCCAAGTTTACGTCCACAGCATCGTACTGGGCAGTGACGACAGCACCGGCGCATAATTGCAAAGCTCCGGTCTGGACTTTGATCGACACCCCGACCGCAATGGCTGACGGATGGATTCTGTCTGGTGGCTCGGGTCAATATTGTGATGTAGATCATGTGTATGAAGTGAGCACTCTGGACGGATTCTTCACATCTCAACTTGGCTCGGGAACCGCTTGCGAGGACATACAGAGTATTTTCAACGCAGAGGATGACAGTAACGCGCTTGAGGATGATACTGGTAAACATGGCTCGTAAGTCCATTACCTAAGACTGAATTCAAAGCTCATGTAATGGAATGCTGCTAATGTTAATGAAACTTCAGGCGTCTGAGCTCGATATTTGGTCAGTTGGCATCATTTGACAATCCTGATTTTTTGGGCATGTCGGCAACACTTAATAAAAAGAAGGCTTTCGTAAGTCACTTACCTAGCGCTTTCCGAAGTACTGATGAACTCATCTTTGACGTAGCTGTGGACCGATGGTCTGAAAGGTCTTCCAGGCGGCGGGAAACCAGATCAAAAACTGAACCCCATCTTTGAAATCGCTATGGTAGGATTCCTGTTATTCGAAAGAGTGAAGACTGAGAACTAAAGAATCCTAGGTCATGAGGATGCAGAAAGATCCTAGGGTCAACAAGTTCTTCGTCGACACAAATGCTCGTATCTATCAAGCTTTTAGCGCTGTAGATAATCTCCTGGAAATGGAAAGCAGTCGTGGCACGCCTGTAACCTCAGCGAAGAACCCTGCCCAATAGCATCGAATTGGGCGAGCCAATACTCCAGTTACATCGAGGGCAAAATATCGCGCCAGAACAATCTAATCCAGTCGCGGTTGACTTCCCTAAGTAATGCTGCCGGATCAGCCACCGCCCTAAGCGATTTCAACTTCAGATACCCAAACATCGCAGACCTACAATTCAGCTACTCACTCAACTTCCCTTCTGGCCTAGGCCAAGTCAACTTTGCTGGCCCCGCCTCCGCTACGGCCCAGACGACAGATTCCGCGTCGATCCAGACCATGAGCAGTCCCACAGTACAACAGACAAGCCCAGTGCCACCACCTACCAGCAGCTCCGGCCCTCAAACCACCGGTACACCGCTGTTCGTTTTCACCGAATCCAACGGCGTCGTCGAGTCAATCACTTCCGGCCAGGTACTGTTCTCCTACAATGGCCTCACCAACAGCGCGGCTCCACCTGCAAATCAAGACTCCGTCACAGCCCTCCCACCTGGATCACAGGTCGTAAGCGCGAACAGTGCGCTCAGCGCCAACAGTGCCGCCTCTGCAAATCATGCAAACGCTGAATTTCCACATGTGACAATCACCGCTGCTGGTGGGTAGTCTGCAGAGACATTCAGTATAGGAGGGAGGCCGTTGCGACGCAGATTTATAGTGCGTGATGGCCAGAGGTCGAGCCGGATTGATGGTTCAAGTTGATTCAAGAATGCTGTGGTTGCTCAAATCGGATAGTACCAGCAGATATTCGACGTTCTGGGCCACTTCTCTAGTGTGACTGTGGCTGGGATTTACGGAGTTCATCTCGAGATCAGGGCGTTACAGTCCTAAAGCCCTTGGATTATGTCTAGATTAAGAGTAGTGGCTCCTGCACCGCGCTTGTTTGTATCCACTGATATTCCAAGAATGAGGTATAGTACAGAAAGGGCTCCAAGCATTAGAAATTTCCAGGACATGGAGTAGACCATCTTTTGAGTCTTTCTTATAATACTATCATTGTCAGAAGTATTAGTCGCTATAGCCAATTTCCCACAATTGCTTTGAAATCGTGGACTTGGGCGCCAAGTCTGACCTATCATGATTCCGCCACCACATTCGTGGAATTTCCAAGCAACGAAACCGGACCAGGATGCACAGACGAATTGTTCAGCGCGCTGGTGTTGGTAGACACTGACCAATCATAAGGCCGTTCAAATGGATCAGGAGCATCTGAACATCTTGCATTGACCACTGAAGCCACTGTCAGCGCTGGAGAAATCACACAAGACAGAAAGGGACATACAAGCAGCATAATAGACATAGTTCATAGGATCTCTAAGCGAAACAGCCCCATTCGGGTCCACAATCCTCGAACGAATGCAAGCATTCCAGTCCAGCTCACCCCTTGGAATTGTCGTAGCATCCAACGCCTGGTCCTGCAAATACACATACACCAGCTGGCGAACAATATCGTAGCATTGATAATTGATGAAATCATTGATCTTTCCATAAAACCTGTTGTCGAACACGATCGGACACTCTTTATCTACCTTGACCTGAGGCCCTAGTGCAGGTTGCGGCGGCAGCGACATGAAACTTGGGCATACCCAGATCAAATTGTCTTTCCGCCAAAAGCTAGTCACTCTCAGCTCAGTACAAATTGCCCACGGATCATACCCCAAAGAATCCTTCTCTCTGGCTGACATGTAGGAAGTGGCGCAGAAGAAACGAATGTTTCTCCCTGCGCTCAGAGGAGCTTGATTGAGAATGTTTTCAAACAAGGTCTGTACTTTGATTATAGAGGTGAAACTTTTGAACATCGCTGCGAATGTCGCTGACGTTGTACCAAGAACGGTATCCGCCTTGGGCAGGATCAAAGCAGTGCGAGCACTTCGGATCGCTGATTGGACACGTATCGCGTCCCAAACGCACCTCTCGACCGTATATGGTGTAAAAGCGAAAGTTGAGAGGGCCAGCGCCAAGATGTGTAAGACCACATAGAGCTTCATATTGGTTGGTACTGTGACTGGTCACGATGGATGTTAGAGATCTACAGCTGTCCGGGGCAGCCTCATATTTTGCTGAGATCGCAAGAAGCGCGTGGAGAAACGAGCGCATATGTATGAACACATCCATCCGACAGCGGCTCCTGATCCTAACCGAGCAGGGGTCTGTCTAACACTTTGACACGTTTTCGACTAGTGCAGGCATAGTTTCCGTTTGAAAGTTTTTCATGAGAGTGCTGTATTGCGGAGTGTAGAAAAAAACAGCAATGGTCATGATAATGGTAAAGCATTTCGCTTTCTATCAGGGAGAGGAACTCTGAAAAATCATTTGACCTTCAAATAATTCCTGGCCTGCGTGATGTAGAGATATGAAAGTGGAACTTTGATGAAACAGAGACTATGTAATTAGAGCATGTCAAGATATAGCTGGGTCATTTTGTATTGGCAGCTTAATGGAGCTCAGAGCTCACGCTGGTAGCTCCCGTGATGATGACGACGTATGCAATGATCCATTGAAAGAAGCTCGGTTGGATGATTTGAGTCTTGGAAGTCTCCGCTGCGCCGATCAGGTGGAGAATCTCAACTTCAAAGGTAGTTCTAGAGTCATTCAAAGGTAAGCACAGAAAGGCAAATTTCCAGGAGCAGCAGGAAGAGGGCCATGGCTATCGGGTGTTTTCCGAAGAAAGCAATCGTTGGAGGAATGCTTGGAAGATCCGGCCTCACCAGTAGTTGTATGGTACGAGGCATCCTGAGTATGGCCGAACTACGTCTGTCAGTCTGGCGCAGTCAACGTATGGTCTTCGATCCCGAGCGAGCAAGGCCTCAAGATCTTGTCTCGGCAGTATCGCCCAATCCTTACATGACGATCGGATGATGAAGAAAGAAAAAGCGGAATTGGAAGCACTGCAAGTCTCAAGAGGTCTTGAAGCTCGGACCACCTCTACGCCACAACGGCGGCAACGCGCTTGAGTGGACAACCCCTGCGAGCCCAGGCCATGCTTGCCATTGGTCCTCGACTTCTCGGAATGCTCCTTTCGTACGTTCGCATCACACGACGCCATTGCTCTATAGCTCGTGAAACTTGTCGATGATGTGACCGGCCATCTCCCTTCTAGAAGAAAAGCGTTCTCTATTCGTCCTCTTTCGTAAACATGTATAATGCTGTTGCCTCAGTGGCTTCCATCGGAAACCGACGGAATTTCTTCATTGTTCTCTTGCTATGTTTCACCCTCCTCTCTTGTAGGTACCTGAATTGTCATCATTATCGTCTCTACTCAACCTCCCGCAGCATCTACCCCCTCGACTCACACCCACCATCCAAAGCCAATCGCAAAGGGGGTAGATCTTCGTATCCTTCCCCTCGGTGACTCAATTACCTGGGGCGAAGGTAGTACCGACGAAAATGGCTACCGCCTAGCCCTCTCCAATCTGATTACGAACAACGGCAATAAACTGAACTTCATCGGCAGCGTGAAGTCCGGAACCATGGCAAACAACGAAAACGAAGGTCACGGCGGTTATCAAATCGTTCCCGTAGGACTTACTGGGAAGCCAGATTACCTTCTGCGGCCCAACGTTGTACTTTTCATGGCCGGAACGAACGATATCGTTTTCGATGTCGATCTCGCTAACGCACCGACAAGATTAGGTGCCGTTGTTGAAGGGATTGTTACCGAGTGTCCCGATGCTGCCATATTGGTCGGAAGTCTGACACCACTGTTGAATCCGGGATGGATGAGCAAGATTCACGATTTCAATGCCGCTGTCCCGGGTGTTCTTTCTAAGCTTGCAAACGGCGGGAAACATGTGGCATTAGTCGACATGAGTAGGGTGAACTCGAGTCACATTCATACGAGTGATGGTATCCATCCGACAGACGAAGCGTATGCATTGATCGCTGCGGCATGGTATGAGGGAATGGTCGAGGCGGGCAAGAGAGGGTGGATTCAGAAGCCTGTGCCTTTGCCTGGAGCTTCACAGAGTCCGCCTAGTGCGACCAGCAGTCCCGAAGGCAAATCCAACAGTGACGGCGCTAGGGAAGGCAACCAAGACAGCAAGCTCTTCAACGATTTACCAATCAAAAGCACTTGCACATTGAATCAGATTATGGTCTCGTGTGCAGTTCTACTTGGCCTGATAGTTCTTGCTCGGAAAATGATAGCCGTATTTCTACGTAGATATAGAGTTTGAATGGCGCTACAGCTTCATCTATGTGCTTTGATACCGTGCAATTCATGCTTTTCCATTGTCATGGCGAACTTCCATGCACGCTGTGATGATGTCTGCAACGCATCGCAGACACTTATGGCTCCCAAGGTTGCGAATCCTTGATCAATGGCATTCGTCTCAGCCTAGAACCCGGGAATGCGACTTGCTCGGAGTGTAATCAGCAGTGTAAATCACTCAATTGATCCAAATCACTGTTACTTTCTGCCTTGTTTCAAAAGCGTACGCTGGCCATGCAGCGAGTGGCATGCAATACATGCAATACCAATTGCTTCATCAGACATACCTAATTTATCATAACCCATACCCGCATCAATCATAGAACCCATTTGGGAGGATCATCTCCCAGGATCCACAGCACTTGCCTTACTCCCGTCGTCTTCCTTCCCCATCACCCCCAATGCTTTAGCACCCCAAGACCAGTAGCCGCCAGCAGCTTTCTTTCCCTCCTTCTCCCCTTTCAGCTCATCTTTCCCAATCTCCTCGAATTCTGCTTCGCTCTTGCTCTTCCGAAGCCCATCTCCTAGCTGCTCTCCTGTCAAGCGCTTCTCCACATCCTTTTCAATAGCGGTTTCAGTCCCCAGATCACTAGCTTCCTTATCCAATGCACTCAATAACACCCTCAGTCTTTCGCTTTGCGTAGACAAGAACGTCATCTTCTCAGATGCGCTGGTCATACCCTGTGGTATAAGCGTGCCAGATCTAGTCAAGTCTTCTGCCTGCATCTCCCTGCTTGCGCCGCTGTTTGTTTTAACACTGCCAGCGGCAGCACTCAGAAGGCTATAGAAATCGCCAGCTGGCGCAGCTAGACCATCCCTTGCACTCGGCAAATTGAATCTCGATAGCAAGCTCTGGGTATAGTTTCCGCCAGTTGCCATTGATTCTGCAGATCTGGCTTTAGGCTGTACACCCAATACATTCTCTTTCACAAATTCAATTGCGCGCTTGAGGTAGGTCAATCCCACAGCTTTGGCGCGATCATGTGCGGAGATGATAAACTTGTCAATATCATGTTCGTGGTGTGCAAGGAAAGGGTGAATATAGGTCTGGTAGAGAAGCTTGGCGCCCTGGGTCTGGGGTAGGACGAGGTATGAGAGGATAAGAAGGCGGAAATATGCGTAGAAAGGTAGCCTGGAGATTGTCAGACAAGACTGTAAAGTAGCGGGATAAGCGGCGTACCATGAAAGGATAAACCATGTCCAAGATTCAGCAAGAGAGAAGCAAGACATAACCACCCAATACATAAGCCATGGTGTCAGTTGCGCAGGATCTGATGTACGAAGGGCTTTGTATGAAGCGAAGATCGGAAATAGGACTGTGACAACGGAACTGTCAAGCAGCCGCGTTAGTGCAAGCTCTCGATTGGAGCTGGATCAATCGACACTCAAGCAACGATTGGTGGGGTTCTGAGGAGCCTTTCTTGCGCAGCGACTTACGAAAGGAGGTTTGGGAGAACATCAAACATAGTCACGGCCAGGAAATAGGTTCAAAGGGCCGATCGGGGTAGAAGAAAAGAAAGACTCGTTTGCGAGAATGAAAGAAGCTTAGAGATGAAGATGATGTTGCCTTGCATGCTCCGATTCGGCGATTCCATTACCGTTATCAGCTGATACCATAGGGCTGAAAGAGCCGCTGTTAACGCGGGCTCCTAGCTCACTCTCAGCCCTATTGTATACCTCGGTAAAGTAGACACAGTCCGTATTTTATCCTTGCATGATGGAGTAGCCGTCGAGGATTCTCAAGCTTCAGGGTCTTCATAAGCAGCTCGGTCGTATGTCGTCAAAAGCTGACAGTGACGATGTTACCCGACGAGAACTGCTCCCTTTGAGTCACCGCCCATAAGCCTTGTCACCGATAATTCTTTTCCTGTAAAACTCCCATATTGTCAGGACCTGGTACAGGATTACCATCTATTCACTCCTCTGGCTTTTAGCGCATCTTACTCTACCCTGATAGCAAAAGTGTACACTATAGGACGTAATGTGTATCGCTCTTTTCACCACCGCTCATCCGTCTTACCCACTGATCTTGATCAACAACCGTGATGTATGCTGCACAATGCTCATCCTCTGACCGAGCTGAAAACATGCCAGGAGTACCTCAAGCGTCCAACGGCACCAGCACATTGGTGGGAAGCGCCTGACGGACATGTTCTAGGAGGTCGTGATCTTTTGCGCAATGAACAGGGCACATGGCTCGGCTTGACCAAGCAAGGCCGTATAGCTGTTTTGACCAACTTTCAAGAAGACAACCTTCAGCTGGAAGCGAGGAGTAGAGGTGAAATGGTAAATGCCTATTTGACCCAACCGGCCAATAGCCTAGGCAGCACTCAGGATTTCATTGAGAGCCTTGTAGAAGGTGAAGGCTTGAAAGGTGTTGGTGGTTTCAGTCTGGTATGCGGCAAGATCGGGGAACCTCTTGCAGTCATCTCGAATCGTACACCTAGTGTGGAAGGTATCACCTGGATTGCGAATGGTAAAGATGAGACCATTGGGCTGAGTAATGCGGCCTTCGCCAATAGATCGTGGCCGAAAGTGATACGTGGGGAGGAGCTGCTAGCTTCTGCCATCAAAGCGAATATTGCAGCAATGGCTCCACAATCCAGCCTCATTGAAGATCTGTTCCACGTTTTGGGTGACGACACTCTCCCCAAAAAGCCGAAAGGCATGGGTTGGGACAGCTATGTGAAAGAGCTGCGCAAAAGTGTCTTCATCCCAGTCATTGGTGGACAAGGAGAGGATGACCTAGGTGCCGAGGACCTAGCAGCTGCCACAAGCAATCAGCATGTGACAGTAGACGATAGCGCGAGGAAGGTAGACACAGGCGATGGCCACAGTGACGTGTATGGGACGCAGAAACAGACTGTTGTACTTGTTGATCGTCAAGGAATGGTGACAATTGTTGAAAGAACGTTATACGATGAGAACAGTAAAGAAATCCCGACAGCAGAGCGTGACCGAAGATTTGAGTTCTTTATCGAAGGGTGGAACGAAGAATAGGCGATCAGGATGTCGTGAGACAAATGGGTAAGTCGAACGGATTTGCGAAAATTCCGATTGTTCTCCAAGTGTTGAGCAACGAAACGCAGAAAAGGAAAAGAAAGGGGGGCAGAAGCATTTTGCAGGTAGTCCAACTCGAATCGTCAACCATTCCATAAAAAACAAGCATCGTTCTCACGAAATCATCTTGACATTATCTCTTCCCTGCTCCAGAACCTGATTAGCAGCCAATGCTACGTACTTCCTTCGTCACTGCGCCTTTTGCCTAGATATCCAAAAATACGCAGTCTCTTTACTAGTGGTTTCGCATAATCTATTAACAGATAGTGACCAAGGCACGAATACTCACAACCAAGCCAACCGCTACCTTTCGCTGGTCCTTCCAAACTCTCCAGGGTGTCTGCTGAAGTCTCAATGTCTCATCGTGGTAGAAAATACCTTGTATTTGCTAGATGATATCGAAGCAAACACAATGCAAAAGACTGATGACCTCCTGGACAAATGGATCGCCCCCATTGTCGTAGAAAAGTCCAGCGCAGATCCAGCGATGTCTATGCATCAAACTCACAAGCTAATGACGGAATAAGAAAATACCAGCGCCCTTTACACTATTCACTACCCATCCTTCAAAATTCATAACAGACATCTTTCATAAATCATGACCATTCCAACATTTCTCCTCCTACCATATTCTCAAACAATCAGACTCCCCGCATTCCTCCACCTCCCCCCATTCTCCTTCAAATAAAACCTCCCCCCCTCACTCATCCTCGCATTCGTATACTTCTTCACCTCCGGCAACGGCTTCTTTATATACTGGCTTATTTCATGTTTCTGCGACGGGAGCGGTGGCAGCGGTGGCAAAGGTTTTCGTGTAATGGGCTTTGAGTGGTGGGGAGGCTGGGGGTTGCGATTGTAGTATGAGACCATGCGGGAATTTGGAAGGGGGACGCGGTGGGATGGGGGAGGGGCAGAAGGGGATGGGGTCTGCGGAGTTTGGGAGGCGGTGGTGGAGGGGGGCGAGGGGTGTAGTGGCGGGGTTTGGGCTGAGACGGGTGGGCTGTTTGACTGTGGGGGAGAGAGGGATAGGAAATTTGAGGGCGTCGTTGGGGTTTGGAGGGGGCGCAGCCCATGGTTTGGGGTTGAGAATTTGTTAGTATCAAAAGTTGTAGTAATGTGTGTGGTTCTTAGAAGGCTGACTCGAAGTGTGGCAGAGATTGAGGGTCAGAAACAGCAGTCATGACAGCAGAGAGTGCTTGGGACTGATCAATGCGAGCATGATGAACAACACCTGCTTCATCCAAGGTATTGCTCGGATGGTCTTGAGACTTTGTTCCTTTGTACTCGACTAGCGCGAAGATTCGGTGACAAAGGTCATCCTTTGAGAACGAGGATCACGAAAGACAGATCCTTGTCTTTAGGGGAATAGACCACGAAACGAGACGTATGACTGAAAACTGATGTTCGGACAGTCGCAGATTTTCCCTCGAAGCAGACGATCTCACATTATATGAAACTAGCGAATTAAAGAACTGAAGAACTTTGGATACCATCGTCTTTTCTTGCGTCTTAAAACACCCAGCTCATTGCTGTGGTATAAACTGAAGACCCTGACGCGCCGTCGTCAATAACAAATCTTCTGCAAGCGACGTCCGCCGCGTGGCATAGTATTAAGTCAGGACTTTGAGCGTAATTCCCGTAGAATTTTGTCGTTCTTGTTGTAGAATTCCGCACGCGGGCTGAACGCGAAATGAAGACATAAGCCCAAGTCGAATCGGGGGCGGTGGAGTCGACGATTATAATGAAGGCATTGTTGATTGGCCTAGACCGATCACGAAAAACACGAGGTCTTACACCGCATTATCTTTCTCAAACCGCGTATCTTGCATATCCGAAAAGATTACATGTAGGCAAACCTACAATCCCGAGATACACTCTTTCGCGCTCCTAGGCTGCGGAGGGTGTTTTCCGAACAATTCGATGCCCAAGATATCGGCGAGGCAATTTCGGAACGGCATCACAGCCCCATTCCACTGACAATGCCAATACACGAGAACACCAGAAAGTGTATAAAGGTCGTGAAGAGGTAACTCCACCGCCAGATCAGCCGGTTAGCACTGAATTCCGAAAGCGAAACCGTCAAGGCAACCACGCACAGTTCCAGATTCAATATAAGAAGTGCGTGGATATTCGCTATTTCTTGTATCTCTCCATCAAATAAATCTGTAACAACGATGTCAGTCCCTAGTTCCCTTCGTTCCTATGTGCGGACACGTCCTCACTTTGACAGCGATTTCACAGACTGTGCATCCACATTCAGTCCATCATCGCCGGATTCATCCTCGAGGAGTTATTCCAGTTATTCCTCAACAGGCTCGTCTTCAAGAGATTCATGCACAGGCCGTTCTACTATGTTCGCCCCAGGCAGACACCCCGAGAACAAGAAAAAGAACATAAAATTGGTCTGGCCAAAAGATGAGAGGCATCTCAATGGCCGAAGCGGACAATGGAATAGATTCAAGGACGCGGTATCTGGCAAAGGAAATGACATATGTTAGTAGTCCTGCATATTTCTTTCCCAGTCAAGATGTTTTCCAAAAGCGACAACATCGCAAGCAAGCGAAACCTCCTTTCGCTCGCAAATCGGGTTTCAAGGCCCGCCTCAAGGCCGATCAGATTATCAGAGGATGATGCGCTGACTTTGGAATTTGCGCAGACGTTGAATGGTCCCGGAGAGATAGGCCTCGTGGTCCAGGCTTGATAGATTTGCTGCCACCAATAGGGCCAGGTCCGGGACCCAGGATGGATGGGGGATGTCCATATCCGCAAGACTACGATTTAGACGGTCCCATCTTCGCGGGCAGACGCAATGATGGACGAAGATACGACCACGATGGGCGGAGGCACCGAGGATACATGCCTGGAGTCGACGACCGGGAGTTCCAACGGAGATTCCCACGCGAAGACTTTGGGCATTTCGACCCTAGATGTAGACCGATTTCCCCTGGGTTTCGACCTCGAGGCATGGATAGGCGCAATGAGCGATCTTACCGTTAGACACATCGAGCACGCTGAGGACGAATCAAGGGCATGTCGCATGTGAGGCTTCCCAAGAATCAGAAAATCGTCCGTCAGCCTGCCTAGTCCTCTTCCTCGACCTTCTGACGGGGAATTGGGCATTCCGGTCGAGAAGACGTGAGCATTTGATACATGGCCGAGACTTGATATCCATATATGAAGCCAGCATCTCCTGAGCTAGATTAGCAAATTTCTAATCTAATATTCAGAGACGCACAAGAAGCAATTTTAAATTATCTGGCGACAGCCGTGCAGCCACGGCTTCCAGAATGGCTTTGTGCAGCTTTGTTTTCTCCTTGCTATTAATGGTATAGCCACCTTGACCTTCCTCTGTAGAATTGGGCTGGAGTTCGAAGTGTATGTGAGCTGGGGATGGTAAATGGATCTAGCGGTCTCAGTATAATATCCATGGATGCCTTATCACACTTCATACCTTGATCAACCTCGAGCTCTCTTCCTTTGATGCTTCAATAGCTGGATGTGACTCTTTGAATGTTTCTAGGATTGCCTGGATGTCTTCCACCTTTATCTCGACAGGAGCAGGGCATGCCACAGGATCGCGCGCATCAAGACTGTCATCATCTTTGCCGTTTTCGCTCTTTCCATCCAGCCAGTCTTCATGTTCCGTAACTAACCAATTCCGAATATCTGCCGCATTTTTCGATTTGCTTTCTTTTGCCTGCTGTAGAGCCTCTTTGCTGCGAGGATCGTCCACAATCTGAGCAAAGTTTTTGATGTCTGAAGCAGCAGCTCTAGCAGCTTGCGCGAAGTGCAGGTGCAATTGCTCTGGTCCTGGGGGATCCACAAGGACAGAGTCCATGACTCTGGGGATTGTCTCCCGGAGATGGCGAAGCTAGTGGAACATCCATGTCAGCCTGGGTTTGTACCCTTGAAGATCGCTGAAGATCGCCATAAAAACGCACGGCAGCATGCATGTCTTGCAATCGAGCTAGAGAGGATGTTATGTTTGCTTCATCCAGCTCCGTTTCAGTGTCCGGAACAGGCTCGGTAGGAGGGGCATCTGCAGCCATCTTGGAGCAGCCAGCTGAGTGCCAACGACACCGGACACACAGGGATCAACGAAGCGGAATGAATCAGTGATTAGTATGAGATGCTGAATTCAGATTTGAACGAAGTATTTGCTTGATACCTATACGAACTAGCGTATCTTACATGCTAGCGGTAAATAAACATGAAGACGCGTGAATAGGCCAACTCTCCATTGTCTATTGTCTCTATTGTCTCTATTATCTCTATTCTCTATTATCTCAACTTGCAGGACTCGGTGGCAAATCAGCATCCTGACTCCAATGGCTTGGTTGCTGTCCAAGAACGTATTCCATTTTCCCTCCATTCACAAAAACGTCCTCCCAGGTCACCCAAGCCTTGTCCCAGTCTTCTCCATTGACTTTCAGACTTTGAAAATAGATCGCTTCATCCCCGTCCCCAGTACTTGTGATCTCTAGATTCTTGCCATTCCCAAGATCAATTGTCATGTCAAATCATGGAATTGCTATGAGAAAGGTCGTTTGCCCGGTAAGCGGATATAATCCAATCATATTCCATAACAGCCAAGTCTGCATCGCGCCTGCATCGCTATTTCCAGGGAGGCCGCTGGGAGAGGTGTTGTAAAATCACCTCGCCACGTCTCTCGATCTTAGGACAGCCAAATCCTGACGCCCGCCAAAATTGAACAGATAAGGAGAAGCGAAAGAAGGCTCGTTTCCAGGATCAAATATCGTCTTATTGAATGCTGGATTGCCATTTGGATTCATATTTGGTTGAAACAACATGTCCAACTTCTCAATCCATTTCTCCGCACCTCCAGAGAGGGTGATCAATTCTTGGATATCATGATGCGGATTGAAGGTGTACTCCCACGGCGTAGCCTCGTAGTAGTCATCTCCCCAATAGCAGCCACCGCAGCTGAGCGGATCTTGGCCCGCCTCAAAAGAGCTGTTGGCGAAGCGGGGGACGACGAAGCCTGAGCTATTCAAAGCAGTAGAATAGGAATCGTAGTGGTTCCGCCCGGCTCCGAGCAAGATATTTGTCCGCGTCAGCACTGTGACCGAGACCATTTGCGACGACATGCAGTGAGTAGTCATTGGCAGAATACTCGACTGCGCGAGAGACAGACCTCGTGAAGTTTGGTGTTATATAACCATATTCCAACAGTCCGGCAACGCACCCCTTCCTTCCTTAGTAGAAGAATCTGGAGCTGAAGGATCACTGTTGTTGGGTGATGTAACTTCGGCGTCTTTGACCATCGCGCTATAACCATCATCCCAATTCACTTCCCCTCGAACCCCTTTGATGTACGCGTCTGCGAGAACATTATCGCCATTGGATCCACCTTGGCTTCTACCATTGAAGTTTGAGGAGCGCGCGTCTGGCAGATAACCCTCATGGCGCCATATATCTATGATGGAGCGCATTTGCTCTTCGTAAGAGACGGGCTGCAGTATTTGCATCAGACTTGTGGAACAACGAAAGAGATCCCAGTAAGTGAAAATGTCATCATAACACGGCTCCGATGATGACCATAGAGGATTTTCACCGGTCTTGTTCGAAGGAATGAGATGCATGCCATAGAGAGAAGTGTACAAAAGTTGAAGATAGTTTGTATCCGTTGAAGGCGTCTGTATCTTGGAGAATACTTCCGTGTTCCAATTATCTTTAGTTGTACTGACCAAAGTCTGGAAGGGCGTTTCAGCAGGTATTTCGTCGTCTACATATTGACAGGCCTTGGCCGATGAGATGAAGGATATGCCAACCCTTGACGTAAGGTTTGGCTTCGAAAGGGAAAAACAGCTCCTACCCTGGCATTTCCGGAGGCAGTTGGATTTTCTCCGTACTCGAAGAGATCAGTGTCGTTCCCGGAAAAGGTCAGATAATCCATTACGGGCGTATCGAAACGACCACAGAAGTATATAGTCCAATCTGGTGCAAGATTCCAACCATTATTGTAAGTACCGCTGCCTTGATAGCTGCCTACAGTAATATTGCCATTCACATAATGCTGGCTCCAATTCTCACGCTGTTGGGCAGGAAGAACGTGAGATACGTCTACGACCACATTTGCTTGCGTTGTAGCAGGAAATGCATAGCTGTACATGGCTACATGGCTAGTGGCCGCCAGCTGGACTGTGACGCCTGTCGAAAGCGAAGTTATGTATTCTCCAACCTCTGCTTGGTCTGCAGCCGACCGGGAAACCGAGAGGTCATCCAGTGGATTTGAAACATTGCCTATGACTGGCATCTGAGATACCACTCCGTATTTCGGTGCTCCGCCGGTGCCTGACTCGTGGGTCATGGAAAAGCCGTTTATGTTTCCTTGGGGCTGATGGCCTGAATAGCCATCTACACCGTTGTCTCTCACATCAGGACCAAGCTTAACGACCGAGAACGGCGCACTGACGACGCCTGGGAACATGTTTCCTCGGCCTTCGGTGCCCAGACTTGGTCGATATCAGTAGTGCTCTTGGATTCCCTCGGTGAGTACGTACAAAGGTTTGACATATTGCGTGTAGTCGATGGTTTGAGATAATGTAGAATCCAGTAACGGGGGTACAATAAAGATTTGGGACTTGGTTTTCATTTTCGAGAATAGCTTTGACCCGTACATAACTATACTGTTAGATATGAAGTGCTGTGCGGTATACCGCATCAAATTCATATCTTCCAACCTCACGAGATCTTAATTCAGAGCGACACAGACGTAGTCAGCTAAAGAATCACAATCTCCGTTCTCACTATGACGTAGTCACATATCCCAAGGCGAGGCACGGAGAAAGACGTCTGGCACGCAATATAGGGTAAGTCTAAGCCGTAGGGTTTAAGATTGGACGCATGCTCTTGGCTATTGGAGGAGGAATATTTTGTGCAAAACAGCGGATCAGAAAGGAGTATGTGCATGCGAGAAAGAGCGGCATTTTGATAGAGAAGAGTGACACCATCGACACAAAGCTCAATGAATTGATTCTGCGCATGTGAACCCAGCTCGTGCAGTAAAACATCCAAGACTTTGCATTCTACGTGCGCAATTGCGCAGTAGATGGTCAAAGATCAAAAACATGGCTCGGCAACCTCGTCTGATAGGCAGACGTAGTTGATGCAAGAGAACCCCCGAGTACATTTTGCGTGGCAGGTGATGAGGAAAGAAAAGGAAGTTGATTGGGAAAGTATTCGAGCACGAGGTTGACCGAGGGAGCCCATTGGCTGTTCACGTCATCCTCATCAAGTCCAACCGGCATCATAAAGTCTTGAATATCTGCTGATAGTTGAAGGAGAAGGGCATCCGTATGAAGGACGAAGCTAGCATCAATCACTGCCGGCCGTGATGGTCGGAGAAGGAGAGTGAGCTTGTGAGGAACCAGGCTCCCAGGTTCGGCGGGATGGAATGGCGGAGATCAAGTCTTGGCCAGGCTAAGGGCGGTTGGCAGGCCGTGATCAATTGGGTAAAGTATGCTTAAGACAGAATCATTAGGTACCTCCTACGTTTCGGAGATGGCCGCTCAGATGGAGTCAGTAAATGTTGTCATCGAAGACAACAGCTAGCGACATTCGGTTGATGACGAGCAATGTGCCGAACAAATCCTTGCAGCACCAAATCTTGCTTCGTCTTTGTTAATGGCTGGAGAAGTAGAAGCTCTGTACAAGCCCACGTATAATTATCAAGCTTTTCCTTTTCCACACACCAACATTCCAGTAGCACTGCCTGGTCACCGGAATCCACGGCCTCGAGGTCGAGGATACAGGTCATCGCTGTGAAGACGATAATCATTCCTCGGCCGACCACCATCCCTATCGCGATCAAAGAATGGCCTACCTCTTCCGCTGTCTCTTGGAGCGTCATAGCGAGCGTTACGGCGGTCATCTCGTCTATCGCGGTCGTGGTTGTCGCGACGGTCGTTGTGAGACCGTGGGTACTCGGGACGGGTACTCTCAGTGCTATGCTTATCAACACCCAAAACTTCAGTATCTACCTCCATTTCGTCCTCTTTTGCTGCGAAACCGTAGCTCCCATCTTGGAATTCTGGGTCTGCTCGTTTTTGCCGATCGGACTGCGCTCTTTGAGAGTCATAGAAAGCCGATGGCTCATTCCGAGTTGGATTGGCTGGTGGTTCTTTGGGTTCCACGGCTTCTCTGTTGCGCACAGAGGCGATATCAGGGCCGGTTGAAGGGCCTCCTGTTTTCAGGTAGACATGAAGGATACGGCCATCCGCCTAAAATCTCAAATCAGCATTCCACTCCATTTTCCTGAACTTATCGCTGTACCTTCTTATTGTTGAACGTTGATATGACACTTTCAGCATTGTTCTTCTCACTGAAAACCATTTCTGCAATGACCGTAGGCGAGGAGGTCAAGATCCTACAGCTTTGCATCTCACCGCCACTAGGTATCATGGCAGATTCAATATCCGCCGCGGTAGTTCCAGGGGCGAAATTACTCCCGACCACAACATAAGGACCTGCAGTACCTCGTATACTTATCTCCTCGCCTGGTCGTTTTATAGAAGTACCGTTGCGCGGTGATTGAGCAACGGCAGCGTCGAAGAGTAGATCGTTTTTGACTTGTCGTGCTATAGCATTGTCCCGAGGTGGGCGACTCACTCGAGGTCCCTTTGGTTGATTCAGGTCATGACCCCATGATGTTTCAATTTCAGGCTTTGGCTTTGGCTTTGGCGTGTTTGAATTCGAACGTTGAGAAGCCTGAAGACGTCAATGCCCCAAGTCATTTCATGCGCTTGGATCGTGCGCTTACCTTCGTTATACCAACTCTACTGGCCAGACTGCCTCCAGCGCCAGACGTGCGACTTCCATTACGCTGATCTTTTGCTCTACGCCCCGATCCTAGTATTTCATCTGCCAGCCGTTGCTTATCCCTTCTTCCTTGCCCTAGTATGTCGTCTGCTAATTTCTGTTTCTCTCGCTGTCGGCGGCCTTGCGCAATGTTAATGATCGAAGCAAGAGCTGGCGGCCAATGAATAGAGCTCACCAGCTTCAATGATATCGTCAAACGAGACGCCTTTCTGTGCTGCCATTCTTCTAGTGATTCATCGCTCCTGTGTATTAGTTCTACGGTTCAATCTTGTCACAGGCTGTAACGTGACGAAGAATAACTCGTGCTAAGAATGGGCTGTTGTGTATCGTGTACCTTAGGGGAAAATATATTTGGTGATCGGAGCTCCAGGAGCGGAATTAGTGTATCGCGCCTAGCTTAGCGTCTGCTTTTTACCGTACCGTACTTTCTCCTACGAGTAATGTGTACTTTCCTATTCTGCTCGTCGTCCCTTCCCACTTCAAACTTCAAGTGTTTGTTTACGTATTGTTTGGTCCAGTCTGGCGTTGTCTACTTTTCCGCTGTGCATGAATTTTGAATGATTGTGATCAGTGTTATACTGAATTTATCAACAGTCAACGTTTGAAATATCATGGCTTCACTTCGTAAACGGCTCAGCAAATGGGCGCTCGGTGGTGGTGATGAGCAAACCAAAAGGCCCCTCAGTATCGATCTACCCCGGGTATCCCTTGACTCTGGCTACCACAGTATGACCCAAAAGGGGTCGAGTCAAATCCCAAGTTTGTTACCTGAGCAGGATTCCCCCCAAGCTTCTCGCAAAACCTTACATAAGGCTCTTTCGACCACCTTTGACTACCTCGCAGACACAGTACGTCAGGGAGCTGCGTCTTTCCACCAACAGTCCCTCGAGAAGGATGACTACCTGTCTGAACATTCTGAAGTTGAGACCCCAAAGCAAACTCCGGAAAAGCATCGTCGCCGATCTTCGGTATTCTCCTCAGTCAGAAGCCGCAAAGCCATGTTCAGCCACAAATCACGAAAAGCTAGTGATGCCCCTGAACCACCTCCTACACCAACCCGAGTAACGGATGAGAAAGCCCCTATCCTTGATGTGTCCATCCCAAGCTCACCACATATGCACAACGACAGTCCGAAAGGAATCACCCGCTCCGACACGGTATGTGGAACAATAACTTTGTGGCCCTGTCCAGCAGAGGTAGCTGTTGGTTTGGAAGATCCATACATCGATCAGGACGATCTCTCCATTCGCGTTCGCTCTTTCGTTGCTTCTACGTGGGCAGCTTCTCCCTCTGCAAAACCGGACGTACCTACTGTTGACGACAAAGGCTATGCGGCTGATATCGAGACCGGTGCTGAACAGTCCGAAAGCGAGGCTTTCACTCCTCCTAGTTACCAGCCCATGGTCTCTAGGCTCTCAGAGGTTTCGGATGTTCCGGCAAATAGCCAGCGACAAGAAACACCACGGGCACGTGTCGATGACCAATCTGGCTCGCCTAGAAGGCCTCTCATCCCGCCTCGAGGTTCTTCGAACGCTCGTTTGAAGTCAGCGACAGTACCACAACTGACCTCTGATCTGCCGGGATCCAAGCATTGTACTGACAGGTCTGCCTCGGATGTGTATGAAGCTGACGCAGAATGCTCGGAGACAAGCCCAAGGGCAATCCCGAGTATGGGCTCTCGCATCAAATTCGAACTGGTCAGAGCGGATAGAGACCGCCGTTACCTGGCAGCAATGGTAGACAACGTCCATTCAGTTGGCGATTCACCAGCGCAGGTCGAGCTTCCGAAATCGCCGGAAGCATCCCCAAAATCAGAAGCTATCGGAGAACGAATCCCGAGAGCACCTTCGCCGAAGGGTGCATTCAGATACGACGTTGAAGCCGCCGAGAAGCGATCCGGTATGGAGCTATCTGAGGAACAAGACAAGGTTTCTAGTCGGTCTGAAGAGCAGCTTGCGTCATGCCTGCTATCGATGGGCTTTGGAATAGATGATGCCATGGCATTTGGGATCGACAAAGGTCCAAACTTTGACGGGTTACTCGTATCGGATTCAGAGACTGAGATTTCGGAAAATTCTCCATCACAAAACCCCCAATATCCGCAGCCCGAGGATGCTTACGATGCCGGTATGAGAGCAGCGGGATTGTCTGGCCGGTCCTACTCAAGGCTGCCGCCCTCTGCACTCTCACAATCCTTGGGAATGTCGACGTCAGTCAACCCAGCTCGTTCATCTATACCTGTTGGCCATTCTAGGTCCGCGTCCAATCTCAGTGACGTGACCGACGATAGCTGCGCAGTCACGACCAGTAGCCTTTCTTGTGATGCCCCACCACCATTTCCAAGTTTGCACGTGCGCTCGGAGGCGGCTGATCCTACTTTGACAGACTTGGATGCTTTTCACAATGCAGAGAAGGAGGACATACCCCTCACAGGGCCTGCAAACACTGGGTTCAAGATTCTTTCACCTGGAGGCGCTGCCTTGAAGTCGGCAGGGGAGGACGCCGTTTCCGCAATGCCTGACGACCATCTGTTTTATGCCGTGTCGTTTGCAGTATTTGAAGACAATATCGCGAGTCAGAAGGTCGAAGTGCAAGAGACCACCCCCCAAAAGGTCTTCACTGCAGCCAGACTGCCTGATTTTGGTTCACCATGTTCACCATCTTCTTCAGGGTCTTCAACCCGGAGCCGACGCACGATCCGACCCAAGAAGAAGACTCGTGGACGGCCACCCTTTACTGAGATGACAGGAAACGCGATCAAAAGAGAAACGGGTCCCTTGAAAGTCCATCCTTCTCAGTTCAGGGTGAAACACTTCAAATCACTGAGTGGAGACTCTTCCTCGTATGCTGGCCATGAATTGGACCCCGTCTCCTTCGCCGCTCCTCCTTCCCAGGAAGATGTCATTCCGTCCCCACAGAGTGATAAAAAAGCAGTCTGCTTTGCTAAGGATGTCGAGATTATCGGTCATGATGGTGGACTTGGGCGCGATTCGATGGACGCAGAAGACCTAAATGATGGCCGAGTGATCAAGAGAGATGTAGACAGGGAGCTCGAAGAGAAGCGAGACCTCGCTCTAACCCGTTTGATGAGAAGACTGACATCAGGTGATCTGAGAGAACAGGTCCGTGAGAAGGAGAACATCGAGGAACTCTTCAAGGCGGACAAACCTCGTTGGCGCGTCCCGTCCAAGGTCACAGACGCTTTGACATAGCGGAAAAAATCCAATTCTGGTACATGTTCCCTCATTGTATACTTTTTGAGTCTGATGGCTTTGGTGCACTCGGACGGTACTAAGAGGGTGTCGAGACGGTCGTTCTGGTCACACGAGATTAGCGATGCATGCATTACGAGAGCAAGATACCAATAGACGGTGATGACATGCATAGATACCCTGGATGGAAAAAGATAGCGTAGCACAGCATAGAATGGCATAGCATATTGAGCAGAGCAATGACATCAATTCCAACAATTCAACAGTATTCGCTGGAGTTGCGTGCCATGTTAGCTTTCTATTTGTCATAACAAAATGTGCTTGATAGCCAACGTTGAGTATTAGCCGTCGACCTTTTCGCCTCCAACTCATCAAGCATAATCTGAACAGTGGCCTACATAGCCTTGGGAGTCAAAAAACTTGATTTTCTACCTACTCAGCGCCCGCGAGCACTATGACAAGCCATTTTTTAAAGAGTACTAAGTCTGTTGTATTACACGCAGGAATGAAAGTAGAAGACCACCCAACGCCTGCAGTGCCTAACGCAATTTGCCGAAACCCTCCTGCCTGATGGCTTTCGCATTCGATCCGATGCCATACCACCTCTAGCCATCGTCAATCATCCCCACAAGGGAGGAAAGCTGAAGAGCGGGCCACTGAAGGGCACAAGGCCGCTGTCGCCATTCAGATGACGAATCGGGTCGAATTGAAAAGTAGATTGTGAGAAAAGATGATGAACCGAGAGCTCCAATTGCTCTACCTCGGAAGGAACCAGCCATGAGCGCACACGATACCAATGCAGATGTTGCAACCGTAGTTTTCCCCTTTGTCTATGCCGCTCCGTATTTTGCGCCTGTGAACGACATCCCTGGTATCTGAAGGAAAGAAGGTGAACTTTTGGTTTAAGACAAGTCTATCGAAGTGGTGCAAATGCAGGTATCATTGAGAGTGAGGCGCTCTTGAAATATCGGCCGGATGTAGGTCTGTAGGTGTTGCCTGGTGGGATTAGATTCGTGACTGCTGGTGTGGCCACGGATGATGATCGTTATGAGATTATTAAGAGACGGTGGTGAAGCCCTCTCATGAGGTCTCATCTGGCTTGCCATCACCTTCACGTTCCTTCCCCTTGGGTGACTTGGATCGTCGACGTTCGGCCGGTTGAGACTTCGTGACTGGTGGGGAGGTAGACGGAGGAGAGCCAGGGCCATCTTGTGACTCTAATCCTGCAAGGGCGCTATACACAAATTCAGTAAATAACAACACAGCTAAAGCAGATACGTGGAATCTCACCTGAAGGTATTCGTTCGAGAAGCAGCTTCTTTCTCATCTTTTTCTTTCTTCTCTTTCTGGGCGGGCGGCGTACCCGTCCGACTTGAAGCACCAGAGTCATCCTTTTGGGCACCACCCAAGGGTCGACGTGTATTCGATCCCCGAGGAGCACCGAACATTGACGATGGCCCAAATGTAGGAGCTTGACCTTGAGAACTGACTTGCCGGGAGCCACCTTTGCTTCCGAGTCTTCGTAGATCGTCCATGCCAACGGTGTTCTTGTGGTAGTCTGGTGGTGGCATCATACCATACTGGCCTCCTCCGGAAAAGTTGCGGGCATCGCCACGACCAATTGGTGGGCGACCACCACCGCCTCCTCCCCTGCGTGAGCTCTCTGCTTGGCGAGTTCTCTCTTTCTCCATTTCGGCTTGCTGAGCCTGATTTCATATTAGAGGCGTGGACAAGGACCAGGAGCTACTACTTACTTGCTGTCGAACTTCATCAAGTGTGGTAGGGCCTTTGAGAACGCCACCTTTCCCAGCCCAACGGGCTTTCCGGAGATCAATAATATCCTAGGTGATGTCAGTAATGATCGAAGCGTTGGCAGAAGGTGTCTTACCATAAGCATATACCTAAGTCGGCTTGGTAGGTTTTCAATTGCAACCATCTCGTTGATCTTCATAAAGTAAGCGTCCATCATCTTCGGACCCTTCTCAGTACTGTCCAGAGGCTGGCCAATGGTCTTCAATAGACTCGTGAGCGATTCCACCTCAGCCTCGTCTGGCATACCCTCATAGTCAACGAGCTTCTTCACGCACTCATGCATAATACGTTCCGTCAGCATGCCGAGCTTGTAGAGTTCACCGATGAACCGGACGAGACCCAGACCACGACGCTTGGCGGCAGCTTCGACATAGTATTGGTCCGACAACATAGTCGCCTCTTCCGTTGTGCCTTCGGGTTTGTCGCCGATGTTGAGTTTCCAGCCACGTTCAAATTCCTCCTGGCAACGGTTGAGCAAATACTTCCGGAAGAGTGCACCTCCATGGACGACTTCGCCCTTTTTGTCGCGAATACTTTCGTCCTTGATCTCAGGGCTCATAGACTCAAGCATACGCTTGCAGAACTGTGCGTACATCTCGGCCCAATGTGCCTCATCGGTAGCCTTTTCGAAAGTGAGCTGAATGACCTGTCGTAAAGTCCTGCCATCATTTTCATCTTTCGATTGACCACTGATTTCCAAGATCTGAACCGTAATCTTGTCGAATTTCTCTGGAGTCATCTTATTAAGGTTAGACTTGACCTTTCGCTGGACAACATCCGGAGCCATATGACCATCACCACCAGGTGCTGGCCCGGCCATGCCGGTAGCGTTAGCACCGATAGATCGAGGCTTCCATCCAGTAGCGGTAGTTTCGATTGGCCTCAGATTAGCACCAGCAGTCAAGGGCATGGCTTTGTTATCCTTTGGATCTTCTCGTCTGGTGGCTGCTCTACTGCCACGTTGAGATCCTCCACGCTGGCTGGCATTTCGGGGCGAGCTTGGATGATTCATTGACGTGGAGGACGGTGTTCGATCCATCTTGATGCCTGTGGCTCCAGGCTGAGGGAATCCTTGGGGCCGACCGACAAATCCAGCCAGAGGGTTGCTCATGGTTTGCCGAGTGGGAGCTGCACTTTGGCCTCGAGTCGCCGCTTCGTAACGTTGCTGCGAGCTGGTACCCGGCGGAAGAGTCCTCCCGCCTTGAGCAAAGGCTCCCATTGCTGGCATAGGAGCCCTATTCGAGGGTTGACGCCCACTCATCATAGAAGCACCGCCAGCACTACGTGTAGAAGGTGTAGCACGAGCAGATGAAGGCTCTGTGGTATCTCCGACTGTCTCCTTGAGTCTGGCATCCCAGGTCTCTGATGGCTTCTCTTTGAATGCTCCCTCGAATTGCATCAAGAAATTCCGGTCATATCGGAACTTACCATTCAATGCCGCGGTATTCAGTGCAGGATTTGGGGAAGAGATCGCAGTGGGGTAGGAGACGTCGTTAATTGACAGAAGAGGGCGGGCAGATCGAAGAGCCAAGAGTTGAGGGGTTGGTTGAGCAGGTTCAACGGGCTTAGTAGTCTCAAGTTTGAGGGCTGCAGGCTTTTGCTTGCTAGGCGCTTTGATTTGAGCCGTAGCAGGAGGAGCGTTGGAAGCAGGCGTTGCGTCACCACTGGCGGCTGGGGTTTCTTCAGCAGTGGCGTCGCTGACAGGAGTGGCGACTCCGTCTTTTTTCAAGGCAGCAAACATGTCTTCTCGCTCTTTGTGAGTATCGTCGCCCTCAGCCTCCTCAAGCTCTTTCAGTCTCGCCTCTTCCCTGGCCTCAGCTTCAGCCTCTGCTTTCTTCATCTCTTCGTCTTCCATCTTGAAAGCTTCGGCCTCTTTATGAGCAGCTTCTGCCTTCTCGGCCTTCTTCTTTGCCTGGTATTGTGCCTCTCTCTCTTCTTCCAAACGCTCTTGCTCTGCAAGCTCGGCTTCAAAGCGGGCAATCTCATCTTCTTGCTCCTGCTCTTGTCGTGCTTTCTCGGCAGCTGCATCAGCATCCTCCTGAGCCTTTACACTGGCCTTCTCCGCTTCTTCGGCTTCTGCCTTGTCTTTCTTCATTGCCTCGTCAGCTTTCATTTGTGCCTCGGCAGCTTCACGTTGTTTGTTATCGGCATCGATTTTCTCTTGGGCTATCTTGTCCTCGGCATCCTTCTTCTCTTGTGCTACCTTAGACTCTTCCTCATTCTGCTTCTGTAGCTCGGCTGCTTTATCCGCTTCCATTTTCTTGGCAATAGCCTCCCTCATTTCAGCTCTTTTCTCCGCGGCCGTCTTATCATTCTTACTCTCAGTACGAGATTGCTGTGTTTCGGTGTGACTTGAGGCACGTGGTGGCGGAGTGGGCGTGGAAGCAGCGGCAGGAGTTTGAGATTTGCTTGAAGGCGCGGGAGACGGAGCTGCTTTATCAAATTTGACGGCTTCTCCAGTGTTAGGATCCTTGATGATAAGACCAGCATTCTTCTTCTTTTGCGGAATTTGGAATTGGTTTGACTTCGGGGCTGGGCTATGTGTTGTTTGTCGGCTGGAGGCCGCTGCGTTGCTTACGGCCGGAGTACTACTTCCAGCTGGCGGCCTGCCCATGCTAGAATTGGGTCGATCCGAGTGTGATATCGCAGACGACGTTCGCGACATAGGTGAAGGCTGGCCCTGATTATTGTACTGGCCAGGATGATATTGCGTCTGCGGAGGGCCGGGGGTCATTTGGTTGGGAGGACGAGGGGAGTTCGGTGGCATCATGCCCGAATGCATGCCATTAGGGAATTGCTGGTAGTACTGGAAGTTTGGGTCATACCCTTGTGGCATGCCGTAAAAGCCCTGGGTTCTCGATGTCAGAAATTGATCAAAATTACCACTTGCAGGAGACAGGTCGATTGTCTGCTGAGCATTGGGGTCGCTCAGAGCAAATCGATCTGCGTACGGCACCATAGAATTGGGGTATTTTCGGGACGAAGAAGATTTGGGATTTACTTGTGATGGCCCCATGCTTTGGGGGTATCCGCCGTATGGATTTGGGTATCCATACGGCCCTTGATTCATCTGCGGGCTTCCTAGGGGGACCTGGCCAGGCTGCGGGTGAGCCGGCTGAGCGTTTGCTAAAGCTGGACTTCGAGCAGCTTGGTGAGGGGAATTTGTTGGGAACGGCGCAAGCGTTCGATTCTGCGCTTGGTAGGGCGTCATGTTCGGCGCGTTGCGTGGCTGGTTTGGGGGTGGCCTAGAGTTATGTCCTGCAAAGTAATTTCCCTGTTGGGGGTAGGGGCCCTGGAAGCTGCCTCTTCCACGGCCACCTTGGGAGGCATACCCACCTCTGCTTGCAGCAGGGCCCATGCCATGATTGCTCATATCACTATGTTGTGACTGTGATGACTCGCGGCGAAGATGGTTTGGTTGTGGTCCAGGCGCAAGAGGACCTTGTGGGGTACCGGACGGTCTCATCTGCTGTGTTAAGGTCAGCTCAGGTACGTGGGGAACAACGGCTCGCTTAGACTCACGCTTCCTTCAGGACCGTTGAAATTACCGAAACTCACGCTGTTGCTGTTGCCGTGTAGGCTGGATGGAGGTCGGCCGCCACCGCTTGAAGCTGGCTGTGGTATTGGTGATGGAGATGTCTGAGGTGACGTAACACGTGGATTCGATGGTGTGTTAACTGCCAACGAGTTTGTAGACTGGTTTGGTTGAGGAGTAGCGTTCGCCGCCTGTGGCGATCCCTCTGGTAGCGCTCCAAATTGAATGTTACTCCCACCTTTTGGTTTTCCTGCTACTGGTCCACCATTCGGCATGTATCCAGATGTGCCTGCAGCGCTGATGGTGACCGAAGGCTTCCGGCTGTGTTCGCCCGGCCCAGAGGTCGAGCTTGTAGGAGTATTGCCATTGACAATCGTGGATGTATTCAATGCCGGTACGGCAGGTGGAATCGTTACCTTGCCGTTCACCGGTGAGGTGACGTCCGGCTTGCCATGCTGTGAGCCGCTGACTCCCGCCGAAGCAGTCGAGCTGCCTGACGCGGAGGGAGGAGCTGACGTCTTCTTGGTCGCGCTGGCGTAGCTGGTTTTGGCAGTAGCAGAAGCCGTACCTGCGGCTTGAGGCGCTGCTCTGCCACTGGCTGAAGCCGAGGGCGAATGCGTTGGCGCAATAGCCTGTGATGCGGTATTTGGTGCTTGCGGTGGGAGGACTGGTTGAGAGATGCTTGTCATCGAGAATTTGGTGAGGAAGTTTTCCTAATTAATGGGTTGTGGGCCAAGGTTGATTCTATTCCGCGAGGTGCAGCACCTAAGAAAATCCTGGATGTCAAATCCGGGACGTGTTGAAAAGAGATGGAGTGGAGTTTGTTGAGGTGTCGAGAATCGATTAGATCTGTGTCGCAGTCGTAGAAGGAATGTATCGAGAGTTGGGTAGGGTAGTGTTCGGTCAGAAAGCACGAGACTTTTCGGCCTTGCACCCTTGGCGTGAAAGGAGTGTGGTCTCAACAGAGGTGAGTGTTGGGAATCGGATCCTGTGTTTAGTATACCCTAAAACTCTGCGTCATCCAAAAGGAGCCGCAAGAGATGGGATAATGGTTGATGTGATTTTGATTTGGATGAGTGGCGAGAGAAGAGAAATCTCAAAAATTCGCAAGTCGTAACAGGGTCAAATTTACGCTTAGCCGCATCGGGCATCTAACGGCACGTCTGGCGAGGCAAGTATTAATTTCGCCTGCAATTTATTCTATGAGAAGTCGCATCACTTTTCTTCTCTACATTCCTATTGATGGCTGTGTCTCGAGGAACTCCATTGTTTGTCCGGATTATGACTCTGTTCATCGTCGGCATGACCGTCTTGCACAGTTGCCTTGCCACGTTGATTATCGGCTAGGGATCATTTCAGGCTTTGGAGAGGCAGAGAAAGGAAAAGGTTCCCTGCAGTAGAAGTCAATTGAGTCACACGTCCTCGAGGACGCTGAGACACTCTGGCATATCGAACAGTGACTTTCTTTCTTTTTGAGTGTGGACTTTGGTGCTCAGCCCTGCAACCGTACCACACGGAGCAATACGAGCAGTCTCTCCCAACCAACCGCGCTCCTCCGGTAGTAATCCAGACCAGTCTAGCCCCAAACAAGACGGTCGTTTGTTAGGCAAGACACGCAGTCAACTCGTTGCCACCTCTTCTTCTATGCTAGGAAGGACATCGTCCTCTTTATCTCTACGTTAGTCGTGTCCAATGAATGACAGGTGGTGCAACTGGCAGGTGATGTGCAGCCCAATCTAAGGCCTGCATGAACGGCATTTTGTGATTTGCCCTCTAAGATGCACTGTGTATCTACCTAAGGCTTGGCTGGCAGTGCTGTGACTCATCCCTGCGTGATGAATCATCCCTATTCCCTAGGCGCTAGCGGATTCTTACATTTCGAAATGCACGCACCCAATGTGCCGTCACAAGCGATGCAAAAGTATTGTTCTGATTTTACAATGATGTACATCGGGTGATGTCTCGATAAGGAGAGCCCAGTCACAAGTATTGTTCAGTGGTCTTCATAGTTCATTTATCCTTCCTTGATCTACGGAGCTAGCGTCCTCCAGGAGTACCTGTACAATCCTACATGTGAAATCCTCGCCTCCTCTTTCACATTCCCATAACCAGCCGCAATTACCCTCTCATCGGCCTCAAAGCCCTGTATGATGCGCAGGTATAAGGCCGTGCGGCTTCACAGCGGCAACCTCCTGGCCATGCTTGACTTTGATCTTGCCATCAATGATAAGCTGGCTTGCTCCCACGTCGACGTTGTAACGACCACTACGCTGAAAGTACTTCAAGAAGAAGCTCACGTCATCTAGACCACCGTCAAGCTTGTAGCCGGCTTTGACGAGACCAGCAAGGTGGTCGGTATCTCTGCGCCAGATCTCCTGAGTCGCGCGTGTGCATCCGCATCAACATGGCATTGAGGATACTCGCGAATAACGGGTCCACATCTTCGTTTTCAAGCCCCCTTTCATCGTAGAATCCAGCTAGCAGTACATCTAGACCATCACTCAACGCCATGACACAAGTCGATTATCACTGCACAATAATAAAGTCGTATTCATGCTCGTAGAGGGCCTGTGCAAAGTCGTGGCCAAACTTCCAGCAGCCTACCCTGATTGCTTTCTTTACCGTAGTACTTACGCCTTTGAATTGACTAGAGTGGCACAGGCAGTAAACGGTGAAGCCATCCCTGCCCTTGAACATTGGGGAAAGACATCTCGCTGCTATGGCCTGTGACTTGTATGACATGTGGTGGATGTAGAGCACTCTGTCCAATAGAACCACCCACCTTTTCACGTTCGAGCTGCGCAGTCCAGCACCTTCAATCTGCGACTCATTTAATTGACTCTAAGTTTGTCTCGGTCCAGGCAAACTGAGGATTTTGACACGTGGTTCGGGGGGTAAAGATGGGCCAGTGCGAGGGAAATGGGACGTGGGGGAGGTGGTCTCAAGAGACAGGATCATGAAGCACGAGCCGATGGTACCTGTCATGTCTCAGCATGACATTGGACAGGAGAAGACGGAACATACCTTGTCCGCCAGTTGTCACTGACGTGGGAAATTCTGTCAATGATTGGGGTCGGAACGACCAATCATTGCAGATGAGCTGCAGGATTTCATGGCACCTTGCCCAGCATATGCAGTGTAATTTCAATCGCTGACCGCTCCGCAGAGATATTCAGAAGTCCCGGAAACTCAAACATCAACGACAGGCTTAGTAACGCCCTCCAGGTTTTCCATTACGGTTTTCCTTTTGCCATTTTCTCCTTCAGGCTTGCCACCGTAGACAACTCCCTACGATCTTCTTCCTCGCCCGGTTTCTTTATTTCCCTTGAGCTTGTGCATGGCGGCGAAGAGCGTGGAAGCCTTCCATTTCCATCATTGTTCTGCATAAGTCTGCCAATGGCTGGACCTCTACCAACATCTGTCCCTATGGTCGGGAAAGAGCCCTTCCATTGACTTTGCCATTGCAGCCCACAGCAAGACATGTGGCGACTGGAGGGAGCTAGTGTCCTTTATCTTGATACGGATACCCTGAGGACTAGACTCCAGGAAGAAAATAATCTTATCGGGCCCATTGAAGGTATGGTTATTCCCCAGCAGAGCAAGCTGATCTCTCCAACACGAACCCGGTAACAGCAGGCGATTGATGGCTTCGAAGTCTCGACTCAGGAGAGTCTGATTCAGAGAGTCGACGCATTCCGTAGCGATCTTGTGGACATCAGCCTTAGGTGGAGGGTTGGATTCGATTTAGGCCGCGGGCTTGAATTCGTTGTAGCCTGCTTTGACACATAGAAGGACGGGACATGGACTACTACTGTAGCTATGATGAGTGAGCTGACAAGATACCTGAGGGTGTTTGAACTGACCAAGACTCTGATATTTGGAAAGGGAAGAATAAGTGCACTCACGTCAACGGGCCAAGTCCATTCTGACCGAATGGATTCGTTCGTCTGATAGAAGCGGTCAACCTTCTATCGACCTTCTCCGCAACTACAGAAGATCTTTGAAGCCCCGCATCCGCAAAAGACTCGGTCTCGGTGGAGATAGAATGCCAAGATGCCAAGGCGCTTGTGAAATTTCACATCAGCCTCGAGTTCCGGGCTTGGTTGTCATCAAGAGTTCTGATGTCTCCAAGGTAGTGATCTGAAAACTTGGGAACGCCGAGGGGGAAAATCTGCCGACGTTTGTATGATGGTTCTTCACGGTCCCAAACAAGGGGTACTGTTGATGGCTTGTTTACTTCACATTCGATCCCCCAGTTTTCAACTTGCGTAACCCGGTGATCCTTCGCAGAGCGACAATCTATTTCGCGCATCCGTCAATGGGCTTCTTAGCTCGAATGCATACTTTTATGGTTTTGTCGTGAAATTGAAGTTGTTATTCCATTGGTCATTTAGAAAGATCGTCTATTCTTCCAGTCGTCATTGTCAAGTCTGTACCGCTGTTTGCGTAAGCTGAGAACAATCTTTTTTGATGAGGTGTTGGTCGAAAGACGCCGTTGTATCGGATCGTTGGTCAATTGTTGAATTAAGAAAAAGATGGTGATTTCTCAAGTTGTCTAACAGTGCAGCTTTACGAAGGTTCCATCTTATTAGACAGATACAAGTCTTTTGGAGGGTTTAGCAAGCTGTGACAAGTACTGAACGGAATTGATTCTTCTTTGTGATGGAGACGCCCTAATACCAGAGCAGTATACAAGACTTTCGTGATTGAGGACATCACTGTTGAAACAAAGACGGTCTAAACACCACACCAATGGACGCTTTCAAGATATGTAGTGGGCTCTGCGAATCTCGACGTACGGCGAGTGACAGACAGCATTGCAGTAGTCGGTGAGACGAGTCGCGTTTACTGACGGAAAAGGTTCCACTCGACTTTATTACTGTACGAAGCATTCTGTCAGCCGTACAGATGCAAGCAATACCGTCCCTGAACGATCATGTCCGGCGCGAGCCCAAAGATTCTGGACCGAGGGGACCCCCTTTATAACTAGATTCGTTAATTTTGAAGCTAGCTCAGCAAGCTTCCGGTGCTGGCCTGAGGGGAAAAATTCCGATAGGCGACCCCTGAGCTACCTTAGCGAGCTTAGATCTGCACGCTCCAAGAACTCCAGTCTCGGACATCCTCGATTGATGAAGCAGCCTTGTCAGCTCATACCCGGTGTCCACCTGAATGTTGTATCTCCTACAATATTGATGAGAAGTATCAAGTCAGTCACTACAGATGCTGAACGCAGGGGTCTGATGCGTCAATTAGCCACTCGTCGCATTTTGCTAGCGGCAGTGCGCCACATGGCAAGAGGGAGCTGACGAATCGAAAACGGAAAGCGCGCTTCTCTATCCGTATTAGCCTATGTTTTTGGCTGGCTGCACTTCCATATCCGAGCGCTCTCCTGTTCCTGTAGGAGCTGGTTTATCACATCTCACTCCACTTCACAGAAGCGTGTCGATTTTCAGAAGGATCTAACCTACATGGGCTCCAATCAGTTCCCTCTCGTGGGGCTTCGGGACGATGAAGACGGCCAATGTATGCCTCTGATCTCCACTACTATTGGTATGTCATTGAAATGTCCATGGACGTGTCCAATGAGGGTGTTCAGTCAGCCAGTGGCCCCAACCTAATTTCATTGGGTGGAGCCCGACCTGATACTCCAGCCAGACTTCACTGTAACCACTCAGGTCTCAAACAGTACGGGCAAGGACGACATCTGCGGTCTATCTCAGATAGGTAGTGGGGGCCGACTTAGTGGTCACTGCAGATCTGGTCTGTCGTGATCGCTTGTCCGCTGTATGCATCATCTGGGTGGTCCCCGGTCATTAGTGTGGCTGGCTGAAAGACTTGACAGCGGATACAGGCGCTGCACTGGCCTAGTCATGTTCGCCTACCATTGGACCTGGGCTGCTGAAGATATTGAACTAGTGTCGGCCTCGACATGGCTGGACTGAATCTAGTTTGGTCTCCAGCATCGCTTTTGTCTCTATTGGCACTCATGCTGGGTGTGTACCACGCTTATGATGGACGTGGGAGCGGAGAGACAAAGGTTCTAGATCTACCCCCATGCTTTCTCCTCATTTAAAATGAACTCGTAAGAAGAGCACTCTTCTTGTGTGGAGACTTGATGTCCAGTCCGCGGCGTCCTCAATCCTGTCGTTTGCATCGTTCCTGCTGCTGCAATATCATCTATGTCTGGTGTAGCATGTTAGGCCTCAGAGGTAGTCCTCTCAGTAGGTGAACCGATTCTCAATAGAGCTGTATCTGCTGTCTCGTATGGTCTGTTGATTAACCGTCCAAAGATCGACATCAATCAAGCTCTTCTAGCCGATACAAGCCTACTTCCCCAGGTGGAACACAAGACAACCACACGCACACCATGGCTGATGGCTCCACCCTCAATGGCAGTCATCAAGAAGCAAATGGCGAGATGTCTTCTCTGACGATGAAAGATCTATCCCTAGACCGTCCACTTGGAGTCAAGAAAGGCACTGAAGATTATGGGGGAAGCTACTCCAATACCCGTACAACACGTCGTAAGTTTTCCACTGTACATCCATGCCAGAACTACGTTGATCAACAATACAAAATGACAGGATCCAACATGCACTCAAAAATGGATACTGACAGTGAGCCTCGTGTCTCCTTCTCTAAGGACCAACAGATCACGGTCCTTCATGAGACGGTCATCTCAACCTGGAGCAAATTTGTGGCTGAATTTGATCAAGTTGATGAACACCTCATTGAATCCATGACAGTTGAAGGATTTTGGGAATACATTGAGCGGCAACGGCTTACATATATGCCGCATCGTGGAAGTCGATGGGACAAAGTCCTCAAGTTGGCCGAGTTCTTTGGGCTTCAGGTCTCCGGATATGCAAAGGCAATTGGGTCTTTTGTGCCAGAAAGTGAGGCGGCTGCGAAGTTAATGTGGGCGGCATCTCACACGCTATTGGAGGTAAGTCGAATTCCTTTGCTTTATCGGTGAATGGGGAGGCACTTTCAGTGTCATCAGGCTTATTGACCTGATGTCGAGCTGCTTATCCAATATCTATCGGGTCCAATTTTGCTAACTTTGAGAAGCTTGGTCCAGACAATGCACCGGCGCTGGAAACGACATTCGGCGCGTTCTATGAACTTGGACTATCACTCTCACTCCTTCTACGCCATAATGAGCTCCTGTACGCCAATAGCCACATCCGTATGGAGGTTGCTCAGGCCTTCAATGCCATGCTCGGTCTGGTCCGAGACGTGAGCACTTTTTACCATGCCCAGGTGAATGGTATGCTGGCCAATGAGACCACATTGGACTTCACGACTCTTTTTAGAAGACAAGTCCGCGAATTTTCCTCTCGGAAGAACCGTGTCGTGGATTCAATGTGGAAAGAAAGGCTCGGCGAGGGTGAATCTATGGAAATTGCCACACTTCGATCCTGGCTTAGCCCTCGTGACCGCATGCTAGAGAAACTTCACGAAGATCGAACACTCACTCCAGACCAACGGGACGAGTACACCTGTGAATGGTTTCAGAGGCAGCTGTTGGACTTCTCCAGAAGTGGGGACGACATTCTTGCTCTTCACGGCCCTGAAGGCTGTGGGAAGACATATCTCTCTCGTTGGATCGTTGAAAGACTGCAGAGACCACTAAGTAAAAAGATTCGTAAGCCAGCCTGCTCATAAATTTATCATAAAGATTTCGCTAATCCAGAACATTCTAGATGAGACCCTTTTCTACACCGTCGAAGCTGACATCCCAAGCACGAAAACATCGCTGGCTGTTGCCATGAGCCTAGTGCTACACCTTCTTGAGAAGAACGTCGGCGATACGCGTCTGTTTAATACTCTCACCAAGGCCTATGATCTTTCGATAACGAAGGATGTCAGTGCTAGCAAGCAGGAGGAAGCTTTGTGGAAAGCATTGGACGTCGGATTGGATCAATTCAAAGGCGGCAAAGAACACCTCATGATCGTGATTGATGGTCTCGACGAGCTCAAGAATAGCGACAACATCAAATCAGTGATGGATCGTTTGGGCTCCTTCACTTCGCAACATAGCAGGCTTCAGGCCATTACTCTGTCCCGAAACTCCCCTCCCAACCCGAATCATGGAAAGGTCCAACCGTTCCAATTCAGACCCGACCACACACACGAAGACCTCCGACATGTTGCAGAGCATACACTGCACAAGAGCGTGCACTACCGGGACCAGAGTGAACACAAGCAGGAAGTCATCGTCGATCAGCTCATCCACACAGCGCAGGGAAACTTCCTTTGGCTGCTTTTGACGATTTATTTTCTTCGGAAGGAGTCATCTCATGAGGGGTTTGAAAAGGCTGTCAAAGCTGCTAAAGATACTCCTCAAACGCTGGAACAGACCTTTAAGAGGATTTTTGACACTGCTGTCGACTTATCCCGGTCGGATGCCCATCTAGTTTTGTCATGGCTTCTGGTTGCGGAACGGCCATTGGCATTGTCGGAGATTAAGAATCTTCTCCAGATCGATCTGCACAAGGGTCACAGTGTCGAGCGTAAGACTGACTTGAGGAAGGACATCCATGACACGTTAGGGCCTCTGGTGATGTTCCAGAATGATTTCGTCAGATTCCGACACCCAGCCATTCGAGACTACCTGATGGGCGTCCAATCTAGTGGAACTTCAAAGCTTCTCAAGCCACGAGATGCCCAGAAGGACTTCACGATGAGGCTTCTGGCCTACTGCAAATTCAACATTACCCAACACCAAGAGCCATCGTTGGAGGTGATTGGAAAGACGCATGTGAACGAGCTCTTCGGCCAGTATGTCTTGCTTGAGTATGCAGTACGAAACTGGACCCACCATTTCCGATGTTCGTCCCTGCACCCGGGAGAATCATTCCAGCTTCCTACCGACTTCAAGGGAATCTTCCCGGGCTCCACACTGATGGCCATGCTTGAGTGGGCTTGCTGGTCCCCTCAAAAAACCAGCCAGGAATCGTATGAGCTCGCACTACGTGTGCGAGAGTCGACATTCACCGAAAAGCATGAGTGCGTGCTCCAAAGTTTGATCATCTGCGGGACGTATTTCAGGAAGTCAGGCAAGATCACAGAAGCTGGGAATTGCTTCTATGGTGCTTCACGCATCGGCCAAGCTGTGCTACGCAAAAATCACACGCTCATTCTCACTTGTGCGACGACATTCTTACTAGTCACCGAGACCATCACCAGCACGACTCGCACAGAACTCACGACCCGAAAAGAAGAGACGCTAAGATTCGTCATTGATACCTACAAGCATCAACATGGGCAGTCCCATGATCTTGTGATTAAATATTACAACATGCTTGCTCAACTTTATGTCGAGATTCGCGAGGAACAGAAAGCCGAGTCTGTCTGGCGAGAGCTTCGAGAGATTGTCGTTGGACGCTTCGGCAAGGGCTCTGAGGAAGAGACGAGTATATCCGAGCAGCTTGTCGTTGTGCTCAAGAAAAGCGAAAAGAAAACGGACGTGTTTGAATACGAGAAAGGTATATTTGATATCACCACCGAACTCGAAATATGTGACATGCGCCGAATTCAATTGACTTTGGAGCTGGCGTTATCCTATGAATCGCGTAAGGAGCTATTCATGGCTGAGGAGCTCTACATCACACTTTGGAGGCGCTTAACCGAGCGCTGCCATCACTCTCATCATGACGACGGAGTAGAGATACACATCCACATGATCGAAGTCGCTCTCGAATACGTGAGATTCTTGCGACGTTGTCACCGTCACGAAGAAGCTTGCAACATCCTGATCTGCGTATGGTCCGAGTATCAAGAATACACTTTTGAATCGGAAACCCTTTTCCTACGATTGAAGGTTGTCGGCGAACTTATGCGGGCCGTCAGCCTGCTGTCGCTCTCCATCGTTGTGTTCAAGAAGTGTTGGAGTTGGTTCAAGTCCCGAAGCATCACTGAACATACGGCATCTTGCGAGGTTTTGATCGCTGAAGTTACGGAAGAGATCATCACGACGACTTCCTCAAGCACAGTCTCCACCTCAACCACAAGATCCACAACAACGTCGGCGACCACCGAGACTGTCATCAAAGAGGTTTTCGAATCGACACTGACCAGCAGAGAAGTAACGTCAGAAAAAATCTCGGTATGCAAGAGCCTCATATCCTACCGCATGAAGCTGGAGCAATGGTCACAAGCCATTGAGGTCACCAGGAGATCCCTTTCCGTCATATGGAAATTCGTTTTATCTGGGGCTGGAACCATTGCTTTGCCCCAGAATTTCGGACATGGGGCGATTGAAATTGCGATCAGTTTGGCCATCTGCCATCATCGCTTGCATCATTACCACGAAGCTGAAGAGATTTACGTTCGCATCTATCGTGCTTGCAGAAATTCCTGCCACATTGAAGACGGTGGTTTCGTTCGAAGTTACGAGGTGCTCATCAAGTTCTATGAGGAGCATCATCACTGGCACGGAATGATCGAAGTCTATCAGGAGCTCCTCGTTCAGTATCGCAAGACGTTGGGAGCGACTCATTACTTGACGATCCGAACACTTTACATCCTTGGCTCTTTGTGCGCTGAGCATGGCCATGGTGTTGCTCAAGAGTACTACTTGGAGATTATTGAAGTGCTGAACCATGGATCCAAGGTCTGCCACGTTGATGCTTTGGAGGCCATGTTCATCATGTGCCGTATTCACTATGAGGAAGGGCACTGGCACAAGTTGAAGATTGTCTGCAAGATCCTCTGGGAGACTTGGAGAGACCAGCACCATGGGCATGACAAGTTCACTGCTGATTTCATAGAGGTAATATACCTACGATACCGATACGTGCTGGAGCATCATGAGATCTGCGAATACTCAATCCTTCGGAAGTTGGCCCTAGAATATCGCAATACTTGCATCAAGGTCTTCGGGGCGGCTACTTCGATTTCAATCAAGGCCTCCATTGAATTGGCTGAAATATGCATGAGGAACGAGACCTACATGCACGAAGCCGTATCCATCTACGAAGAGGTCTTGACGATCATCAAGACCACCACTACCACCACCACGACTACAAAGACATCCATTGTCTCCACCACGACCATGACCAGGATCAAAGAAAGCTTGACGAAAGGATACGTCTCCATCTGTAACCATGGATCGGTGTCCTCGACGACCATTGAACGCGCGATTACCGTCATTCAAGAGCGCTTCGAACACCTTAAGATAACATTCGGCTACACCCACCTCGAGACCTTAACTTGCCTCCGCGAATTAGTTTCCTTGCAATTGAAGATAAACAAGCAGGAGTCACATACCGTCATTGTACGAACACTCGCCACAACGATCATCGAAATCATCAAGACCGAAACGCATTCCAAGAGCCTTCACGAGACTGCAAAGTTCCTGGGCGATATTTACGTCGACTGTGGACTTCTTGAACAAGGCCGCGTCATGATCGAGGAGTTACGCCTACAAATTATCACCGGTGCTCCCAAGGACCAGTCTGGCTTCAAGCTTGACAAAGCCGTTGGCAAAGTCTCCTACGTCTTCCTCGTGACGTTTGAGCAAGTTATCCGAGGACAAGTCATTAGCTACTCAGAGATCATGGCCGACCTTCTCACAGAGACATATCTGTATGAATCCTACCACCGTTGTATCAAGTCTCAGAACGACATTACCGTGGTACTGGTACATGCAGCTCGACTGCGAGCCTTCTTGGCAGGTCATGGTCGCAAAGCTCAAAAGGAAATTCTGCAAAAGGAGTCATTCGAGATCTTCGTCAAGAAATTCGAAGCCGTCATCAAAAGACGAGACGATATCAGATTCACCTTCTACCTAGGTCTACTCCACGAGCTCGAGAAAGAAGTGCGGGATGTAAGCATCGGCAATGCTGCATGCGCTGGCAGCATCACTGTGGTCAAAGAACTTCTGAATGCAGGCAACTACCAAAAGGCATACGATGTCGCCGCCTGCGCCCTCGGGTTCATCAATCAACAGCGGGCCTTCCACCTCTTGCAAAACGTTCCATACGGCTTCCAGCTTTCAGCACTCATGGTTGGCCGTCATCTTGATAGGCCACTTGCTGCGGACATTAATCCCAAGCTTCGCGAGAACATGTTGGAACTTTCCCGAAACATCATTCGCGAAGTTCTGAAGGCTTGCAAAGACTCTAAAATCGATTTCGTTCGACTCAAGCTACGTGAATTGAATGATTTTGCAGGTCTTTTGGGAGAGCAGGGGAACTTCGCTGATCTTGAGGTAAGAAATTCACAATCCAATAACTCTGTACCATGCTGATAATATGCTTTAGTGGTTGCTTGATCTCTTATGGTCCTCACGCGAGTTCCAGCAAAATAAATCAAAACAGAACATCATCGCCATTGGCCGCCACTTTGTACAAGCCCGCTACCTCAACAAAGATCGTCGCTCCCGTGCCATTCGACTTTGCGAAGATATCTGCTACAATCTTCGTCGGGTTTGGGGCTCATTGGATCCCAAGACCTTGGAAATGTCCGACCTCCTCTCAGAGCTCTACACATCCATGGGTCATTACCGCGAAGCCCAAGGCGTGCATGAGAACGTTCTCCGACTAGTAGTCGAGGGCGACGATGGTGACGACAGGACTCATGACACCATGGAATCGGAACCAGCTCGGAACCAGCTCGACCTGCTCAAACAGAGCTACCTCCGACTTCAAGGTTGGGACAAATCTGCTGCCTCATACAAGGAACTCGTTCATTCGGTGATCCAAATGTACAAGGGCCAGCCAGGATGGAAAGACGTCGGTGGAGCAGAAACGTGGAATTCCAGCAAGGAGAAACCTTCTGATACATTGGGCAAATTCGTCGCGCCAAAGGGCGCGGATTGGGAATTTGTGAAGAGGGAGGACCTCGATGACCAAGGCGATGCTCGTGAACACAAAGGCTCACATCTTCCAGGCATGGGTGTGAAGCGTGCCACAAGCAATTGGGGCATTGGTGAGGTCCAGCGCGTGCTGCATGGCTCCTCAGGAAAGCCCAATTCCATGAATGGGCAAACAAATGGCGTTGGGAAGCAGCAAGCGCCGAAACCCATGCTCTTGGATGATGACGATGATGGCTATGAGAGTGCGACTGAGGGACCAAAGCCAAAAGGTATCAAGGCATGAGTTGTAGTGGCTGGGGCAATGACGTTAAGGCGTAGGAAATGATGGCGCTGAAGGATTAACGTACAATCATCCTAATTCTTTTCTTGATCATTACAATTTTGCATAGCTGTCGGTGCTGATAGTCACAATGAGAGTTCTATCTTCCTCATCCCCTGCTACGGTACTCAGGCCGTCCTTTGCCATCCTCATACCAGCGATCACGCACCAATCTCAAGTCTATCATTAGGGAACTAGACCCAGTATACTTTACAATTGCGGGCATGGAATTTTCTGGACCGTGGGTAGACACGGTGTGTACTCACTCCCAAATAGACGATTCAATGACCTGACAACTCGGACAAAGTGAAGACCCGTGTGGTATCAAGCTCTCCGTGTGGTTCCGAGATTCAAGCCCACGGCCCTTGAGGTCTCGGAATCTCCTCTTTTTCTCCCCACATCTCTCGGAAATTTAGCGGAACTCTGTAGCCATTCACTCTACACGTGGTGTTCCAAACCGTCGCTTCGGGCTTGCCGAGACTCCTATTGCACTTGTGTCAATTATTCTCATGGTTGCACCGCATGTGGTGGCGAATTGAGCAGCATCTTTCATTCCCTAGGCCGCAAAACTTCCTAGTACGTTCAAAGTCTAAACAACATCCACTCTCTCCTCATTTCTTGGTATCAAAATTTGAGATTAGCCGGGCGGTCTATGCATTTCAGTCGAACAGGCCTTGCCACGAAATACTCGGTTTTAGGCACACGCCGCTCAATTTCGTCTAGAATCCACTATGCTCAAGAAGATTGTTGTCTCTCCTACGACATTTGAGAAACACAGACAACGAAGGTTATCGGTCGTGGGTAGGTAGAGAGATGTCATTGATTCTATCTGATGGATCTGGCTTTTAGAGCTTTAATGCTGACTAATCATATCCTCCGCTCCTTCCTTACTCTACAACTCCCATTTAAATATAAAAGAAGCCCCTGCGACCGCTTTAGAAGAAGCCTTATAGGGGTATATACTTTATAGGGAGAATCTTTAATAACTATAATTAAGCTTTAATCTATATTTATATCCTCTACTCTCTCCTTAAACCCTTCTATAGCTCTCCTCCGACGACGCGTATCTTCTAAATCTCGTAGCCACTCTTCCTCTATAGCTACCTTTAGCTCTTTTTTACGATTATTTATAGTATTAGTAAAACCTTTTTCGTAAATCTCCTTATAGATCCGAGCTTCCGACTCCTTTAGGGCGACTATAAAGATAGCATCCTTATTTATAATTAGGGTATTTTTATATTCTTTAACTATTTAATTTTTAGCTTTAATACTCGTAATACGCTCTATCTCTCTCGTAGTATCGTCCTTTACGTTTAATAGGATAGCCTTAGCTTATAAGCGGGACTACTATAAAATTTTATCTACTCCTTTCTCGGCCTACTTTATAAGGTTATAATAATTAGCTTTAGTCTTAGCTATAGAAGCTTTAGCTCGATCGAGGAG
>JAABUP010001917.1_pt1 | contig 42233 bp, 62 predicted proteins | sample 5559201 | NCBI WGS metagenome assembly JAABUP01 (sample SAMN10711887, study PRJNA513373) | rock metagenome | isolation source: Antarctica rocks | place: Antarctica
TGAAATTGATAAGGAGCATCCACATTCTGCCTGTCATCAAAGTTGCCTTTGATGATTTCCCATCCGCCACGGGCCACCCCGAACGGAATCAAATCCCAGCTCCTGGATATCACAAACGTGCGTGCTTGATCTCCAGTGTCCCGTCTATTCCCTATACATACGACGCCGACGTCTCCATGTAGCTCACACGACCGTGGCTCACACGACCGTGCGCTCGTGTGACTGCTCGAAAATCACATTGAACAGCTCTGATCGGCTTCATCAAGCTGGGATTCTTCCTCTGTTTTCTTATCTCAAACAGAGCCCAAACCTACGGCTTTCGGCTTAAACTCCCTTCCTCGGAATGTCGAGCGAAGGCAAGTACCCAGCAAGTAAGGAAGAGCCGATGGCTCGATTTTGGATGGACGATCAGAAATCTCCATACGTCTCTCGCCTTGTCTCGTAACGCACGTTCGCCCATGTCTCGCTTGACTTCCGCCCAATGACACTACTCGACACCACTCACCCTTCCGATCAGCTCAGTCATCTCGACTACCCACCCTTCCCGACTTTTCCTACACCAAGCCGCATCCACCCACTCCAAGACCGTACCATGCCACCCCCAAATTCCATCATCCCGCAATCCCTCTCCCGCAAACGACAGTCCCTCCCGCTTCGAGACGATCTCCCGACCGCATCCACATCCACGTCCAAACCCTCCTCACCCTCCACCGCCCCGCTCTCGTCCCCCGATCCAGACGATACCGAGTACGCCCCCTCCCGCGGCAAACGAAGAGCGGGCGGGAAGGGCGGGAGCAGTCGACCAGTCTCGAGAGAGGCGTTGAGGAAAGCGAATCACTCGTTGATCGAACGGAGGAGGCGAGAGAAAATCAATTATGCGTTGGGGGAGTTGAGGGGGATGGTCCCTGGTCTTGGGGATACGGGGGGTGGGCAGGGTGGGGAGTTCAAGCTTGAGGTGAATTTGGTGTCCGTCGGTGTGATTGAGCTGACGGTTAGCGTGACAGGTGCTGGAGAGGACGGTGGGCTATATGAAGGAGTTGAAGCAGCGGATCGAGGATCTCGAGGCGAGGCTTGGCGAGGCTAGCGAGGCCAGTCACAAAGCGGCCAAGCGACGAGTACGACCTGCGTCGAGGGAAGAGCTCGAGTCAGATGGGAGTGAGGGGAGGGACATCGATATACCTGCCGGCCCATCGATCAAATCATCAGATTCCCCGCCGACCCCAACCCTATCACCAGAAGACCATCAAGACGATCCAGACGAGACCGAACCCGAGCCAAACCTCCCTCCACCGCTCGCCTTCGCCTCAGAACCCGCTCACTCCCCTCGCCAACCGTCTATCGCATCCCTCCTCGCCGCCGCTTCGGCTCGATCTCAACAGGTCCCCTCCCAACCCGCTCCACCACCCGAAGCGACCAATCCCACCCTCTACCTCCCATTTCCCACCCCGTCCCCTACTTCCCCATTCCTGACCTATCACTCCACCACATCCACTACCACGTCCGCAACCGGCCCAGCCGAACCATCCCCATTCCTCGCCCCACTACAGAACATGTCCCTATTCGGCGGAGCACTCAATCTCGACCACTCAAACCCCAATATTTCCCCAACCCAATCCTTTCACCCCAAACACCCCTCCCCGCCAGAGATGCCACCCTCACGGGACATCCCGGCCGAAGAAGCTGCCAATCTGCTGTTGGCTTTTTCGTCGCCCGACACGCTAAGAGGGGCCACACCGAAGATAAGGCCCGCTGGAGTGAAGGAGAGACGCTCAACGCTTGAGAGCGAGGAGTTCGTGCTGGACGGTGGGGTGGCGAAGGAGAGTGCGCGAGGAAGAAAGGATGGGAAGGAGATAGAGACGGGAAGGGGGACGGGGATGGTGGGTAAGACGGCGAGGGATATTTTGAGGATGTAGACCGGGCTATCAAGGATGAGCAAAGTCCATGCTGCCTTGACCGACCAGCATGACCGGATAGGGTGGGGGGAGGGCGGAGGGCGGCTTTGGCATTCGATATGAGTACGACGAATGTGTAGACATCTGGAACCTGTCCCAAGAGGTTCCATGGTCAGGCCACCCTCTCCGGCCACCCTGTTCGGGCTTGATTGCATCCGTATGAGCCTGATCCCATTCCTCGATGGTGATCATTTCATCGACTGATTGGAGGTGGGCAATTCGGCGGTAGGTCACGGGGGGCTTTTGTCAAGGAACACTCGACCGATGAGATCTCTGATCGAAACGATGCGCCATCCACACGAGCACCTCTCATAGCTTCCCTTACCTGATCTCGCCCGTTCCCCGTATCACGAATGACAAATGCGATTGCGACTTGATGAGTGACAAGCCTAGGATCTGGAATTCAACCCCTTCGACATCCATTCCCTCCGCACATTACAATCAGCAATGCCAGATGACCCCAATCTCGGTGATTATACCATCGCCATCGCCAATCCGGCCCAACGTGATCAACACCGGGAAATATGGCGAGAAGCTCGTCTACCAGAGGTTGACTCGGGCGTGTGTTTGGCCCATCATCGCCCTTCCGTGCCTGATTCGATAACAGGTATACAAGGAGCAGATGAATCATATGTTACGGGCTCCATACTCTGGAAGCGGCAGGTACCATCCCGTGGTCAGTCGTCACGATTCACCACTATAATTTGCGTGTTGATGAAGTAGAATCAGGGTGCTTGTGAGACGGGGCGAGGAAGATGGGCAGGCTTATAGCTTCGTCGAGACGACTTGACGTGATGCGTTTGCGAAATCGTCGGGCGACGGCGGGTTGGTAGAGTCTGTGAGTCTGTACGCGATCACGCTCGTCATCACGCCCGAAGGACATTGCCGTGGGTTCTTGTATCGAGTCGTCTGTCTTGCGGCGTGCTTGACGACGTTTCATCAGGCAAAGGATATGCTCATCGACTATTGCGAATGATCCACCATCTTCTGAATCCAATCAACGTGCCCTGGTCAAACGATTGGGGGAGCGAGCCGACCCTCTCACCCGATATCAAAATACTCCCCGCAGCGGCGAGTTACCTCTCGAGCGTTGCGCCGGATGGGTTTTACGAGAAGGCGTATCTTGGTCCGGATGAAATGAGAGGTTGGGTTGGATCATGTGCGATGATGCCTCGAATGCTCGTCTCACGTGGACGATGCCAACACCCATTGTATCGGCTCCGACGTTGGATTCAAAAGATCAGCGTTGGGACTGGAGCTGGGTATATCACCGTGATCTCGAGCGTATGGCCAACATCCTATCGACCGAAGCGAAGCGTGCGCTGGAAGATACCAGCGTCGAAGAAGGAATGACGGTAATCCGACCTGATCCAGCGAGTCCAGGCGTCCTGTTCTACCTCGAATTCCACGCACTCACATGCAACGGCTGCATCGACCTCCCAACCTCCCCCACCACACCCACCGGGATCCACCTCCGCCCCGGCTCATCTCCCTCGGCACCATACTCAGCCGGAGATCCACTCGTCCTATTCCTCCCATCTTGCTTCAAGTCCGACGAAATGGCAATCGCCCTCATCTCAAACCTCACGTCATCCATCATGCCGACCGTATCTCCGCTCTTCAACAAACACCGGGGCCAAAATCACTCTGCGCATTCGGATTGGAGAGGGACGATGTTTTCGTTCGGTATTTGATGGAGAGGGGAGCGGCGTATGAGGATCGGAAGGAGACCAGGTTTCTACCCGCGGGGGTCGCTTGGTATGGTCGACGTGGGACGGGTTGTAAATTGGATGGGTTGGAGTTGTGGGCGTATGTCTGAGGAGATACGGGAGTGCGGAACGATTGGAAATGCATCACAGCTTGTCAAGCTGTCAGCTCTCTCCAGGCGTGATATGAGAAACAGGATGGCACGAGCAATGCTCACGTGATGACGACCAGTAGCGCAACCTTCGCTGCGTGCATGTTGCCTCTCTGTCCACCTTGGCACCGTCGCGCTCCCTGATCTGTTCACGACAATCACGCGGGATGCCCTGTTCTCCACAACAGTCGATGTTCCCATCGCACCGTCATTCAATCACAACGGGAGCGCCGAGCGATCGAGATAGCACGACGCGCATGATTTTGCGGCGGAGTTGCTGAATCATTTCAACGCGGAGCTTCTCCCATCCAGAAATTACTCCTTCAAACCACTATTTTCATGTCCACCCGAATCCAATGCCCTCCTCCCCGACATCCATCCTCGTCCACGCCGGCGATCAATCGCCCTTGTCCTTCAAACCCTTACTCCCCCACCTGACCTATCCTTACCTGACCCCGTCCCTCCTCTCTTCGAATCCCGAATCGAACCCTCGACCCGGTCTGCTCGATGACACCGCTTCCATCCGATCGGCCATCCTTTCAGTCATCGAAAAGGGCGGGGATGTGGTGCTAGTCGTGCACTCGCACGCCGCGATCCCTAGATCAGCAGCGGTCGAAGGGCTGGATGGTCGGACGAGGAAGGAGCCAGGGTGTTTGCAACAAATGCATCCATACTTCTGGAGATCAGCTGAGCCTGATAGCTGGTATGTGTCTCTCCTAGCAAGCTATATTCCTGCAAACGCCGGGGCAATCATCCAAACCCAACTGCGCTCGTTGCCAAATGGGGTAGATGTAGCACAGCAAGGAAGAAATCTCGCCACCAAAGATGTGCGCAAAATCACTTCATCAAAGTCATATCATCAAGATGATCTAAATCTGCCCAATAGATGTACATGCACTGTCAAATGATTAAGCATTGATTTAGTATATCTTCCCCACAGGGGATCACTTGTGATTTGATTGGTCTGTCATGATTTCACACAACACTGACTCTCAAAGCACCGTCACTGGAGTTGACAACTCTGCATATGTCACGATGCTATATTGATGCGAGCCCAATATATGCCAAAATGGCCCAAATACGACCAAAACACAACATACCTTCTCTTCCCTTGTGGCGTTCCAAAGTCGTCATTTAAGCCACTTGCAACTCTCTGGGTCGAGACAATGTGCCAGTAGGACATGACAAAGGTTACAGAGCCAGATACGTATATAGACAAAGTACTTCGCTGTAATAAACACGCTTCATGGGTAACGTGATACCACTGAGCCAAAAGGTACAATATTCAGCCGAAAGAAGGTTGGGTGCACAGGAACAAAGGTACGAGACTGATTTCTTTCTCCAGAGGCAAACCATGCATGTGGCCGTGAACAATGCATGTTGGGTATGTCGGTCGTGTTGGTTCATGACAGGGGAAGCCTCAGCGATTTGAGACTGAAGTCACCTTGTAGTAGCCTGGGCTTGCCTCTGCATCGATTTTACCCAACCAGTGGCTAATTTGGCTACGTCCGCATACATGCCCGATAGTTTCATTTGATTGTGCCGAAACACCAGACCTATTCGCAAGAGGTTGTATGGAAGCATTGCAGCAGGAGTCATCCCCTGTAGCTAGGTTTAGCTGAACAATATTACGTCCAAGGCACTTTTGCATTTAGTGTGCAAAGTATGGTCAGGGGATGTGTAGCGTACGGGTATGCCATATAAGGATATGCTTCCTCTTCCTCCTCTTCCTGTCGTTAACTTCAGTGTCTTCTTACTAGACACTTTATATCCTTCATCTCACAATCCTGACTCTATCTGTTCCTTTCTCCTGCTTGATACGGCACATACCCTTTATCGTCATTCGTGCTCTCATGGACCATCGCCGTCATGATAGCATCACCATACCTCCAACACTGGCCCGGTGCTGTCACATCTACGGCCCGGCACCACCCTGTCTTGTGTCATGAACCCAACCGCGCCTGATCTGTGAAACCGCCCCCATTGGAGATAACGCCGTGCGGAACCAAGTATACCCGACAGGTCTGTTACGCCGGGAGAGTCGTAGGCTGCTCTCAGGGTAGCAGTGCGGATGCTATCAGGTACCCGCGCGGGATGGAGCAGAACGGGATGACGCGTTTTACAGAGTTGCATAAGACTGCGGCTAGAATAGTCGAGTTCATGCATCGCTTTTCCACCCACTTGTAACAAGGTCGGACCTGTCGGAATCGAATGATCTAGTCGAAAGAGCTCGGGCGGGACTTGCGAGATATGACCAATGTTCGGGAAAGGCCGAAGGAGAAGGACAAAGTTCCGCGAGGTTCCAGCAGGGATGCCGAGGTTACTGGAGATGTATAAGTAGAGGGTCCCGCTCATAGTATTTACCTAGGCTCCGAGTGTAATTATTGTCACCCCATAGTCCTTAATGCATATCATACCCACATCTGTGTTGAGCCTCCATAGACCATTCTTGTTATCGCGCTACACCCACCGACGATTGATCAAGCTACATATTTTCCTTGGATCGATTCCAGTCAACCTCAACCTTGACTTACCTCGTATTACCTAGATCTACTTTGAGATATCTCCTCTTGATAAGCGTAAGTGAGAACCACGTCATATAGTCGGCGGGTGCAAGCGCTCGACGGTCTGTGACAGACGTACCCAGTGGTCCTAATCTAAAGTCCACCTCATTGGGTCACAGCCCCAATACCTCCAGTGACAAGTCAGAGACACTTCGAGTTCCAGTCTTAGTGTGTGGTAACCCTTGATCAGATCCGTCATCCGTGACAGGATCCGTGCACAATATGTCCTCTCTGGATCAAAAGTCGACTGGGGTTCTACCTCACCACTTCTCTTGTCCAGTCCTCGTTTATGGGCTACAGTATGAGTCATGCAGGCAAGTCAGAGACTTTCCTGCGTCATGGACGTCTCAGGTGTTAAACCCCCTGATGGCAAATTGGAGCGATTGCTATGACCCGTAGTATCTTGTCACGATCGCATATCGAACAACGACGGCAGAACCACGTTTTTGCCAACTATCGCCGAGAGTCGCACATCACAGGACGCCCAAAAACGGCAACGCGCGTTCGTTCGGCCTCATTGCGTTCCGAACCCCAAGATTACCGAGATTCACCTTTTGCGCCACTGCAGAGATCGAGACGCGATGTTTGGAAGACGAGACATGGAACACAAAGCTATGGAAGTATATACTATAGATCGCTGAGGGATAGCCTCAGCGATTCGAGATTGAAGTCATTGAAGTCATTGAAGTCATTGAAGTCATTGAAGTCATTGAAGTCATTGAAGTCATTGAAGTCATTGAAGTCATTGAAGTCATTGAAGTCATTGAAGTCATTGAAGTCATTGAAGTAGTATACCCCCTTGTCTTAGTCTTTGCATCGATAGCGCTACCCGACCAGTGCCTACTTCGGCTACGTTCTCATACGTCCCCGACAGTACCTTTGACGCTGGACCCTCTTTGCCTATTAATCGCCACCTTCGGCCACGATCGCCAGTCGTAGGAGTTGGACGTCGGGCCTTATCACTGGTCGGCGTAGCACCCTGACATATCTGTAAGAAAGAGAGACAAGATATTCTGACTATCTCCAGATACCTCTTCCATTGTCCGAGAATGTTGAAAGCAAATCCCGAGACAAGATGTGGTCTTCTGACTAAGACAATGGATTGCATCTGATCTTCAATATTTGACACACATGTTATCAAGCAAATCTCCTTCCTTAGATGGATCCATAGAGACATAGCCTTCCCTCTACTTACATTTGCTCTCTCGCCCTCCAGTCACCTCGTCGCTTTGACACTGATCAATGCTGTCCAGCTTGCCACTTCTAAATCCCCATACATTACACTCTACACCTTGATGTAAGCCTGACAAATTCCCAACCCACACAAATCAGAGCACAGCTGCTAAAATGCCTTCTTCTGGGAATGCGTTCTCAATGGCAAGTCAGCAGTCCATCGATCCATACTCTACGGAGACCACTCAGCCAGCAAAGACTGCTTCAAATGCGCCCTCCAGCGTCACCAGAGATTGGAGGATCAACAGTGAACACAAAATACCTCAAAGACGAGAAGAGAAGCCAATCATTTCTGAGCTTTCTGATACTGACCATCACCATTCTGACAAGCAATCCAAGAAGAGACATGCGAGTGCTGCGAAGACGTCCTCACCAAACTCAAGCAAGGCAGCCAACAGCAATTCCAGAGCAGGACCGTCATGGTGGCAATCAAACAAAACCTTCGGTACACTGGCGCTGGGAGCCCTTGGAGCATCAATCGGGACTCTAGCTTATTTTGCAGGGCGTGGAGGTGTCCATGAAGACCATGTCTACACCTTGGTGGATGCACTCCAAGCCTCTGTGCGAAGCCAGTCAGTTTGTCAGACTTTTTGGGACAAGTCCAATGAGCATCAGCACAAAGTGATGTGTGCTGCCTGGAAGTTTGTGGATTTCCTGGATGCACAGCTCGAGTCTTGTGAAGGCAAGTTGCAAACGCTTGGCATCTCAGAGTTGGCCCCGTTAGCCCTGGCAGCCCAAACACAATGCAACCTCACTCTGAGGCATTGAGCTGGGATGGTTCTTAAATCTTTGTACCAGTACCACTGATACACCTGTTGTTTGTGAAATACACAGAGGTACTGTAAAATTATACCTTGATACCATACGTGAATCCTGATTTTTAGAATGCATAGATTGGGGAAACAGCCAATCCACTTATCTATGACCGCTTTGTAATCATTGTTGCGTGTACAAGCCATACCTCATAATACGGGATATCTTCAATCAAACTTCCTCATCTTGCTGTTGAGCAGCGTTGCAAAGTCCAAATGAGTGTGATATTGGTATGCTTCTGTCAGATGAGATCATTCGCGTGAGGATTTGAGGGCGTCAGTATGGTGTTGGCCGGAAATTTGGCGGATGTAATACCTCGATGAAATAGACTCGCGAAGGAGCTTCATAAATGCTCTGGACGCCCTTTGTCACTTCCCGCCTGTGCATGAAGGATTCACTTGCCTTTACATGCCACCCAAGGACACCTCACCCTCGACGTCTATTGATGAATAAATAGATCGTTGCGTAATGGCGTCAAACTGTACAATCACTTCCTCGATCGACTTCTTTGCACAGAGACCGGGCGGACAACAATCGGCACAGACATGTCGCTCCCGCCACTCCTCTTGGGGCGGTGTCCCTGTATCCTGACATCGAACGCGTATCAGCATGACATGACACTTGTCATTGACGTTGCACGGACTCACCCGCCGAAGTGCTGGTATTGCGGCTTGCTCGACGGTTCTGAGAAGGTGAGATGACGGACAAGGACGAAAATCACCGTCTTGAACTCGGAACATGGCGAAGCGGTGTCCCCTGGCCGGAGGTATCAGCTTCGTGTCACGATAGAAAAGCAAGACCATATGCGATAGAGACTCACACGCAAGCCCTATTATCTGACCCGAACGTCAGGATCCCTCCGTATGGTCCGGGAACGGCAAGGTCCGTTCCAATCGACGAATCAATCCACCGATCTGCGTTGAACATCGTCGCATCCTCGCCGAAGCGGTCGGACATGTTGACGTTCATAATCGCTATGCTGACTTGAGCCCTGATTTATGCTCTGGCGGGTTGTCATACTCACGTTGAAGGATCGTCGTTCCCTTACAGGCACAGAATCCATCATCCGCCCATCCCGACCCTTCAACGGCGTCCCAAGCGGGAGCACAGTATCCGTCATCGGCTGCTTGAATTGCCGGGTGCGGGTGGGTACATCCGTAGGACTTCGTGAGTAAGGCCACTAGGTAGGGGAGAGCGTTGATGGTGTCCCTTGAGGTGAACCCGTTAGAATGGTCCAGGAGAGAAAAGAGAAGCTCACAGATTCGGCTGATCGTCTGCAACGGACAGGACTTTGGTTCGGAGACGATCCTGCATTGATGGGTTTCGCGATAGCTCCAATAGCCCCCAGGAAAGGGCGGAAGAAGTCGTGAGATTCCCCGCGAGCAGCCATGGCTCTGATGTCAGCTGGCATCGATCTGTGAAAGAGTTATCATTGACAAATTGCGGGATTTGGGACAACATCTCCTCGTCCGTCATCCGCTGGTCCGGCTTGAGCTCGGACGCCATGTTGGCACGTACTATACATCTGTCAGCGCTACGTTCGGTGCCAGACAAGAATGCTCGCGCAATGAAACGTGACCGCAAGGCCGAATTGCTCCCGTTGTGCCTGTACTTTCGCTGCCGGCATCGGACCAAAGCGATTCTCGGTCGTCGCCGATGGAATCCGATCTCCGGGCAAACCACCCGGTCTCATCCTGCTTCCATACCTCTACCCTTCTCGCTAGCTTACACATCTTACAACGCTTCGAAATGCGTTGGGCTATCCTATACATCCTGCTCGCGACGGTAGTGGTCACGCTCGCCAAGATGCCTGTCGCCGAGTACCGCGACCTCCCGACGCTTCGAGAGCAGGACGCACTGGAGAAGGGTTGGGTGCAGAAGCGATATGACTTCATCCCCACCGTTCTGGAAAAATAGTACGTCAACTCCGCCGTCATGTGGAGATGCTTTTTGAGCTGGAATTGGGAAATAGCGGGTACGACGCGTGGATCGTGACGCAGAGGGAATACGGCGAAGATACCGTGTTCCGTTCCCTCGTTCGAAGCACCACGATGTTCTCGGCTCATCGTCGAATGCTCTGGATGTTCCATACGAATCCGGATGTACCCTGTCCAGTCTTTTACTGGAATAATCAGCCGGAAATCTGGACGATGCTCAATGAATCCCTGCACGAGGTCAATCCGAAAAAGATCGCGGTCAATGTAGGTCGGGTTCTTCTCCCGCTCTTACACGACTCTCCCGCTCCTACGCAACCTGGCGCTAACAGATGAGCAGATTGACACGGATGAGCCGTTCTCGGATGGTTTGGTGAGTCGACGGGGTTCACGCTCCCTTCTCTCAGGGCTGATGGGAGCCATAGCACACCGGCGAAGGTCAGGTGCTCATGTCCAACCTCGATCCCCATTGGGCATCCCGCGTATCCTCACACCGCATGATCGGAGTGGAGGTGATTGCCAAGCGGGTCGGCGGGAAGGAGCAATTGGACATGTACAAGATTATGATGGAGAACATCTGGGCGATGATTCAGGAAGGTTTCTCGGAAAAGGTCATCGAGGTTGGGAAGACGACGTCGCAGGATTTGGTCTGGTGGTTCAGGGACGTCATGAGGTGGAGGGTGAGTTTCACGAGACTGGTCACGAAGTTTACGAGACTGGTCTCGAGGGATGCTGATGTGGTACGGAAGTTTGGGACGGGTTTATGGTTCCATCCGACCCTAGACATCTATCGACACCCGTCCGAGCCGTCCGTCGAGGTGGATCCTCACATGCGCGAGGGCGGTCAGTCGAGATTCTGATCATAAGACAGCTATAGCATGCTGATACACCCCCCCCCCCTTTCTCTTCCCCCACTCCCAGACATGATACATGTCGACATCGGGATCACCGCGATGGGGATGAACACCGATACTCAGCACCTCGGCTACATTCTCCGTTCCAACGAGACATCACCCCCGAGATCGCTCCTCAAAGGTCTACACGATGCCAACAAGATGCAGGATTTCACACGTCATCGGATGGTACCCGATACGACTGGTGATGAGGTCCTTCACGCGATCCGAGACGATATGAAGAAGGCCGACCTGAAAGGGCTCATCTATTCCCACCCGATCGGAGACTTTGGGCATAGCGCCGGTGCAGTCATCGGGATGACGAATCTGCAGGAAAGTGAGTGACGTGTAGTGGTCAAAGGCTGAAGCAGCAGCCGTCCCTGGACGTGGACAACTTCCGGTGTTGAACGATTATTGGACCTCGGTAGAGCTTCAGGGGCATATGCATGTCCCTGAATGGGGTGTCGACATGCGTGTACGTTCTGAAGATGTAGCGCTGTCAACAGGCTGATAGGAACAGTTTGAGCTGGAGGAGGACGTGTATTGGAACGAGAAGACCGGGACGTTTGAGTGGGTGTTCGGGCAACAGACGGAGTTCCACCTCGTCAAGCCGAAGAAGGCGAAGGTCGCGCCGTCGTCGATGTTGAGCTGGTTGGCGGCGCAGTTGGGGTGGAATGTAGTGCAATGGGCGTAGGCTAAGCGCACATGGCGGAGAAGCGGAGGTCAAAAAGTCTTCAAGTCGAGGCCTGACGGACAGTAGTCTAGCGGAGCATAAGGTCATCTAGGAAGAATTGGGCTTAGCATGGCTGCATGCAGGATTGGGACGATCACGAGACGCAGTTTACAGCTCATTCCCAAAGGACCTCTGCGTTCCAGTCAAGTTAGGAACGCGTGTCAGATGTGCGGCGAGCAAGGGCCATCAGCGCGGAGAGGATTCCATCATATGGGTCTCTCACTGCGTCTTCCGTCAATCTCACCGAGCGAGCTCTCGATACCACCTCTGAGATGTGCGCCGTATTTTGGAAGAGATGCATGCGCAACGCCGCGTAGATGGAAACGCCGTGTAGGAATAGAAAGACGGCTCTCCACGGTGATGTCCTTGCACCATTTGAGACGTCACTATATGTCACGAGTCAGCCGATACACCCGACTGAGGCTTGGGAGATGTGGAGGAGACAAAGAGGTCAGAGGATGGTTTCTCGATCAAGGCCAACGCTCAGCAACAGCCTTCTAGTTGATATTTTGGTAGGTAGGATCTCATCATGGATACAAGATCGGAGGTGGTAATGGGATGATGGGGAGCCTTTATTGATGGGACTCACACATCCTCGGGTGTCGAAGGTGATACTTGAATCGTAGGGAGGCGAGACGGGATGGCGTTCTCTTCTCGTTCATTCGGCATATGCTCCAGAAGGCGGTTTAAGTTTGAGAGTCACCGGGACAACTAATAACAAATAATGGGAAAAACTCAAAACCCCTTCTTTGCTTGTTCGAATGAACCCCATCAGTTTCAACAGCGTTCATCAACAAGATGGGACACTACAACACCTTCTTATGGGAATCATGCTCCCTCGCTCGATGACTAAGGTTGCCTGACTGCCTTGAACAGACGTTCGCTGACCTGACATTCACAAGCGATGCTGCCGAAAGAACACGTCTGGAAACGTACTCGCCCTCGGACAGTCCCCTACCCTCATGCTCTGATCCGCGAGACTATCCCGCTCGATGAGTTCGCACTCAACGACGGCGAGGTGATCGGTACCATCGATTTCACCGCTCAAACCCCTTCTTCATCCGTCGAAGTCGATGCGAGCTTTCTGCACGTGCCAGTGGCTGGAGGATATAGTCAAGTCGAGGGGGAAGTATCCACCATCAGTGTACCCGGAACGTCGCTCCTGGCCGTGTAGCTCCAATTTCTGAGAGTGAGCAGGGACAGGCGCACCCGATAGGTGGAACCCGCGTCATCTCTGGGGCAAATTGAGGCCCGAGCGCGAGATCACCGATCGTATCTGATATATCGATCGTATGTCCCTCCTCCTCATCCCCACCATTAGAATTGAAGCTGAAGTTGCGGGTGGATGCAGAGAACGGTGCCCGCTTACTCCCCACCATCTCCCCGCTCGAGCTCATCTTCCACTCTCTCACCCACCCGTCCATCCTCGCCGACCTCGACCTCATCACAGACCGTAACAACCTGCGCAAGCTCTGCTCCGCCCTCGGGAGCCTTCCAGCCTCGCGCGACGCCCTCGAATGGCGTATCGATGCGGAACTCGTCGGGAAGACAGCCTTGTTCACCCGATGGGAGAGGAACGTGGTCATGAAGCCGGGAGAAGCGGTGCCGAACCGAGGTTGGAGGTACGAGTTTCACGCGACCGCGATGGAGAGCGCTGTCAAGGTTGGAGGGAGGTCGGTGGGGTGTCATCGGCTGGTCAATTACGGCTTTGGGGGGTTGAAGATGTTGGTCAGTTCGAGATCGATGCGGCGTTGCCCGAGGATCACTCGAGCTCAAAATCCGATTCGGCGCATGACCTACCCGAGATGATGACCACCTCACCGCCCACCCTTCACCGACCTCCAACCCGATTTGCGTGATCCCCTCACAACTCCCCCACCCGCCCACAATCCAGCCTCATCGAGCTCAAAACGCGAACATGGACTCACGCGCTCGACCTCGCCGATACGTACTCCCAACTGAGCTTCTCGCGGACCCCCAGACTCATCGTCGGGCGGCATAAGGAGGGTGACTTCTCAGTCGAAGCGCTCGAGGAGATCTTGTTGGACGGCGAGGAGATGCGGGAGACTGTGAGGGCGCAAAGAGTGGGGATGTGTTGGGTCGCGGCGGTGCTGGCGCGGATGGTGGATATGGTGAGGAGGGAGGGGAGGGTGGGGCTCGTTCCTGTGGATGATTTGGTGCAGGTCAGGAGGGTCATGGGGCAAGTGGCGGGGGTCTCGGAGACCGCGAGGGGGCTGCTAGGGGGGTACGCAAGGGTTCTCTACTTGGCGGAAAGAGTACCCGGAATGAGCCATTCTGAAGTGGCGCCCTGCTTGCGACGATGCATTTTTCTCACCGCCATCGTGAACAGTCCGGCGGCTCTTCAAAGCCTCCGGCGCGAAATCAAAAATATGAGCAGCCTATGGGAAAGCACTCTCTCCACATATACATGCATCACGATGCCTTTCTCAACGGCGCGGTATCCCCCGCCGCCGTCCAAGCGAAACTATAGCTCTCCACCTTATCCCTCCCTCCTCCTCCTCCTCCTCCTCCTCCTCCTCCTCCTCCTCCTCCTCCTCCTCCTCCTCCTCCTCCTCCTCCTCCTCCTCCTCCTTCACCCTTCTCATCCTCCACCCCAAACCGCAACCGACTCCCAGGACTCGGACTCCGACCTCTATTCGCTCCCATCCCAGGCGGAGGAGTCCCCCTCCGACTAGCAGGAGGGGTAGGTATAGGCGTCGGAGTCATCCCTCGATTGACCGTACCCAACTCCCTAGCCCAACCCATAAGTCCCCCATGGAGACGCGCGGCATCTTGTCGAGCCTTCTCCTCGCGTCGACGTTCAAAGGCCGCGCGGTATCGCTCGTACCCCTCGCGAAAGGACTTGTCGACGCGGGAGGAGAAGATGAGTTCTCCTCGGGGGTTGGTGGATGCTGGGATCTGGGCCATGACGGTGGGTTGAAGCGAGGCGCGGCGTGTCGGGTCAGCGACGGCTGGTGGTCTGGCTGATGAGATGGAAACAGGGGCTGGATTAGGGATAAGTCCGGTGGGCTTGGTGAGTGGTGTGGTGAAAGGGCGGAGGTGAAGGTAGGAGAGGATGGGGAGTCGGGCGCGTCGGAGGTTGAGATGCATATTGAGTGGGCGAAGGGCTTTGTTCGAGTGGTTGATATACCTGCGCCGCACCAGAATCAGCTCGAGATCGGGAGGAGCCAGGTGAGGGATGGACGCACGAATGGGTATAACGGATCTTCTCCTCGTACATCCCACTGGCGAAGAACAGGGCGAGAGTGATGAACACCACGGCGAGGGTCGCTTGGAGGGCACGCATCGTCAGGAGGCTCTGATGTCCACCTGGCATCAGCCCAGGATCTTATACGAGCTCCAGGTATGTGACTGACGGTTGGAGGGAGAAAGACGAGTCTATGAGCGAGGTATACCAGGGCGCCGACAAACGACCACAAGAAAGCTGAGCTTCATTCAGCGCGGACACGCAAGGATTGTCATGGAGTCAGGAGATGGGACCCACCACGATATCGCCTCCGACGTCGCCGCAGCATCTCCGCATTCATCTTCAACCGCTCCTCGAACAGCAGGAGGTCTCGGTAAGTCGACGTGTCCGCCGGAGGGTGGAAGGGGGCGGTCGGGGAGGGACGATTGGGCGGTTTCGGAGATGGTGAGGAGGGCTGGTCGGATTTCGGAGGGGGAACAGCCCCCATGGGCTGAGGATGGAAGTAAGCTTTGGCTTTTGGAAACAGTTGGGCGGGGCTGAAGGGATTTCCGGGAATGGATGTGCAGGTGGAGGTTTCAGTTGGTGTGGGTTTCGGGATTGACAAGTGGCAAGTGGCGGTTGAAGTTAATTTGATGCTATCTCAAGGGCTGATTGCCGTTGGTTTTCGCTGATCATAGAGGGATCTCATGAATGATGCTGCATACCACCGGCCAAGGTTGGACTACCTATGAGAGGAGATCACATGAGATCCCCACTTCTCGTCTCTCCTCTCGGTCGATGCCCAGTCTCAGGCTGAATAAGACCCCCTAACACTCTAATAATTGTGGGATTCGAGCCAAGGTCCGGACTGAGCGTTCGCATCCCTCACCATCCCCCTCACCAACCCCCTCACCATCCCCAACAACCCGGTCCCCTCTCTTTCCTCTGACCGATAAACCTCCACCCTCCCATTCCTCGCCACGAATGCCACCCTCCCGAAGAATGCTACCCTCCCCATCCTCCCTCGTGATCCTAATCATCTCCCTCAACACGGCCGCCACCCTCCTCAACGCCACCCTACTCTTCTCCCGAACACCTGCAAACTCCACACCATCGAGCGTGATCTTCTGATCTTCGTCACCGGAGCCACGGAGAAATTGACGTACTGGTGCCAGGCCAAGTGTAGATTCGGGATCTGGGAGAAGAGCATCTGGGCGTAGATGTCGTGAAACCGGTATGACGTCGAAGTGGGGCGGATGAGGAGATAAAGGTGCAGGTGAGGAGATAAAGGTGCGGGTATGGAGTGAGATGAGGGATGATTGGGGTGGGTGAGCGAAGGGGGTTGGTCGGACCGTGATACCGGAGGAAATGAAGCTTGGGATGGAGGTCGTACTGGATGATGTGATGATTTCGGTGTCGGTGTCGGTGTCCGAGTCCATGTCGATATCCACGTCAAGGCTGGGGAAACCGTCGAGCAGATCCCCCGAAACGGTAGCTGACCAAACGCTGACACCCGGGAGTCCTATCCGGCCCCACGAATCGTTTCTGCGTAAATGCCTCATGATACTGAGATGCCACGACGTCGGCCTACGGGGTGAGTCTGCTGATGGCGGTTCCCAGCGATTGAGTAGGACGAGATCCGTACCTGGGACGAGCTCGGCGTCGATACGCCATGTCTTGTGCTTGGGATCGGTGTGGTTGTGGGAGCATGGAGCAGAAAGCGAAGAGCTTGCGAAGGTTGTTCCGGCCGGTGACGATGTTCAACCCCCGCAGAAGGTCGGGCGAGGTGAGAGAGAGGAAGACCGGCTCGAGAGGGGAGGTACCGTCAGGGGTATGGGCCCCGTTGTCTGATCAATTGCTCAGCGTGACGAAGGAAAGCAGTTCACTTACAGTCGGCCCATTCTTTGTTTCCTTCCGGTTGATCATCGGGTGGCACTTGACCGATGTGCGTACAATCTCCCACCCCCAGATCCGGGACACCTTGAACCGAATCAGTGCCACCATGGTTGGCCAAAAATGGACTGACCGGGGACGGCGATCGTCGGGCCATTGCCTTCGACCCACTTGTATCCTCCCGCCGCTTCCACGTCCGTGAAAGTCAGATCTTCGGTCGAGTTGGGCCCTTCTAGATCGATGGTCCGCAAGCGTTCGCCAAGATCAGCGCGGAGTGGATCATATCGACGAGAAGGAGTCCTCGCTGCCGGGCGGTCAGGTCGAAATGAGTCTCTGGGAGCGAGGCGCGGAGTGAAGACTTGTCGGCGATGAGGCGGGATGTACGCCCTCCGCATTCGAGGTTGGGCGTCATCATATCCAGTCGGCTGAGGGTAAAACCGTGGTAAGACCGTGCGAACGGGGGAGTGTAGACCTTGCGATTCGGGTCTCTGGTCTGCTGGCGCTGGGCTGGGATAAGGGTGGTCATCTCAAAATTCGATAAGAGGTTTAGTAAAGGCGATGAGCTGGTCAGTACGTAGCGACAAGAGGTCTTCAAGAAGCGCACAAAAGTTAAGAAGGAAGAAGGGAGTGAGGTCAAAGAGCAAAGAGAAAGTAGAGCGAAAAGAGGTCATCGCGCAGGGATATCGCACGGACCGCTGCTCGCCATTTCCATTTTTCCCGCAAGGGCGTCCTTTGCCGCTGAGCTGCAGATGGATTCAGGATGCCTTCAATTGCCCCTACCCGTCCTGGCGACATCCAGCGTCGCAATTCGAGCTCATGCTATTCTCGTTCTAGATCTGCGACACCTTCCGAGCTCTGGCGAATATGCATCGTCTCTTTCGTAACATCAGCCGCACCTCACCATCCAATGAACGACGCACCATCACCGCACCGCCACCCGGCACAAAAAAACGTCCCTACCCCCACAGCAGATCCACATGCCCTCCGGATCCTTGACCATGTCGGGAAAGGCGATCCCACACCCGAACACCCCTTTCACCATCCCTCCTTCCCCCATTCTCCGGAAACCAGAGGTGGGCACGTCGAATTCTATCTCCTCGTCTATGCGCTCGTCGTCTACGAGGAGCCGAGAGTATGGAGATGGGGTATACCCGATCGCGTAGGCTATGTGTGTACACTGAGGTAGGTATTGCCACCAGACCGACTCTTTGTGGGTGAGTTCGATCTGCTGGAGAACGGATCGGTTATATCGCGCTCCATGGCACACCGCGCCCAATCGGCAGTCACGCCTTTCAGCCCGGTATTATCGAAGAAAATCCCGTCGTCGCGATACTTGCCATACTTGAATCGGACGCCGTCCGAACTCAGGATCGTCAGCTCCCGTTCCCCGGCTCGACTCGTCTCGTAGAGGTTCCGACAGACGAGGATGCCAAAAAGAGAGTTTCCGATGATGGCGATTGCTGGAAGGTCTATCCCGGGGAAAGAGCGAAGAAAAGGTACATCGGTCAAGGTCGAGGGCAATGAGGTCGGATTGTACTTTTCATGGGAGGAAGTCGGGGTAGGATGGGAGCCTGTGCAAAGTGACAACTCAGGAGTACGGATTGGTTCTCGAGCTGGAATAGTGACGCTCTAAGTGGAGTCCTGCTCATGTCAGCTTGTTTCGACGTGGAATACTGACTACAGTTTCTGCCTTCCTCCACCTCGTCAATGATCTTCTCCACCCCATATATTGCAAGGATCCCATGCATGAGGAGGCGAATCATCTCTCTAACTAGCGAGAGCTGGTACGTCTCATCCCGGTCAATGGGGTGGCGGCGATGATACGCTTGTATATCGACCAGGGGATGGATGGCGTCAAAGGTGTTCTTTCAATCCAATCGGTAATTGATGAAAACGATGGAGAGGTGAAAGCACGACGGGATCTCTCGATACAGCTCGTTCAGTCGACCTCCCTCGAAACGTCCTGTCCACCCCGGAGGATGGAGTGGAGTCCGTCATCGAGTAGGCTAGCCATCGTCACGACACCACCGGGGGCCGGCGCCGATCACGACAACTTCCAAGTCTCGGTCATCCCGGATGGTTGACGGAAAGATTAAATTAGACAACGGGAATCCAGATTTCGTGGAGATTAGATTGCGTGCAGTATGAATTGCCTCCGCGAGGCGAGACCCCAAATGACTGTGTGCTGATCTAGATGGCTGATATTTTTTGCCTATGCGTTCCCTATGGTCACCTCGAACGCAACAGCATGATTCACTTCATGCCCATCATGCTACTATCCCAGGACCCCATGCTCGATGTGTCCAAGGTCTGCTTTGACGGGTCACCTCCCCCTGTCCCGCTCTCCGCGGGAGGGCAAATGGGGTAGCCCGGAGTGAACCCCAACAACAGGTGGATCAGGTGGGAGATGCACACTAGCTTCACGAGACACCATCTTTCGACTTCTGTCATTGGTCCTGCGATTTTGAAGGGTTCGATCGAAGTAGCATGGGTACCCCAGAATGGCGCTCAGGCGATGAAACAGGCTGGAATGCCCCTGAGCTGCGCCTATTTCGTAGATCTCCGTGTTGATCGTGATAGGGACTGCGACTCCATCTCTTCTGCTTGAATCATCCTGCCTGTACGTACTCGTCAACATGGGACCGAGAATCTCAGAGGAGGAAATCAGCGACGAGACGCGTAACAGGAGGCAAGACAAGAAGAAGGAACGGAGGCGAAGGCCAAGGGAGCCAAGGCAGGCGGCAAGCTCAAGCAGGTCGAGGTAGAAAATCCTCCCGACTCCGGCGAAGGTAATCATTTTCAGGTGAGGAGTGGACTATTATTGGTGTCTGCCGATGCAAGACCTCGCGCTGATCAATGGTAATCCCAGAGTCACTCTTTCCTCCCCGCGACTCCCAGTCCAAGCCCAGGCCCGGTTCGAAGAAAATCAAGACCGTGTGGCTGTTCAACGACGACAAGCAATACCGTGGGCGCTGAAGGCGTACATGGTGGGACGTGGCGTTATGCAAGGAATGTCGGCCGCAAACCTCAGCTGTGAGCCGGCAGACCTGTCACATCTGCTGCGACTGATCGATGCGCACTGATACCTCAGCTCGATAGCTGGGGCATGGTACAAGAGCGTCACAAACTCGCCAAGTCTCGACTTCCATTGCAGAAGAGGTCTCTCAAACTCGGCGAGCAAAGCCTTTCCACCTTTCGACCCTTCACCGCGGATGTCTTGCAGCCAACAAGTCACACTTTCGATCCTCTCCGAGCTGCATCTATCTGGACATCGATGAGGCAAAACATCGACAAAAAGACGGCGGCGTGAGCATCTCTGCCGAAGATCAGGCTGGACAATCCGAAAGGCGTCGCGGGCGAGGATGACGACAAATCCGACCGCTCTTCCGGGACATCTTCCGAATCCGATAGCGATGGCCGATCGTCGGCAGACAAAGGCGAAGAGGAGTGTGAATCGCCTTAAGGTCAAGACGAGGGACGAACAGCAGGACGTGGAGGAGGAAGAGGAGCCGAGGTAAAAGATCAACTCGTCATTGCGCTCTCCATACGTCAAATGTGCTCAATACTCAGAACAAGGCAACTGGTAGCGCTTCTTGGAGAAAGACAGGCAATGGAGGGAACGTCGGCCGGGTACCCGTTCGATAAAGATCATCGAAGCAGATGATGACAGGGAGTTCCCAGCTTCTTACATAGGTTTAAGGCTCGATTGCCTTTGTTGAGAGGAGACGGACTGGAATGCAAGTGATTGCAAGCAAGGCTTATAAGATGGTGCAGGAAGACACTCAGACACGAGCCAAAGGGCTACGAACCATCAAACGGTAGTCGTTACGAAATGAAAGTTATCGGATTTGATGTGCCCGAGGGATTTTCAGGCAGCATGACAAGAAATTCAACTACGCTATCAGAATCCGCCTTCGGATTCTGGGCATTCATCCTCGTGCAGGTTCCGCCGGTCAATCTCGTTGTCACGGAGAGAATCATCACGAACGAATCGCTTGCGCTAGACTGCATTCCAAGTTTCAGGGGACTTCCCATTCAGATACAATGGGAACAGGATATATGCCGCTGTTCGGCTCAAAAAGGCGAAGACAGCAAACCCATCACGGGAGTCGAACCCGTGGTCTTCGGATCCGACGCTTAAAATGAGCTAGAAGTCCGACGCCTTAACCTCTGGGCCAGACGGGCCTGAGCAATGTCTCGGTGGCGAAGATGATGAAGCCGCGATGGGAGTCGAACCAGTGGTCTTCGGATCCCACCTAGAAATGAGCTAGAAGTCCGACCTTAACGGAAACCCCCAAAGCCAGTGCTGTCAAGACTGTCTTCCTCTGAGCCTCAGCAAGCTACCGGCGCCGAATCACCTGGGCCAGCCGAGCGCCCTTGGAGCGCTACATTTGAGGGTAGCTAGAGAACCCGGGTTCGGCTCCCGTAATGGATTTTGCACCTTGTTGCGGGGGCCGTTGTTTCTGCCGTGTCACACCTACACTTTCGTTTAGACCATACGCATGCGTAGCCCTAAGTCCAAATCAGCATGCATATGAAATTAGCTTATGACGGGATTTCGGAGCAGGTTACTCGGAAGTGTCGTACTCACAGATCAGAAGGGGGGGGGGGGGGCAAGACTAAGATTCATACATAGATGGTCTCTGGATTGGCTTGAAGATTGCGACCCAATGAGGTGGACTTTGGACTGAAGTGTGGTATCACAAAGTACAGTTTACATACCCAGAGCTGGGGGCTCTGGGTCAATTCTGTTACGGAGATGTATACCTTTAGAACCAAATCATACAATCTAGCCTGTAGAAAGACCATAGGGCTATGAAATCATGAAAAGCTCTGTCATGTAGCTCTCTAACGTAGCTATGTACGGTATTGCTATAGTTTGGTCAACTGCGGGATTGGGCGAAATCAAAAGGTCACAAGTCCCATCCGACGGAAAGCTCATGTCCCGGTAAACACCTACTCACGAATTCACTCTCCTCTCATTCATCATTCTCCTCTTCCCATACATCTTAGTACTCTCCTATACCACCTAAAAAAGCCGCACGCACCAACTGCATACACTCATTTTATCACAGCCGGCAATCCGCCTCGACTCTCTCGGCTCTCCTCGACTTCCCCCTGTCTCGCCCTGGAACCTTGATCGGCCTCTGCGACATGAGCATACCTTTCCACTAGACGCTTAAAGTCGAGCACTGTGATGGATTCGCATACGACGACGGTTCACAGCGATACCACGATATTCTCGCCAACACGCACTCACTTATGACCGTACGTCCACTCAGGTGCGTTCGATACCCTCTCCAACTGAGTAGTGACTCATCAACCACAGACTCCACCATGTCAATTTCCGCCGTCCCCTTACAGTCACCAACGACTCCGCGTGGACGACCATCCTCTTCCCCCGCCATCTCTCCCACTCAGTCCCCGCACTCCACCACAAGAACCGTGCTCTCCGTCCAGCTGTTTCAGGATCGCCATGTCTACGAATTCGCCCACCTCCACACACACGAGGATGACGATACCCGCCGACTCAAGCTGGCGATGGAGAAGGGAAGACTGGAGGAGGAGAGACGTATCGGTCGGGAGAAGAGGCAGAGCATGATGGGAGGTCATAGCAAGACTCAGAGCGAGGTTCGCTCGGTGCGGCGACCGCTCAGCCTGCTTCGGCGTGATCATGGGGAGTCGAGTCATCGACGGGCACAGTCGTACGCTGTCGGTCGGTCCACATCTCAACCTTCCTCTTCCCGCACGCCCTCCTCTTCGCGACCCGCGATGCAGCCCCGAAGCGCATCCGACATTCCGGCTTATAACACTCTGGACGTCGTCGTTGAACGGGAACCTTCCCTACCGCCGGAGGAAACGTCGTTCGCGAAATCGACGTACTCCTGGGCAACCCAGTTCTCGGGGGAGACGGTCGAGCTTCGTACCGCGGCGCACTACATCCCTTCAGCAGATGGTCAAGAGGAAGAAGAAGTGCTCGATTCCGCGGAGAAGCTTGATCGGAGGCGGAAGCGGATCGTCGCTATCGCTCATACCGTCCGACAACTCGAAGGAGTAGGATCGAGAGAGAAAGAAGACCCGACGTTCTTCGATGTCATCGCCAGAGCATGGTATGACCGGCCAGAGAACACGCGGGAATCTGGCATCGGACCACCTGATCTTCTACCCGCGCCCCCACCTTTCCTTCCGGACTTCGCGAACGGCTCGACACTTGCCCATGGCCATGCTACTCTCCGCGGATACCCTCCGGTGGCTGCGTCGAGCATGTCGTCCCCGCTCGAGGTAGACCTCCGTACCCCTCTGGCGCCTGATCCTCTCTTACCCGGTCGCGATTCGGCCTCCACCCGGCGATCGAGGTCGATAAGATACTCGTACGCCAGCACCCTACACGACCTCGCTCTGGATGGCGGACTCCAGCAGGGCGCAAAGCTTATGAGTGACAAAGCGTGGCTCCGTATGTCGAAAAGTCGCACACCGTGGGGAGGAGATTTCGGTACTCCTCCTACCCATCAACCTTTCACTCCTCCCGAACCACCACCACTCGAGTCATCGATCGTGCTGGATACGGCACCGCCCCAGCGCACGCTTCGAAAGTACAAGACCACCATCGCCGGCTCTCGATCGCCCGCTGCTCTCGATAATACCCCGACCGCCGGGCCCTCCCGCGGATGGGGACTAGGCTTCGTCGGCTCATGGTGGGACAAGACCCCATCGGCCGCACTTACCACATCCACGCCCGACGTCGAGCAGGGTTTTCGCATGGGGGAGGATGGGACGGCGAGGGAGTCGAGACGCTCTGTCGTCGACCCCGAGACCCACGCCCCCCACGCCCGAGATCTGGTCGTGCTCGGAACAGGATCTCCACGCTCGAACCACTGCCCACGGCAGAGCTCGATCCGTTCGGACACCTCATCCACGATCCCGAGGGTATTGCGGGGACGAGTGGATTCTGGGGATACCTCGGAGACTTACTTGTCCCCCTCCAGAACCGAGACGATCACTCCCGTCCTCCCCCAATCGCCGAAGACCCTGATGATAATGACGACGCCACCACAACCGACCTTACGGAGGAATCTACACCCAGATTACGACCGCTCGTCCTCCCCCGTCTCGTTGCGCGGTACTCTTACGCCGGGCGAGCTTGACCCGATTTCCAAGACTCAAGATCCGCATACACTTGGATCGACTGCGAAGGCAGAGTACACAGCCGAAGCCGAGACCAAGCTCGCACAGGCCCGCCGGTCGAACGCCTCCATCACCCTCTTCTTCCTCGGCTTCTTCCTCCCGATCCTCTGGTTTGTCGGCGGATGGCGAAGCGCTCGCAGTAGACCTAAGTTGCACCTCGAGACCGGCGCGGTCTGCAGCGGATCGAGGTGGACGAGATGGGCGGATAACCCGGATCCATGGGTGACGCGATGCCGATGGGCCGCGGCAGCATGTTTGCCGGTCTTGCTGATAGCGTGTATCTTGGCAATCATCATCGATCTTATCCTCCGCTAGCCCATAGTATAATGAGTGTCCCCGAAATGACATAACGAGTCAGTATCACTTCCCCTAGCTGTAGCAACCCATCAATGCAGCACCTATAACGGTCCATCGAAACATGTGCATCCCACAGCTAGCCGCACATCCCCAATACCGCCTAACCAGACTTGCCAGCGGGCTGCTGGTTCCTAAGCAAGCGTCAGCCATGCTCTGATGCTGCCAAACGTGTTGGAAAAAGGGGAGACGAGGTAGGTTCAGATAGGAGCGAAAGACAATGGATGATTTCCGATCATGAAAGGTCTGATTGAACTATGCTTGTAGTTTTTATTCATCTTTGAAGGGTGGAGTGGGACGGGCAGTAGAAGCGAGGAATGAAAGGGAAAGCAAGGGGTACTCACATCTTCCGCTTGCCGCCGGGGGTGAGAGTGACGTTTACGCTGTGGACATGTCAGATCACGGAGTATGATATACAGAAGGGAAGCTCACAATCTGTATGCGAAAAGGGACGCCGAAGGTCAGTATGTTCTCCATGTTCCTGGCGTAGTTTTCTGCGTACCGTCGGTTCTAGATGAGAAATCAGCATGTTTGAAGGATGCCATGGAGTGCCATGGAGGAATAGGTGACTCACGTATTGCTGCCTCTTCTCTGAAAGCGGCAAAAAGCAGCATCAGCATCGGTTACTCCTCGATCTCTCGCTCTTCCCACGCCGTCCGACGGTCTCGGCCATGTGAAGGTGTCTAGCAGGACTCACTAGCACGTCCCTTGGGCTGCTTCTTCTTCTCCTGCTTCTCGACCTTGGGAGTCTACGATGACATGTCAGCTACGTACTCGCAGTCTGTTGCACCAGCTGGGAGAGAGTCAAGACTCACCTGTGACTTGACCTTTCCGGCACGAGCGAGGGATCCGTGGACTTTACCCATGATGAGCTGGGGTTGGCGGAAGATAAGGGAGTTTGCGGGAGAAACAATCGGCCGAAGATAAAGAGAGGCGAGAACATTCAATCAGCGCTGGGTCTTGATGGCGGCTAGTAAAGATGACTAGGCGAAGCAAGCTCACCTGATGCAGTGGAGTATATCGTTGAAGGAAGTTGCGATCGGATGGTTCAGGACCGAAGCGGATTTCGAGAAGCGGCGTTTCGGCTTTATAGCGGAGGATGTGGGTGGCGTCTTGTTTCTTTGTGCCGTTGTCCTGCATGAGGTTTCCCAGCAGATACCCATCTTGTCAACTTGACACTGTGAATAGCTATACGGCATCGTAGCTATGCTCGTTCGATGATCCAGGAGATGTCGACCCCTCCGGGATCTTCGGATGGGGAACCGTGCGCAAAGCGGCGTAAAGCGAGCTCGAGGCAGATGGCCTACCTTGGTCCTCCTGGAACATATGGCCAGCAGGTCAGCTTGTCCGTCCAAGGAATCGTTTACTCGCACGTGCTAAAAATGATGTTTTTTGGTTCAGGTAGCTTTGGCTCTTGCCCTACACTTCGACGAGACAATTGAGCTTGTTCCTTGTCCTGACATCGCGTGTACGTTCTATCTCAACTATGTATCGAGCCACGGAAATGACGGGTCTGCAGCTATTTACTCGGATCCCGCCTCATACCTCGTCATGCCCCTTCAAAATACCATCCATGGCGGAGTGACGGAGACGCTCGACTGTCTGCTTTCCTCGCTCGATCATTCGTCTCCAAAATCGGCCAATGGCGAGGCGGGCCCGTCGCGACCGAGGGTATTTGGCGACTGGGTGCTCCCCATCCGGCACTGCTTAGTGGCGAAGAAAGGGGTGAAGATGGAGGATGTGAAATGGGTACGGAGTCACGAACAGGTGAGTGGCTGTCTCTGCCGGTACGCCAGCTGTTCCATAGCTGTGCTTTTGAGACGGAGTGACCACCCTTGCTGACGACTTCTCAGGCTCTCGGACAATCTTCAATCTTCCTCTCGACCCATCTTCCCCACGCTCGGCTTCAGAACTGGCCATCGACTGCCGGCGCGGCACTCTCGCTGCTCGATGAGGCAAGCGGTGAAGACGGTGATGACGATGGAGAGGGCGCGGCGATTTGTTCGCAGGCGGTTCTCGAGCTGGATCCGAGATTGGAAGTGCTTCATGAGGGAGCGCAATCTACCTCGCGTGAGACTACACTTCTTAACAAGAGGAAGCTGATGAATCAGGCAGGCAACTACACTCGCTTCCTCCTTCTTGAGCGGGATGATCCTCCGTTACCCCTTCGTTCATCGCAGGCCGGAAGCACAAGCATTTTCGCGCTCTCTGATCCCGAAGCCTTGTCCCGGATTGCCGGAAAGGTGATCTCGATCCACTCCCGGCCAGCTTCCGCACCGCCAGACGATGACAGCAGATTCCCGACACGCACACTGGTTGAGGTCGAATTTGCCACAACATTGAGGCCGGATGATCCGCGATTGCGCTTTGGCGAAGAGGGTTCGGTAAGGTACCTTGGCTCTTGCGACTTCCGCATGGAATCGGTATGATACCCCGCACTTCTATCACCCATTCGAGCGACATGCATGGTATCTACACGCCTTGTCCTGAGGTGCCTCTAATGTCGCCGATAATGTTGCCGACTCATATGGTTGTATGTACAGCTGATCTGCCGTTTACGCCTCATCTCGTCACCGATCTCGTCCGTCCCCTCGAAAGTACCGAAATACAGCCTATCGCCGAATCGCCATTCCGCTCGTTCCACCTTGACGCTCGCCTCGTCATGAACCCGGCTCATGCTGAAATTGTGCGCGGTGTAAGACGAGGAATGAGAATCTTGCGAGCTCTCAGCGGTAGGCGAAGGGGTGTACTCCCGGTCTCCCGGCTCGAGAGCGCCGAGCAAGTCGGCTGAACCCTCATCAAATTCTGATAATTGAATTTTGGTTCTGGGCTGATGCTTACGGCAGTATGCGTCGCGCTCAACGAAGTTACTCATCACCCTGCGCAACCTCGCGATCCTCGCCGCTTGCTCCTCGTTGACCTGCTGAGCTGAGCGTAGATCCTTCATCTTCGGCTTGATATCCTGACACTCATCAACATCGCCTCCAGGGCTCGGCAGCTTACGTTTGGGACTGGGGAGCGAGGGATCTCCGACTTCCGAGTGATCTGCGCTGCGAGTCCTGGCTCATCACGGCGGAAGTGCCGAATGCGAGAAATGCCGTGCTCTTCGAGATCAGCGGATTGTTGAAAGGTAGAAGGGAGGAACCTGCTTCTTGCGTCGGGACTCGACGGTCTTGCGGGTGAACCCGTACCTGCTCTTTCCTCAGCCGGCACCAATCTGGAGCTAGGGCATCGCCTTCGAGTACAGCTGCCAGACGAAGGATCCGAATTTGGCCGTCTTGAAAAAGCTTGGTAGTACTGACAGCCTCGTCAGCTCTCCAATGTCGCTTGAATGAGCACCATGACATACCATTGGCGGCGAAGTGCTAGCGGTTAGCGATCATGGACATCGAGGCTATACGCAATCAATCACAGTCTTCTGATCAGGTATTATCCCCGTTTTCATTCATCATCCCAGTATATCCACCTCCTCATCTCCGGATCGCCCAGAATCCTGTACCGCAGCACATCGTCAATTGGCCTTGATGTCGATGCTGCCAGAATGGTGATCTATGAGCGGCCGGAATGGATTCGGAGTAGTATGACCCTCTAAGGACGGATCAGGGATATCGCCCTTCTTCGAATAAGTCCCATCGACCGAGCTCATCGCCGTTACGCCGTGTGCAGACTTCAACGGGTTGGGTCTATGGAATAGTCTGGAGACCAGAGCGGGATATTCCACTGATCAGCGAGTGGGGTCGGCGGGTCGAGGTAGGTGAAGTGGGTCGGTCGGACTCGAGTTGGGGTGATCGTCTGCGCTGGAGGGTGATTGAGTCGCTCGTGACTTATCGATGGAGAGAAGAGTGGGAAATGTGAGTAAGAATGGGACATCGCGAGGAAGGAAGAAGGAGGGGGAAGGGAGCTGAGCTGAGGAAGGAAGAAGGAGAAGGTAGACGGCGGCGATTGTCCGGGTACTCAATTTCCGCGATCCTCGGTTGAAGGGCGAGGAAGGAGAAGCAATATGAGACCTGGTTTAGATGCCTCTAGCCTCAGAACGGTAGCTCGGAAAGGTGCGTGAGAAAAACAAAGAAGTGAGAAGAGAAGGAGAAGCAATAACGAGCGCGACCATGCCATTCTCGCGGGATCAAATCAGCGTTGGCTTGGATTCAGCGCCTCTGCCCGATCACCTCCCCTCTATCCAAACTCCACCTACCCAATTGACCCAGTCGACCCAGTCTCCTCGCCTTCTCACAGCTGAAGTGACCTCTCCTTCGCGAATGTCTGCCTCTCTTTAGCCTTCTCGGCGTCGGAAGTCCCCATCTCCCCCTCTGCTGCCTTCCTCTTCCGAGAGGTTGAAACCCTTCCGACGGTTTTCAGCAGCGCAGTCAAGGCGACCGGCGATTGGTCCTGGAAGCGGAAGGGGATCGCTTGGTTTGCGAGAGCATGCTTGTCTGGGGAGGTCGGATGGTTCGATGACGGACGGATTGGCGGAGAGTGTAGGGTAGGAGACGGGGATGGAAGAAGAGTAGAGTGAGGAGCTGTGGGGAAAGCACCAGGAAACCGGGAGGAAGAGGTGTCTTCAAGCGATCTCAGCGAACGCCATGCACCGGCAGTGTTGGAAAGAGCTCACTTTTCGGCACACATTTCGACTTGGCTTTCCAGTCCCCCTTTTTCCTAGGCTTACTTTCGGTGACGACCTCCTTCTGCGCCTCCGTCTCCAGCTCAGCCCCACCACCCCTCGTTGAGAGCTCCCTTGCGCATTTCGATAAGGTGTTCCTTCGGGCCGCTATCGCCTGGTAACTCAGGACTGTCTTGTGATTCGTTCCCAGCTCCCCATTCCTCGCCCTCAGCTCGGTGATATCGGTTGGAAGGCGTGCGAGCTGGAGTTGAAGATGTTCGTTTTCATGAAGAAGCGACTTGCGCAAGCTTTGCGTGATCCGCGGCTGTACCAGATATCAGCGCCGATCCCGTTTCGAAACGGTGTTGCACGGCTCAGGAAGTGTCGCACGGCTCACTAAAGTCTGTTCGCATGGTCCATTGGCGGAAGAACGCGGACTCTGGTCGACAGATCATGATTGTCCCGCTGTAAATGAGCGAGCGTCATCTCGTATCGCCTTTGCTCTCATCAGCTTCACTCGCCTTGATCAGTCTGTATCAGACCTCACCCACCCTTGCCACGCCTCCCCCCCCCCCCCAGTGATACGGTAAGTGAAGGCGTACCTGCGTATTTAATCAGCAAGACATCGGTCTTCAAGAGGGGAACATACTGCGACATCTGACGGAGAAAGGAGTCGAAGCGTGTGGTGGTAAAGAAATGCGGTAGTACTAGAGGAGCCGAAGTCAGCGCAGATGTACAGACGACCGAAGAACAGCGTACCGTTTTCGGCAAACTGGAATGGAGTCAGATCAGGTCGGAGTATCTTGAATCGATGCGACTCACAGTCTTTCCATTCTCGATGATGAACGTCTCGCCATCTTCGTCGAAGTGAGCCTCCTTCTTGAACCGCTTGTCCACCAACATCCTGGTAGACCCATCAGTATTCACCAACGCGACGAGTCTGGACCTAGAGGAAACTCACAGGCAGACCTTCTCGTCACGCTTCAACTTGCAGCTATCCCTTGGCTACGCCGGTGAGTACGTGTCGAGGCAGATCATCCCATTTGACGGTCGGTTCCGCACGATCGGAGTTTGACAGCTCGGTCTCCCCCTCAAACCGGGTGTCACTCATTTTCTTCATCGTCCTTCAAGAAATAAGATCTGTCACTATTCAAGTAGCGTTAGTGGCAGAATGCGATTCGTGCAGGCGAAATCTCACCTGAGCTCCAGTTCGTACATCGATGCAGCCGTCTCCTTCCGATCAGGTCTGCAATCCCTCACTTCCAGCTCCTCTCCAGGGCCGTCCTCTTCTCCCATCGGGTAATCCTCGTCTTCCCAATCGAGTTCGGCAAGGTCATCGACTTCTTCGGGATCGGAGAAGACATTCGGCGGGCGGCAATCGATAGGCGAGATGGTCATTGACGCTGGGGATAGGACTCGGTCGGCTTGATGATCTTCTCCCCGGCAGTCTGAAATGAAGAAGCCCCTTGCGGCGAAAGAGGCGGTCGGTCCGATGGCCATCTTGCCGAACGAGCGGTCGACTAAGCGAAAGGTCTCGGCGCGAGGAATCTGGTGACGAACGGACATTGACGGGGAAGCGTCGTGGGCGGTTCTGGTTTCTGCAAGGTGGCCCGTGCGAAGCGAAGTAAGCGGGCTGGGTGATGAAGATGGTCCGCTGAGAGCGGTGATATCCCAGACTTGCTCTACTGGTTGTTCACCCCGACGCGAGGAGGGTGTCAGGTGAGAGCCGAAGATGAACGATCATGATGGAGCGAAGACGGGGTAGTCGCTTGATACCTCTTTGAGCTCCGCCGACCCCCGTTATCGTTCCTCCGAGCGCTGACGCCGAGCTAATCCATCGGAGTTCGGCAGCGGCGATCATTCCGTGATCTCGGCAGAAGCTTGTATTGACCGGGATCGTTCTCCTTGCGCCCTGGAATAAGAAGCTTGGCTTGAGCTTGGGGCGCATCCTAGAATGGAGGGTGAAGAAAGTGGGATCCATCGCCTCAATGGGTCGGAAATATGCTTCTGACGAGGGCGTGAAGGCTAGTGTAAAGGATGTTGATCTGCCTCGAGACATCTCGGACCTGTCAGTGAACGGATCAGGAAATCGCCGATCAGTATAAGAAGCGACTGCGCGTTTCCGTGCTGATGGGACAGGGATTCTGGAAGGGGATCGCGAACGCGGATGAGGAAGAGCCAATGCGTAGTAAGATGGGCCGTCATCGGGGACCTTCCTGATGAAGCGGGAAAGGAAGGAAGATATGCCGAAAATTTGATTCCGACGGGCCATCGAGTATCGCACGCAAGGATCGTCCCGGGTGAGCTTCTAGCCTCGTGGTTGAGTCACGTCCACACAACCGGTCCGCTGCGTCTTGAACGTCCTTGCCTTGAGCTTCGTCACCGAGGGAATGATCTCCACAGGTCAACGGTTCTTGTCGTGAAGAGGCCGGATCACGAAATACTTCGCGGGATGCAAATCGAAGTCGTAATTCACGGATCGGCCGTGAACACAACACTCACCGAGGCCTTTGTATGACCATGAGTGTATACGGCGAATAGCGATCGGTCTTCGTACGGTGCATGTCGAAGTGACATTCGGAGTGAGTGCCTAAAAGTCTCGTATAGGCATAGTGCAAGGCCCCCCGATGATCTCCTTTGCCCCGCGTCTTCTCAGTGCGTCAATCTCGTCAGGCGTGTCAGCATGTGCGGAGTTCCGAGACGATCGAGGCTGAATGATACATCTCCATCTCCCTCATCGCGGCCCTTCATCTACTTCTTGGGACCAGCCGCCTTCGCCTTCAGCACGCGCTTCACAATAGTCGCCTCCTCAATCAGGAATGCACGGGTGATGCTGTGGATTGGCGGAAGTGGACGTTGTGGGAAAGTAGGATGAGATGGGCCGAAGGGACGATGGAATGGAGATAGGGGGAACGGATGGTAGGCATCAGTCAGCAAGAACCCGGAAAGCAATACCGGATGGACTCACCGCTGCTTGACACATTGCGAGCAGCAGGAACCGCCGTACGCCCGGCTGACTGTCTTTTGGCGCTTGGAGAGGGTAGCATCTAGAGAGATTACTCGATCAGCTGAACTATTCCTGCTAGACGAAAGCAAGCAAGCAAGGCGGATAAGTGGGAGGAGCTGAATAGGAAGAGCGGCTACGTGACTGACATTGACGAGGGCGAAGGGCAGGGATCTAAGCACCGAATCAGCGAGGGAGCCCAACTGGACAGGACATGGTGAACGTACCCCGGCAAGAGCAGTACCACAATCACCGCATTTCGGGGCGGACTGAAGAGCACAGCCGAGTCAGCGTTGTCCCGTTATGTCTACAGTCTCGCAAGCGTCGTCCTCCCTCCCTCCTATTCCGTCTCCTAATCTCGCTCCATCCCATCCAGCTCGTTCTCCGACAAGTCTCGCAAATTCCGAGATCTCCCTACTCACGGCAAGCTTTTTGATGTGATGGACGACGAGCTTTCCCCCAGGGGTCTTCACCACCCTCCGCCGGTTCGATGTGGTGTTGTACGGTTGGCGCTTGCGGAGAGTGACGCGTTGGGCCATTTTGACGGATCAAGATGAGAAGACGAACGAACACAGAGCTTCACAAGTAGTAGGGTAGCGTGTCGCCGAGAAACCCGCTTAACGAATGAATGTGGCACACTTCCGAGCCAGACCAAAATGACAACCAGAAATTATCTCCGAACTTTTCGATGCTAAATTTAGCGTATCCTCAGGATGATGCTACAATCAGAAGCCTCTCAAGTTGCTCGACGATCAGTCCTTATTCGACAATCGATCCTTTCAAGGGCCGCTTGTGATCATGCAGCTCATGTGACAATCCGCTGCCCTGCTAGAGCTCACACAGATCCAGAAGCTGGCCTGTCTGAAGATCGAGGACACCGCTCGCTGTCGACCCGAGGTCTTGCCGGATCATCAATCAATGAAACAAAGGGAGCAATCACTCATATAATATCCTTTCTTCCGCCTTTGTCGGGACTCGAGGACCTGATGGCGGGCATGAAAGGAAGCTTTCATCTCTAGTTCAATCTCAAGCAAGACATCCTCAGGCAAAAGCATTACCAGTGCCAAAAACTACCGCCTCTCGCGATGGACGACCAAGCGCAGCCTTCATCCGACAGCGGCAGTTTCGTCAACGAGAAGGGTCTCAACATTCCCGCGATGGGCGGTGAGCAATTGCAGTCCGAAAGCAGCAGTCTCAGCAAATCGAAACCCTCCACCACCCCCTCGCCTCTCCCCTTGCTCGATAATCAGACCCCGTCGGAAGGCCCGAAGCTCTCCAAATCCAGGCGAATCATGCTAGGCGGAGTGGTGATGATGACCTACGCTCTCACTGTATGTTTTGTCCCTACTGCAGCACTTGACGGTCCGAACTAGACGTTGACTTACTCATCGACTATCCTCATCATCCCGAGCATGGCAAAGGATCTCAAGACTTCGGAATTGGCCGTGCAGTGGGTAAGTCTGATTCTGCACCCAATCGACAGCCCACAATGACAGCACTCAAGGTGACCTCCGCATATCCCCTGGCCAACGGCTGGTGCGTGTGTTCTCGCCCTACTACAATCGCTAATTGGGCACAGTGGTCTTCTGGTCACCGGCCGTCTTGCTGATCTCTATGGCCGCAAGCAACTGTTCCTCCTGGGTCTGTTCATCACATGCGTCTTCTCCATCGTCTCTGGCGTTATCCGAGTGAGCTCATTCTCGGCGGATCTAGCTGATAAAATAGCATCGAATCGCACTCTGCGTCATCCGGGCAATAGCGGGTCTAGGATCAGCGATCACGATGCCATCGGCCTTCGGGATTGTCGGGGCCACCTTTACCGAAGAACCGGAGAGGACGACCGCGTTCGCCGTCGTGGGTATAGGTTTCGCCTTTGGAGCCGCTCTCGGACAAGTCTTCGGTGGGCTCCTGGCGTGTTCTGGGCCGTGAGTGGCAATCTGGTCGTGCGATGAGCTGAACAAGTGTAGGCACGGGTGGCAGTACCTGTTCTTCCTCCCCGCTGGATGGGCGTTAGTCGTCATGGTGATCGGCGTTTCCGTCATACCGTCTGAACCGCCCAAGAAGGAGACCGATGATCGGCGAGTCGACTGGGTCGGAGCTGGGATCATCACCTTCGGGTTGAGCTTGTTCAGCTTCTCCATAACTCAAGGCGGATTGGTTGAAGGCGGATGGAAGAATGCTTGTGAGTCTCACAGCTTGTCCCGCTCATGTCAGACATTCCTGTCGTCTTCGTCCTCTCTGTGCTCCTCGTCGTGGCCTTTGGTCTCTGGGAGCACTATGTCGCCCATCATACGACCCTCCCGCCGATAGTCCATCTTGCTATCTTCACCCGACACCATTGGAAAGTCACCGGAGTGCTGTTGTCAGGTCTATCTACATATACCTCGATGACCGTGAGCTTCACATCCTCGTCCCCTCGGGAGTAGTTCACAATGCGATCTAGGGATGGGTCTACCTCACCACCATCTGGTACCAAGACTACAAGAAGGAATCCCCTATTCAGAACGTCCTCCATGTCAGCGCTGCCCCCATCGTGGGACTGGGCGTCTTCGCAATCGTACCGTTCGTCGCACCACGGGTCCGAGCCCCAGTACTGCTGCTCTTCGGCGGCTTCACCTCGGCGTAAGCACTTTCCGGATGCTGGGGTACGTGCTCATGGTGTAGCGCGGCATGCTGGCTGTTTGCGGTTGCGCCGGTAGGTACGACATATTGGGCCTGCGAGTTCCTCGGCAACATCGCTTGTCCCTTCGGAGCGGACTTGTGAGCGATCATTGCTAGTAGTCTCGACTCCGCTGATAAGCGAATAGTACGACCAGCATCGGCTCCATCCTGATGTCGAACCTCGCTCACGAGTATGTCAACTACCATCTTTCGGCAAGTTGACTGATATGAGCAGGTCCGAACAATCCCTTTTCGGCGCGCTCTTCATGACAGCCTGGCAACTTTCCGGGCCCATCGGCGTCTGTCTATGCAGTCTGGTCCAGACTGTGGTTACGAGGAACACCGGGGACCTGCTCCAAGCGTTGAGAGATGCTTTCTGGATGTCAGCGAGTTTCGCTTGGCTCTGTAGGTCCGCTGTCCATGTTAGCAGTGACGAGACTGATGCGTTGTAGCTTGCTTGATCATCATTGTATCGCTGAGGAAAGTGGGGCTCGCCAAGGATGTGGCGAAGGTAGTATAGAAGGCGTCCAGTTCCTGTCCCGTAGTGGTGAGATATATTCACGCGATCCGACGGAAGTAAAAGCATCACCTGCTTCATCTAGCCAGTCTCTAACAACCCACTTCCCTCTATGTCCATGTAGACTATATTCCCGAAGCAAACAAGATTGACACTCCTATCTTGGCTTGTAGCATGAATTCACTTCGCTAGTATCATGAACACAGCGCTGGCGTTTCAATCGACTTCACCATCTCGTCAAGTCAACCACACTTCCGACGCCCGTTCCTGTCTCCTTGGGCCCCTGCGCAATGACGGAGCGATCAGTGCATCGACATCCCCCTTGTCTCCAATTCTGCGAGCACAGATTGTATCGTCTTCCTGTACGATACAAGCGATTCCTCTCTGCTTCAGTGACTTCAGCCTCTACCGGAGCATCTGCCGTCAGCGCGCGAAATGGATGGACTGATGAAGGGTGAAATGCCTAGGAAGTACGCTTATCGCTGACCTAGAACGATGCCGAGATATGTCAGCAAGAACGAGGAAGGCTCTGGACGAAGGGGATGACCGATCCGAGCTGAGTCGGGCGGCTGGTCAATGCTCAGCTCGGTCCCCTTCCCAACGGCTTGTCCATGGCCCCCTCTTCCCCGGCCGCTGACTTCTTTGGCTCGTGCGTTGTTTTGCCACGTACGCCACTGACGATATCGCTTCACGAGCTGATCAATACCCTTCACAGCATGATCGACCGACCTGCATCGTCCCATATTACACATTCGGGATTCAAAGATCTCGTCAATCTCGTCGCTTCGACTCCTTCTCGTCTCGCTTCGAACTCCAAGCACTTCGCCTTACCACCTTCTGAGGTCTCGCCGATTCGCAGAAGGAGACAGCAAAAGGGCGCAGTGGTGGGAGGATCCGCTGGTTGGGGTGCGATACGAGGCGGTTGTGGCGAGACCGAACATCGATCCGGACGAGCCGCGCAACAAGGGGAAACCGGGCTACAGCTCTAAAGGGAGGAGAGGAGCTGCGACTCGAGCACGAAGAGCTAAAGTACCGGTAAACGGGAGAAAGTCAGAATGAATGGAGTCAAGGAAGGAACAAAGAGCGGGGAGCTGAGGAGGAGGAAGGTGGACAAGGCGGTGATAGGACATCCGACGGACTTCCGGTAACTGCCGCTCCATTACTGACGTCATTGTCTTGTGCTGACACAATGCAGGCATATCTTCCACGCCTCGACATTCGAGGAAGCGACTGAGCTGCTCCTGCGGTGGTCATTAGAAGGCGTCGGCGACAAGCTTGGCGGTATGTGGCGATTCCTCAGGGCTCAAACGAGATCTGACGTCGAGCAGATCCCAGCTGGGCCAATCGGATCAAGGAGCTCGTGAAGGCCAGAGCGCGAGAACAACAAGCAAGAGCGGTCGCCGCTGTTGTGGACGCTACCATACGGAGTCGGATGCTTGGAAGTGCAGGTCATCCCCCTTTGTAAGCTTTTTTCACCGAAGTCCTTGTCACGCCGAAGCTTATTATTCAACACGCAGGAAATACCCCGGCGAGTTGCAAGTCGTCAATGGTCTCCCCTCATCCATCTATTCCACCGCAAACACCGTTTCATCCGCTCTGCTCCTCGATCAACGCTTGAAGGACACCTCGGTCTCCCCGCTTCTTGGAGGCGCTTCTACGCCAAACCTCATCGCGAATTTATCGAAAATCAACTACTTCGCTCGGCTCCCATCTGGCCTCACGACGCCGACGAGTCCGCTTGTGAATCCTTTCGCAGCTCCGGTGATCAAAGAGCTATCGCCTAAGCCGGCGGACGATTCGAAACCTACCAAGACGATCTTGCCGAAGCGCAACGGTACTCAACCACTTCGGATCAAGAAGCGGTCCAAGTCTCCTCCGATCGCCCTGATTCAGCAGGAGGAGCTAGATGTCATCGCGAGCGAGATCTCTGGTCTGCCGGAACCTCGTAAGCCCCCGGCGCCTAGGAGTCTGACGTCGAGAATTTCGGCTCCAAATGTCCCGTTCCGGGTGGTCAAGCCGTCCTTACCGACACTCGAGAAAGCGATGTCAGTAGCCCTCTTCTTCGAGCAGTACTACCACGCCCTTCTCAAAGCGCCAGTCAGAGCTCAGTCGAAAGCAGTGCATCCCGGAAACTACGTACTCAACCGGGCTCGCCGAGCCGCGCAACTGGAGGCGACTTTCTATTCTGAGGAGAACAGGTTCATGAGTGAGGGAGAGAAGGAGGCTCGCCGGGACGAATTGACTCGGGAGGAGAATCGGATTTTGAGGGAGAGAAGGGGGAAGGTGGATGTCAAGGGCTTCGAGATGGGACGGGTGATTGGGCATGGGGCGTTTGGAGTGGTCAGGATCGCTAGAGAGAAGCGGACTGGACGGCTTGTTGCGATGAAGCAGGTAAGTCCAGCTTGAGACTTGGATTGCACAGCTGACGCGGTTTACATCGATGTGCTCAGCTTCGTAAAGCAGAGTGGGTGCTCGATGTCGATTCTAGACCATGAGCTGACTCGTCACAGCATGCTACGAAAGTCGCAAGAAGGCCACGTCAAAGCTGAGAAGGACCTCCTGGCCGCAGCAGCCAATCAGGCTCTCCCCAATGGCGGTATGGCCTCCTGGATTGTACAGCTCTTCTACGCGTCTCAAGACGCCGACCATCTGTATCTCGTGCTCGAGTACATGGGCGGTGGTGACCTGCTCAGCCTCCTCGTCGAGCGCGATACCTTCCCCGAATCCATGACGCGCTTCTATGTCGCCGAGATGATCCTCGCTCTCGAAGAGACCCACTCTCTGGGGTACATCCACCGCGATATCAAACCGGATAACTTCCTCTTCACGCCCGATGGCCATATACGGGTCTCGGACTTCGGCCTAGCGACAGACCTGCATTGGGCACATGACTCGGATTACTATGAACAGCAGAGACGGGCATTGTTGAAGAAACATGGGATAGATCTGGAGCTGGGCGAGGGGAAGAAGACAAAGAGGATGAAGAGGGAGGATGTGGAGCGGATCATGGGGAAGGAGTGGGTGGAGTGGGTGCAAGAGGGGAATGGGGTGTTGACGTGGAGAGATAAGAATCGGAAGATGATGGCGTACTCGGTCTGTGGGTGAGTCACTTTCATCCATTCGACGAGAGGAATGCTGGATCACGCGCAACCGCATGTAGAACGAACTCGTACATGGGTAGGCGAAGTAGTGGCGGTGCGGTCATATGCTGAGAGATGGCAGCACCCGAAGTCATCCGAGGTCAGGGATATGGCTTCAGCTGTGACTGGTGGAGTTTAGGCGTGATAAGTGAGTAGCTCAATCCATTTAGATATGATGGATGATGCGTAGCAAGTGTATGAATCGCTCTATGGTTACCCGCCCTTCGTCAGCAGTTCGGTGAGTCATCTTCAAGCTCGACACGTGTCTTGCTGACATTGTCTTTCTAGCGACATGTCACTCGGCAAAAGATGTACGAAGAATCCCCAGTGCTACGAATCAGCTGATCAACTTCAGCCTGAACTGGAAGACTACACTCAAGTTTCCAACCAAACCCCGGCTATCAGCGGAATGTACAGACCTGCTCACGAAATTCCTGTGCGAGCCGGAAGATCGCCTCGGCTCGGAGTCAGCCGTCAAGCCGTCCGTCTTGTCAATCCGAAGCATTGGCGCCCGCTCGGTCTTCCTGGGCCTTGGGTCGGATGGAGCAGAGCAGATCAAGGCGCATCCCTGGTTTGAGGGACTCGACTGGGAAGGCGAGAAATCCAGGAAAAACCGGTGCGAGTGCTGAAGTCGGAACAGGCCTACATAAGATGACGCCACCGTATCACCCTAATCTCCAAGCAGACGACGATACGAGGCACTTCGACGACGACATTCCCAATGAGGTACATCAGTCCCTACTTCCATGTCTATTGGCTAAGGATGACAGCCTCTCGTACCGGCCGGCGGACCAGCTGGCAATGCCACGAACGACCCACTTTTGTCAGACAAGACGCACGGGGCCCACCTCCTTGAAATTCGAAAGGAGTATGTCAGACGAGCTCGTCAGCCAAGCAGCAATTGACATGCTTCTAGTCTCGCTTTCAAGGGCTGGACTTTCAAGGCTCCTCAACCCGATGCGCGATATGGTCATATCGCTTTAATGTCGTCCGAAGACGATGTGGAACACACGAGGGACTCAACTGAGGAAACGATCGGGCGGGCGAGGCTTCGAATTGTGGAATTGGGTGACGGGATGGGTACTGTAAGGTCAAGGGCGCTGTCTCTATAAGTGATTGATGGAGTACGTTTGGACGATCTGGGCCAGTCTCGCTTATGCTCGTCAACATTCAGACAACAATACAAGCCGCACATGAGCTGCGCAATTCTGCTACACTCATTCGATGCGCAACATTCACAGAGACGAAATCTGAATCGGGAAAGTCGCTCATTGCAAGAAATTTGCGGACTAACGAGATGAGCTGTGGGATTCTGCTACACTGATCTGAGGCCTCCTACAGCAGATCGAACCGAGATCCACATCGCGAAGGCTTCGAGCTTCCACGCGTCGCTCTCCTTTCAGCGTCCCGCTCTTACGACGCGTGACCTCTGTCGGACCTTTACGATGGTACGATCTGACTCGTTTCAGGTCACAAAGCAAGTGCGATGCGGAAGTCCTTTGGTGGAACGCGAGAAGATGGTCTGCCCGCGAAGAATTCGGAAGCATGACACAAGCGCTTCAAGGAGTGTCTTGCCCTTCGATGTTTGGGATATATGCTTACCTTTGACACTCAGAGTACGGCTTCGGTGTGATGGATGAAGAATGGAATGAGGATTTCGCCAACTTCCCCACTCATCCTTAATGTTTGCGATTTTACTGAATCCATTTACGTCAGTCATTCAACCATGTCTGCTTATTCCGATGTCAACTTCGACAAGGATGATGAAGATGCCAAGACTATCACTGGGGATGACTGTTCGGTCATCTCCTGTGATCTGGAGTCCGATGTCACCAGCAAGAAGACGGTCATGACTTCTGACCCTCCTGAAGACCAATTTGAAAGCGACAAAGAGGACGCCAAGGACGGTATGTCTCTTGGCTCATGATATTGGTTGTGCTGAGTCTCGTGGCGTGGCAGCTGTCATAGCCGCGGCTAATTTTGGGACGGAATTTGCCGAGGCTCTTCAGAGCAAAATACCCTTCTGGAACGGTGAGTTTTCATCGGTTGTCAGGCAGTGGAGCAAGATCGAATCATCGGTCACACACAACCGCGCATTGATTGGACAGCCCTGTGCCGGTTGTGAGACTCTCAGGACAGGACTCAATCTCACCCTGCAAGCAACCGCCAAATTCGTCCTGAAGGCTGGCATTGAGCCTAGAGGCGTCAACAAGAATCATGTGGAGAAGTTGCTTACGAACTGGTGTGACCTATCTGATGCAGTCTCAAGCCACTGCCTCGACAGTCATAAGGATGGTTTGTACCGTTTGGATGGTCATCAATCTGGTTGCATCGATGGTCTTTACTCAAGCCTGGATGAAGATGAAGAACCTTCCACAAGACATCTTTTCGATCGGCTTCACAACACATTGAATGATCCATACCATGAAAACCCTAAGTACGATCAGTTCGGGTATGCAAGCAAAATCCAAACCAAGGCGGGGCTTAGAATCAAGGCTCACAAGGACAGTCTGGCTGCAAGTACTCGTGTCCTGAAGACAATGTACGATGTCAACAAGACGGACCGTCGCAGGCTAAGGGATTTAGCAAATCTGGGAAGTCTTCTCTCAGGCTTTGCCGACCTACGTTGACTTGTCAAGATCTGCATGAGTGATGGTGTACAAGTATATGAGCTTTGTTCGTAGATAAGTTTGACTATGTTTACATGCTAACACGTTGTCCATGATGTGATACCGAGTCGAGTCGCACACCGTACAGACTTTGAATTTCTGACGCCTGACCTTCCTTTCGGCATCCCGTTCTCCAGGCAAGCGATTCATGTTAGACATTGTGATGTGATCACTCAACTCATTTTGCGTCTGCAAACCAAAGCGCGAAGCGGAGATCCAGCCGATGGAACGCGGGAAAACGGCCTGCTCCTGAAGCGTACGGAACCTTGAAACAGCACTATATGTGTAACAAGTGGAAGGAAGAGTAATGCATCTACTCGACTGTTCTAGTCGCAATCATTTGAAACTCGCATAATGCATCTGCCCCATCCCGTGCCGGTACCTGATAGCGTCCGGCAATGCTACACACTGAGCATGTCACGACTTTCTCGGCCTAAGGAGTGTCTTCTCATTCGGTGTTTGACACGGATGCCTACCTTTGACGTGGACTATGCTTCTGCGTGTGAGCTGAAGAACGAGAGGAAGCTTCACCGCTTTGATTCTCGCCAGTCTATTTTGTCCTCTGCCCAGTCTATCAGATCTCCGCACAATTTTCCACTCAGAATGTCGTTGTCGAATCTCATTGAATCAGCTGCGTCCCTCGCACTACCGTGTCTGATTCCTACGTACAATTTGAAAAAGACAATGAAGATGCCAAGACCATCCTTGGAGATGATCGGTTGGTCACCGAGAAGTCGGTTCCATCATCGACTCCCCCAAAGTACTTATTTGAAAGCTTCCACTCGAAGCTATGTCCTCATGTACGGGATTGATCCGGCTATTGACTAAGAGGTATAATTTGGTAGATATGATCATCAAGTCCAACAATGGGAAGGCTTTCACGAAGAGTCTTATCAGCAAGATACCTTACTGGACGGACATGTTAAAGATGGCTGGTTCAGGGTACAGGCGTTTCGCGCGTTCGCGTTTATATGAATACATCTTAGTAGTCATGCGTTTTTACTTTTGCATATGAACCTGGTTATTCAACAGATTATGAGACCTTG
>JAABUP010001919.1_pt1 | contig 42178 bp, 39 predicted proteins | sample 5559201 | NCBI WGS metagenome assembly JAABUP01 (sample SAMN10711887, study PRJNA513373) | rock metagenome | isolation source: Antarctica rocks | place: Antarctica
GGAGCCGGTCGATGGCGTGATTGCGGGCCGTCACGGTGATCCATCCGCCGGGATTCGGGGGCGTGCCGGAGTCCGGCCATCGCCGCACGGCGATGACGAACGCCTCCTGAACTGCCTCCTCGGCAATGTCGATGTCGCCGAAGATCCGCGTCAGGCCAGCCACCACCCGGCCGTACTCCTCCCGGAAGATCCGGGAGAGAGCAGTCCTGTCGACGCCGGGTTGAGTCATCGGCGGGGGTGCGGAACGGCGAGCACGGTCGGGCCCGCCTGGTCTGCTCAGGCTTCCGGCTCGTCCGCAAACGGACGCACCTCGACCGGCCCCTCGCACGCGGCCGAAGCCTTACGGGCCCACTCCAGCGCGGCGTCCAGGTCGTTGGCGTTGATCACCCAGAAGCCGCCCAGTTGTTCCTTGGTCTCGGCGTAGGGCCCGTCCGTGGTGACCGGGGAGCCGTTCTCGGTGCGGACGACGGTGGCCGTGTTCGACGGGTGCAGCCCACCGGCAAAGACCCAGGCTCCTGCACTCTTCATCTCGTTGTTGACTTCCTCCACCTGCTGGTAGATGCGCTGCATGTCGACGTCGGAAGGGGCCTGGTCTGCCTCATTCATGAATACGGAGAGCAAGTACTGGGACTGACTGGCCATCAGATTCTCCTTCGCTGTGGGGCGGCAGGTTGCGGGCCCTCATCCGGTCCACGAACAGGATCGCCGGAATCGACAGCCTCGACCCCGGATTTCCAGGATTCCTTCGGTGCCGTCGATCCGGACGCGGTTACTCGGCTGGTGCGGTGCCCAATTTCGCCACCCGTCATCACCTATTTCGTGTCCGCCTGCGCCAGGTCGTGCTGTGCATCAGGGTCATCACCGGCGTCGCAGGTACCCGCTGGTGCGTGTCGATGACGAACCAGCGGCGTCCGCGGCGTCCACCACGTCCATACCGGCGTGGTGTCTGAACCGTCCCATCACGGGTCGACCGGGTGTCGATCCACCCGCGGCCGGCGCCGCCTTACCGTGCGGCCCCGGACAGTTCTGACTGTCCAGGGTGCGCCGAGATCGGAAGGTCGGCGACCTGAGGCCTTGCTCTCGAAATCCGCGAGTCGTCCCAGTTCCGCCGGGCGACGGGGCACCGCATGATCTGTGCTGGCTGCCCCCGCCGAGATCAGGTGACCGGCTCAGGCCCGGGCGGCCGCGACGGGCCGGTGTCATAGGCTCGTGGTGTGAAGGCGCCGACGGCTCTCGCCGGTATCGAGCTAGCCGACCCGGCCCTGGCCGCGCGGGTGGCCGACGGTCTGGTGCGGGTAGAGGAACTGCTGCAGTCCGAGGTGGTCAGCGAATTCGGATTCGTCACCGAGGCTGCCTCGCACTTGATGCAGGCCGGCGGCAAGCGTTTCCGGCCGCTGTTCACCCTGGTCGCAGCCGGGGTGGGGCCGGCGCCTGGATCCGACGAGGTGGTCACCGCGGCGGCCGTGGTGGAACTGATCCACCTGGCGACGCTGTATCACGACGACGTGATGGACGAGGCCGACATCCGGCGCGGCGCGAAGTCCGCGAACGCTCGGTGGGATAACTCGATCGCCATCCTCACCGGGGACTTCCTGTTCGCGCACGCGTCCAGGCTGGTAGCCGGGTTGGGCCCGGATGCGGTGCGGATCATCGCCGAAACATTCGCCGAACTGGTGACTGGGCAGACTCGCGAGACCATCGGCCCGGGCGTGGACCAGGATCCGATCCAGCACCACCTACGAGTGCTCGATGAAAAGACCGCGGCGCTGATCGATACCTCCGGTAGATACGCCGGAATGTTCTCCGGCGCCGCGGATTCCGAGGTGCAGGCGCTTCGTCGCTACGGCCGGGCCATCGGAGTGGCGTTCCAGATCTCCGACGACATCATCGATCTCACCTCGTCCGACTCCGGAAAGACCCCTGGGACAGACCTCCGCGAGGGGGTGCCGACATTGCCGGTGCTGTACACGCTGGCAGATCCGGACGCCGATCGCCGGCTGGTGACGCTGGTGTCCGCGCCGATCTCCTCGGACGCCGAGATCGACGAGGCGGTTGCGCTACTGCGGGTTTCGCCGGCGATGACGCTTGCGCGCAGGACCCTCGAAGAGTACGCGGCGTCCGCACGGGCGGCGCTGGAGGAGCTGCCGTCGTCGGCCGCGGTGGACGCGCTCGGATCGCTGGTCACATTCGTGATGGACCGCTCGCAGTAGGCCGGCGGCCCGGGGGACCTTCCGGCGCCGCGGCCGGAAGGTGGGAACGCCGGGGCCGGAAGGTGGGAACATGGAACGATCCCGCTCGGTTGACCTTGCTGGACCCGTCCGCGCCGATTCCCGGAGGCATGCAGTGCCGACCCTGAGCATCCCGAACGACGCCGACCCGAAGTTCGCCGGTTACTTCGCGCCCGAACGGTTGGTCAGCACGCAGTGGCTCGCCGACCACAGCGGTACGGCCGATCTGGTAGTGGTGGAGAGCGACGAGGACGTACTGCTCTACGAAACCGGGCACATTCCGGGCGCCATCAAGGTCGACTGGCACACCGATCTCAACGACGCTGTCACCCGCGATTACCTGGATGCCGCCGCCTTCGCGGAGTTGATGTCCCGCAAGGGAATCCGCCGCGACGACACCATCGTGATCTACGGAGACAAGTCCAACTGGTGGGCCGCGTACGCACTGTGGGTCTTCAGCCTGTTCGGGCACGCCGACATCCGGCTGCTGGACGGCGGGCGGGCGAAATGGCAGGCGGAGGGGCGGCAGCTGACCACAGATGTTCCCGAGCGTGCCCCGGCCGATTATCCGGTGGTGGAACGGTCCGACTCCACGATCCGGGCGTTCCTGCCGGAAGTACTCGGCCACCTCGGCCAGCCGATGATCGACGTCCGCAGCCCCGCCGAGTACACCGGCGAGCGCACCCACATGCCCGACTACCCGGAGGAAGGAGCGCTGCGGGGCGGACACATCCCCGGGGCGCAGTCGGTGCCGTGGGCGCGGGCCGCCAACGAGGACGGCACCTTCAAGTCCGCCGACGAGCTGGCCGCCATCTACATCGACGAGAAGGGGCTCAGACCGGGCGACGACGTCATCGCCTACTGCCGGATCGGGGAGCGGTCCAGCCATACCTGGTTCGTACTCACCCACCTGCTCGGTTTCGACAAGGTGCGCAACTACGACGGATCCTGGACCGAGTGGGGAAACGCCGTCCGGGTTCCAATTGTCAAGGGCGACCAGCCGGGTGACGTTCCGGTGCGGAAATGAGCACCGAGGTGACAAGGATCCCGGCGCCCGATCTGCCCGCGACACTTCAGGAGATCGTCGACGACTTCGCGGCCCTGGGTGATCCCGACCGGTTGCAGCTGTTGCTCGAATTCAGCAAGGAACTGCCGCCACTTCCGGCGAAGTACGCCGGGAACCCGGAGTTGCTCGAGCCGGTCCCGGAATGTCAATCGCCGATATTTCTGGTCACCGAGGTGTCGGGATCCGGACTGCAGGGCACCGTCCACGTGCATTTCAGCGCGCCGCCGGAGGCGCCCACCACCAGGGGCTTCGCCGGCATCCTGCACGAGGGGCTGGATGGGCTTGCGGTGCAACAAGTTCTGGACGTTCCGGCCGACCTGCCGATGCGATTGTCACTGGCGGCGGCCGTCAGTCCGTTGCGGCTGCGAGGCATGAGCGGCATGCTCGGCCGGATCCAGCGTCAGGTGCGGCAGAAATCCGGTCAGGGTCCATCCGCCGCCGGCTGAGGCGAGGTCCGGTGACGCCGCCAGATGCCGGCATTCAGCGGTCGCGAATGCCGTTCACCGGGCATGGAGCCGTAGCCCCGCACCGAGCCGGAAACTCCTCGCTCGCACCATGTTCGCCCCTCGGGCGTTCGTATCCTCGGCGTTCATTCCTTCGGACACCGATCTGGCTCGAGACTCAGTATTGTTGACCGGTGCCAGAGCCCATCGATCTCGACGACAGATTTGCCCAATTCAGCCAGGCCTGGTCCCCCAAGGTGATCGCCCGCCTCAACGACTACGAGATCAAAGTGGTTCGGCTGGACGGCGAGTTCGTCTGGCATGCCCATCCGGACACTGACGAGCTCTTCCTGGTGCTCGATGGGCAGCTGACCATCCAGCTGCGGGCGGCCGACGGTGGTGACGTGCGTGTCGGCCCGGGCCAGATGTTCGTGGTACCCCGAGGCGTGCAGCACTGCCCGCGAACGGACGGGGAGGTCCGCGCCGTGCTCATCGAACCTGCTGGCGTCGTCAACACTGGCGATGCCGGGGGAGCGCTGACCGCCGGGTACGACGATTCGCTGACCGGGGCGTCAGATCGGCCGGACGGAGTTGACTGACCTAACAAAATAGGTGAGGCTGTCCTTACTAGCGCCCGCCGCCCCGGCTGACGGCGCGCGATCGAGAGGGGCTTCCCGGGTGCTGGCCACCTTCGTCATCGGGCTGCGGGAGGGGCTCGAGGCGGCACTGATCGTCGGCATCATCGCGGCATTCCTCGCTCAGGACGGCAACTCGCGTCCCCTGCGATTGATGTGGACCGGCATCGCGCTGGCGGTGCTGTTGTGTCTGGGCGTCGGCATCGCGCTGGCCGTGCTCTCCGGTTCGTTGCCCCAACGCCGGCAGGAAATGCTGGAAACGGTGATCGGCCTGGTCGCGGTGGCGATGGTCACCTGGATGGTGCTCTGGATGCGTCAGCACTCCAAGGATCTCCGCAAGGAGCTGGGCCGGGCAGCCGGCGGAGCGCTCGAGCAGGGCACCTCGTTCGCCTTGGTGGCGATGGCGTTCCTGGCCGTGGTACGCGAGGGTGTCGAGACAGCCGTCTTCCTGGTCGCTGCCTCCCAGACGTCGGCCGGTGGCGCCACCTTCGTCGGCGCCGCCCTGGGCGTCGCGGTGGCCTCGGTCCTCGGCTACCTGATCTATCGCGGTGGCGTGAAGGTGAACCTGTCCCGGTTCTTCCGGATCACCGGTGTGGTGCTGGTTCTGGTGGCCGGGGGGGTGCTGATGTCGAGTCTGCACCATGCCTACGAGGCCGACTGGATCACCGTCGGCAACCAGGTGTGGCTGGACTTCTCCGCGGTGCTCGCGCCGGGGTCGGTACCGGAATCGTTGCTCACCGGCGTGTTCGGCATCCGCGCCCAGCTCCATGCCATCGAGGTGTTGGCGTGGGCGGTCTATGTGGTCCCGATGCTGGCGGTTGTGCTGTGGCCGCCGCGCCGGTCGCTGGCCAAGGCGGTACTCGCACGTCTGTTGCTGGGCGTCGGAGCGGCGGCGCTGGCGGCAGCCGTCCTGTTGGCCACCCTGGTCTCCCGGCCCGCGGTTCTGGCCGAGCCGGTCTCCTTCTCGATGGCGACGTCCGGGGACCCATCCGGGCGGATCACGCTGACGCCGCAGACGATCACAGCCGACCGGATCGTGATCCGGCTCTCCGGATCGGTCACCACGGCCGAATTGCAGTCCCCGATCAATTCGGTGCTCACACTTCCGCTGGTCGGCGCCGCGGATGTCGGCGGTCGCCAGGCAGCCACCTTCGGCGGCCCGCCGCTACCTCCGGTTCCCGGCGGCGCCCCGAGCACCATGACGGCCCGCGAACTCGCCGACCTGAACGGCGGTCGGTACCCGGTCGGGCTGCGAGCCGCCGACGGCGATGCCGTCCTGACGGTCACCGGCACCGTCAGGCTGGTCCCGACGATCGCGCTGGACCGGGCGTCCGGTAGCCCGCTGACGGTCTCGGTGCGGGCAACACCGGTGCTGGTGGCGGCCCAGGAAGGTGGCCGAACACATCGGTTGACCCTTGACGGACCGGTGTTCTCCGCCGACCCGGCTTCCACCGCTTCGGCAACCACGGCGGCCGCCCAGCGGTCCGCGGCACTCGGCCGCGCCGTCACCCTCGGCGAACTGGTGCCCTGGGTGGTCGGTGTCTGGGGCGCGGTGGTTACCACGGGTGGCTTGTTGTTGTTCATCAGGCGCACCCGCCCCACAGGCTCTGCCGGCGGCGGGTCTTCCGCCACCCGATCACCCATGCCCGCCGAAGCGGTTGCGGCACAACGGGTTTCCGCTACCCCATCAGGAGCCTGACAGATGATCTTCGACCATCCGAGATTCCGCCGCGCGCTGGTCGCCGGGAGCGCAACGGTCCTGCTGGCCGGATGCGGATCGACCGGAGTGAGCACCGAACCCGCCGACCCGGTCACCGGCGATGCGGCGGCCGCCGGCCGATCTACGGCCTCCGCCGCATCCAGCACGAACCGCCCGGTACTCACCTCCGCAGCGGGCGGCGCCGGTGAGGTGACGATCGAGATCACCGACGCCGGCGGGTGCGCCATCAGCCCCAGCACCGTTCCGGCCGGCGGGGTGACATTCGCGATCTTCAACGTCGACGCCACCGCCGTCAACGAGGTCCACCTGACCGCCGGCGACCGGATCCGCGGCGAGCGGGAGAACCTCGCGCCGGGCTTCCGGGCGACCTTCTCGGCAACCCTGGACGGCGGCTCGTACCAGATCGTCTGCCCGGGCGCCAAGACGGAAAGTCAGCCCTTCACGGTGACCGGCGAGTCGACGCAGGCGTCCGGTGACGTGTCAGACCTGTTGGACCGGGCGACTTCCGACTACGCCGACTACGTGAGCGCGCAGGCCGGATTCCTGGTCGAGGCCGCCGCCGCTCTCCAGAAGGCCGTCCTGGCCGGCAATCTGGTCGCGGCACAGCAGGCCTATGCCAAGGCCCGGCCGTTCTTCGAGCGGATCGAACCTGTGGCCGATTCTTTCGGCGACCTGGACCCCGACATCGACGCCCGGGAGGGCGACGTTCCGGCCGCCGATTGGAAGGGCTTCCACCCGATCGAACGGGCCCTGTTCGCCGACAGGAACGTCGCCGCGGCCCGTCCCTACCTCGCGGATCTGGTCGCCGACGTTGGCACGCTGGAGAAACTGACCGACGAACTGGCAGTCGGCACCCGGGCGAAGAACGGCAAGGGATACCAGCCGGACGAGGTCGCCAACGGCGCCGCCTCGCTGCTGGAGGAAGTTCAGAAGACGAAGATCACCGGCGAGGAGGAGCGGTACTCACACATCGACCTCGTCGATTTCGCCGCGAACGTCGAGGGATCGCAACAGGCGTTCGCCGCGCTGGTTCCGGCTCTCGATCGGATCGACCCGGCGGTCGCCGCACCGATCAGCGCACAGTTCAAGGCACTGATCGCGTTGCTGGATGCCGAGCAGGATGCGCAGGCGCTCGGTGGTTACACGCTCTACACCGATCTCTCGAAGGCGCAGATCAAGAAGCTGTCCGATGCACTGTTGGCGGTGCAGGAACCGCTGTCGCAGGTGTCGGCCAAGGTGGCGGCCGCCGGGTGAACAGCGCGCAGGAACCGAGGAACGCGCCGGCCGCAGGCACCGGTGCCGCGCCGCCCGCGGGATCGGCTGCGCCTGGAGCGGCTGCGGTGCCTGGCCCGGCTGCGGTGTCAGGATCAGCTCCGGTGCCTGGCCTGGCTGCGCCTGGCCCCACTACGCCTGGCCCGGCCGAGGGGCAGGAACCGACCACCCGCGGCGGATCGGCGCCGGTGCACCCTCGCCGCCGGTTCCTGTCTTCGGCCGCGTTCGGGACCGCCGCGTTGCTGGCCGGCGGCGCCACCGGGTTCGGCGTCCGGGTGATCAGTGAACCGGACGAAGCCGCAGCGGTAGCTGCCGGTGGGGCCGGCGGCCCGGACCCCGTGAACTCGGCCGGTCCGGACGCCGCCACCGTGCCCTTCTACAGTGAGCACCAGGCCGGCATCACCACCCGTCAGCAGGAACAGATGATGTTCGCGGCGTTCGACGTCACCACGCTCGATACCCGTGCGCTGCAACAGATGTTGGGACGGTGGGCGGCGGTCGGCGCCAGGTTCACCCAGGGTCTGACGACCAGCGGCGGGGAGCCGGCGGCCAACCGGCCGCCGGACGACACCGGCGAGGGCCTCGATCTCGGTGCCCATTCGCTGACCATCACCGTCGGCTTCGGTACCTCACTGTTCGACGACCGATTCGGTTTGGCGAACAAGATGCCGAAGTCGCTCGCACCGTTCGGCAGGTTGCCGGGCGAAGCAGACATGAAGCCCGACATCACCGGTGGCGACATCTGTGTGCAGGCCTGCGCCGACGATCCACAGGTGGTGTTCCATGCGATCCGGAATCTCATCCGGATTGCCCGTGGCACAGCGGTTCTGCGCTGGTCGCAGCTCGGCTTCGGCAGGGCGTCCGCCACCGGGACCGGGCAGAGGACACCGCGGAACCTGTTCGGGTTCAAGGACGGCACCCGCAACATCCACGCCGAGGAGACCGCCGATCTGGACGCCGATGTCTGGGTCGGCCAGGAGACCGACCAGCAGTGGATGCGCGGCGGCAGCTTCCTGGTGACGCGCAAGATAGCCATGATCATCGAATCCTGGGATGCCACCGCATTGGCCGAGCAGGAGCGGATCTTCGGGCGCCGCAAGGCATCCGGCGCGCCGCTGTCGGGCGGCGACGAGTTCGCCCGACCGGATTTCGAGGCGAAGGCGGCGGTGGCGGGCCGCGGGGAGCGGTCCGCCACGACGGCCCCCGCGATCGATGCCCGCGCGCATGTCAGGCTGGCCGCGCCGGAACAGAACAACGGCGTGCGGATCCTGCGCCGCGGGTACAACTACACCGACGGACAGGACGTGACCACCGGCAGATTGGACGCCGGCCTGTTCTTCATCGCCTTCCAGAAAGATCTCGGACAATTCAGGGCGCTGCAGACGAAACTCGGCACCAGCGATCTGTTGAACGAATACATCACGCACATCGGCGGCGGCACCTGGGCCTGCCCGCCCGGTGTGTCCAAGGCCGGCGACTGGTTCGGCAAGGCGCTGTTCGGGTAGCTGACAACTCACAGCCGGACGATCGCGATCGGCGCCGACGGCGGGTCGGGGAGCCGCCGACGATGGCCGCACCGCAGCGACACCGGGGCTTCAGAGTCTTTGGTCAGGAACCCGGGAACGGGCTGAAGGTGTAGCGCAGGTCGGCGGTCGACCGGTCGTTGGCGTCTGTTCGCCGGGCTAGGAAGAAGTCCTCGCCCACCCCGGTGACGGTGTAGGCGACCAGCATCTCGAACGGGGCGCTCACGCTGAACCGCCCGGACGAGGTGTACTCCCCGGAACGGACCTCCGGCGCGGCCAAGGCCGCCCGAGCGGCCTCCGGGTCGGCGACGCCGGCCGCCTCGCGTACCCGGGAGCCGATGAACTGCAGCGCCGCGGCCTCCGAGAGATAGATACCGTCGGTGCGCGGCCGGAATTCAGTGGAATCCGGACCGGCCGGGTCGCCGTGGCCGGTCTCGGGGGTGACGCCGTCGTCACCGTCGTCCTCGCGGGACTTGCGTCCACGCAGCGCATCGAGAATGCCCATCCCGGCCTCCTTCTGGATGCCTCAACTGTTGGCACCACACTGCAGCGAGGGCCAACTGAACCGATGACCGCCGGCGCACCAGGACATCACCCGTCAGTGCCAGCGCGGGACTTCCTGGCAGGGATGCAGATCGGCGTCGCTGTGCGCGTGGGAGTTGACAACGGCAACTTCGGTGCCGAATTCGAGATAGGCCGCGAAGCGCGAACGAGTCGTTGCGTCGGTGACCGGCTGCCGGTCGTACTCGTCCAGAAACAGTTCGATGAAGCGGCGGCGCTGGTGATCCTGGATGGCGAGCCCGCGGTGGGCGGCCAGCAGACTCGGAAACCCGCCGAGTTCACCCGAGTACCTGGGTTCTCCACCGAACACCTCGACCAGGAAAGCGGTCAGGTGATCGACATGGTGGGGCTGGCCGGTGCCGAACAGCGGAACAAGGACGGGATCGGCCAGCACCCGGCGGTACCAGCCGCCGACGAGTTCCCGGATCGCCGATTCCCCGCCCATCGCCGACAGCAGTGGAGCTGGAGGCGTCATGATTACAGCATTACACGGCCGCCCTTTGGTGGTCAATCCTCCCGATGTGGCGCCCTGCGGCGGAAGGTCACTCGAAGTGGGGTTCCACCACGCTCGTCGGACGGTCGAGCACCGACGACAGGACGATCGTCGATTCGGTACGTGCGACGCCGTCGCCGGACCTGATCCGTTCCAGCGCCTGCTCGAAATGAGCCATATCTGCCGCCCGGAGATGCACCAGCACGTCCGCGTCCCCGGAAACGGTGTACGCCGCGATCACCTCTGGGATCGGAGACAGGAGTCGGCCGATCCGATCGGGTGGGACGTTGCCGCGGTAGGTGACGGCGACGAACGCCTGAGTGGTCCACCCCACCCTCGCCGGGTCGATGCGCGCCGAGAAGCCGGTGATGACGCCATCGGCCCGCAGCCGGTCCACTCGGCGCTTGACCGCGGGAGCCGACAGGCCCACCTGGTGCCCGACTTCGCGGAACGAGCTGCGAGCCTGGGACACCAGGCACGAAATGATGTGACTGTCGATCTTGTCGATCTGCAACGATTCGCCTTCCGTGCGTGCACACAACGGCTTGTTGTTTCGTCTGCGCGCATCCTATCGTTCAGCTGTGTCCCTTGCCCTCGAGAACGAATCCCTCCCCACGCAGCGCGTCGCGCGCCCACGCCGATACCTCATGTGCCGTCCTACCTACTTCGACGTCATCTACGAGATCAATGCCTGGATGCACTCCGACGTCGATGTCGATCGGGAACTGGCGATGCGGCAGTGGGAATCGCTGCGGGATGCGTATCTCGAGCTCGGCAACACCGTCGCGGTGATCGAAGGCGCGCCCGGGCTGCCGGACATGGTGTTCGCGGCGAATGCCGGCACGGTGATCGGCGGCAGGGTGGTCGCGGCGAAGTTCCTCCAGCCGGAGCGCACCGGCGAACAGGCGCCGTATGCGGAATGGTTCCGGAAGCACTTCTCCCAGGTCGAGATACCGGAGTACGTGAACGAGGGCGAGGGCGACTACCTCTGGACGGGCTCGGCCCTGCTGGCGGGCAGCGGCTTCCGCACCGACCCGCGGGCGCATGCCGGCGTGGCCGAAGTGCTCGGTGTCCGGGTCGTCAGCCTGGAACTGGTGAGCCCGAGTTTCTACCACCTGGACACCGCACTGGCCGTGCTCGGAGACGATCAGGTCGCCTACCTGCCGGAGGCGTTCAGTGAAGCGTCCCAGCGGACCCTGCGGCAGATGTACCCGGACGCGGTGATCGCCTCGCTCGCCGACGCCCGCTGGTTCGGGCTGAACGCGACCAGCGACGGCAGGAACGTGGTGGTGGCCGCCCAGGCGGAGCAGTTGCAGCGTGACCTGGCCGCCGCTGGTTACACGCCGGTGCCCGTGGACGTCAGCGAGTTCCGCAAGGCCGGCGGTGGCATCAAGTGCTGCACCCTGGAGCTGCGCGACTGACCCGCGATGCTTCCGCGCCCGGCGTGCCCAATTGACACCATCTCCGGGGCCATGCATACGATTTGCTGCGGCAGTATGCTGTTCATATGCGCACCCGAGTCACCGTTACCGTTGACGATGCCGCTGTGCGCGCTGCCGAGGCCGCTGTTGCCGCTGGGCGCGCCCCTTCGGTGAGCGCATGGGTCGCGGCGGCTATGACCGACCGGGCCCACCGCGAGCAGCTGGCCGACGTCCTTGCCGAGATCCGCGCTGAACTCGGACCCCCGACCAGCGAGGAAACTGCGTGGGCACGAAGCGTCCTCGGCCAGTAGTCCTCGACGCGGGCGCCTTGATCGCCATCGATCGAGCCGACCGACGCGTGATCCGGCTGCTGGAACTGGCGCAGGAAATCCACGTGCCTGCCGGGGCGCTAGCCCAAGCCTGGCGCAATCCAGCTCGCCAAGTTCGCCTCGTGCGTGTCGTGTCGTCGGACGGCATGGTCATCCACCCACTCGACGCCGCCAGCGCCCGCGCAGCCGGGCAGCTGTGCGCCGCCACCGCCACCTCCGACGTCATCGACGCGTCGGTGGTGCTCGTCGCCCGCCTCCTCGGTGGGGTGACGGTCACCAGTGACCCTGGGGACCTCCGCCGCCTTGACCACACCATCGATCTGGTCCCCTGCTGACCTTCGATCCGCGACCCGTAGGTCCGCTGTGGCCGCTGGTCGCCTGGTGATCCACACTGCTCGGTCTGGTGACCGGCGCGCGATCTCATACCTCTAGCGGTAGTTGGTGAACTGCAGTGCCACGTCCAAGTCGGCGCCCTTCAGCATCGCGATGACGGACTGCAGGTCGTCCTTCTTCTTGGCAGAGACCCGCAGCTGGTCGCCCTGGATCTGGGCCTGCACTCCCTTGGGGCCTTCGTCGCGGATCTTCTTCGCGATCTTCCGGGCGTTCTCGCTGGAGACGCCGTCGACGAAGCTGCCCGTGACCTTGTGGACCTTCCCCGATGGCTCCGGATCCTCGACCTCGAACGATTTCAGCGAGATGCCGCGCTTGATCAGCTTCTCCTTGAACACCTCGATCGCCGCCTTGCAGCGCTCCTCGGTGCCGGCCGTGATGGTCACTCCGTTCTCGCCGGCCCACTGAATGCTCGCCCCGGTGCCGCGGAAGTCGAAGCGCTGGCTCAGCTCCTTAGCGGCCTGGTTCAACGCGTTGTCGGCCTCCTGGTGGTCGACCTTGGACACGATGTCGAACGATGGGTCTGCCACTGGCCACGTTCCCCTTCTGATAATCCTGCTGACGGTCCCGCGCCCGTACCTGATGCGCCGGCCCTCCATCTTGCCCGTCACCCGAGCGATGGCGACCGGTGCGGCGCGTTGTAGTCTGGTCCGGCACGGCAGGTTGCCCGAGCGGCCAAAGGGAGCTGACTGTAAATCAGCCGGCATTGCCTACGGGGGTTCAAATCCCTCACCTGCCACGCCTCAGCGAACAGCGGGAACTCCGGCCGGAGGACCCGCTGTTCCGCTGTTCGGAGGGTCAGATCTGGCTCAGCGGCTGATGCAGTCGGACTGCCGCGTTGCTGTATCGTTGTCGACGTCGTGGCAGCGCCGCATCGGTGCCGTGCCCGTACGGCCCCTTTAGCTCAGTCGGCAGAGCATCTCCATGGTAAGGAGAAGGTCTACGGTTCGATTCCGTAAAGGGGCTCGGAAGGATCGGCCGTGGGCTAGCGTCCGCGGCCGTTGTTCTGATCGGAACCGGCTGGGCCGGGTCCGATCGTCAAGGCGGTGTAGCTCAGTCGGTAGAGCAAGCGGCTCATAATCGCTGTGTCGCCGGTTCAAGTCCGGCCACCGCTACCACGCCGCCCGCCGGGCGGTCCACCGCCCGCGGGTGGCTGTGCGCCAGCACCGTCATCCCTGTTTCGAGGAAAGAGGCTTCCGCCGTGGCCGCCACCGACGTTCGCCCGAAGATCACCATGGCTTGCGAGGTCTGCAAGCACCGCAACTACATCACCCGGAAGAACCGCCGCAACGATCCGGACCGCCTGGAGATCAAGAAGTTCTGCCCCAACTGCGGCAAGCACAACGTGCACAAAGAGACCCGCTGACCTTCTGCGGCGAGCTAGCCGAGAATGGGCATGGACCCCGCCTTCGTCGGCCGAGCGTTCCCCACTACGCAGGCGTATCTGGTCGGCGTCGAGAAGATCCGCGAGTTCGCCGCAGCCATCGGCGATGATTCCGGCGCGTGTCACGACCGCTCGGCCGCGATTGCCGCCGGCTACCAGGACCTGGTGGCGCCTGCGACGTTCGCCATCGTGGTGACCGCGCGTGCCCAGGAGGCGGTGATCTTCGACCCGGAGCTGGGGCTGGACTTCTCCCGGGTGGTGCACGGCGATCAACGGTTCGTCCATCACCGGCCGATCGTCGCCGGCGACGAGTTGACCAGCGTCGTTCACATCGATTCCATCCGGGTGCTGGCCGGCAACGACGTCATCGGACTGCGCACCGAAATCAGCGGCGCCACCGGTGAGCCGGTCTGCACGGCTCACTCCACGCTGGTCTCCCGGGCGCCGTGAGCATCCCTTTCGAATCGCTGGCGGTGGGCGACACACTGCCGGCGCTGACGGTGCACATCGACCGGACGCAACTGGTGCGTTACGCCGGTGCTTCCGGCGACTTCAACGCCATCCACTGGAACCCGCGGGTGGCCAGCTCCGCGGGACTGCCGGATGTGATCGCCCACGGCATGCTGACGATGGCGCTGGCCGGCCGGGTCGTCACCGACTGGGTGGGCGATCCCGGCGCCATCGTGGATTTCGGTGTCCGGTTCACCCGCCCGGTCGTGGTGGCCGATCCGGACGGCGCGGAGCTGGAGATCAGCGCCAGGGTCGGCGCTCTGGATGCGGACACCCGCACCGCGCGGGTGGACATCACCGCGACCTTCGCGGGTCGGACCGTGCTGGGCAAGGCCAGGGCGCAGGTCCGCCTGAACTGACTCGGCCGACCAGGTCGAGCGGAACGCCCGGCGCCCGGAACTGCTCTCTCAGTCGGTGGCGGTGGCCAGGAACTCGCCCATCCGTCGTACGCCGGTCACCAGGTCATCGTCACCAAGCGCATAGGACAGCCGGAAGTAGCCCGGGGTGCCGAATGCCTCCCCGGGGACGACGGCCACCTCCGCTCTGTCCAGCACCAGCGTCGCCAATTCCGCGGACGAGGACGGCCGCACCCCGCCGAAGGACTTGCCGATCAGCTCCCGGACCGAGGGGTAGGCATAGAACGCGCCCTGCGGAACCGGGCATTGGACACCGGGGATGGCCTGCAACAGCTCCACCATCAGGGTTCGCCGCCGATCGAAGGCCGATCGCATCTCGGCCACCGCATCCAGTGGGCCGGCCACCGCAGCCAGCGCAGCCGCCTGCGCCACGTTGCAGACGTTCGACGTCAGATGCGACTGCAGGTTGGTGGCCGCCCCGATGACGTCGGCCGGGCCGATCATCCAGCCCACCCGCCAGCCCGTCATCGCATAGGTCTTGGCCACCCCGTTGAGCACCACGCAGGTGTCGGCCAGCGCCGGAACCACCACCGGCATCGATACGTGGCGCGCCCCGTCGTACGTCAGGTGCTCGTAGATCTCGTCGGTCACCACCCAGATGCCGCGGTCGACGGCCCACCTCCCGATCGCCTCGACCAGCTCCGGGGGGTACACCGCGCCGGTCGGATTCGAGGGCGAACAGAACAGCAGCACCTTTGTCCGGTCGGTGACAGCAGCATCCAGTTGTTCGACCGTCACCAGATACCCGGAGGACTCGTCGGTGACCACCGGCACCGCAATGCCACCGGCCAGCGTGACGGCCTCCGGATAGGTGGTCCAATACGGGGCGGGCAGCAGCACCTCGTCGCCGGGATCCAACAGGCTGGCGAAGGCTTGGTAGACGGCCTGCTTGCCGCCGTTGGTCACCAGGACCTGGTCCGGCTGGACCCGATACCCGGAGTCCCGGGCGGTCTTGTCCGCGATGGCGGCTCGCAGCGCCGGCTGCCCCGGGGTGGGGGAGTACCGGTGACTTGCCGGGAGGACGGCGGCCGCGACAGCCGCCCGGACGATCGGCTCCGGGGTGGGGAAATCCGGCTCTCCGGCGCCGAAGCCGACCACCGGCCGGCCGGATGCCTTCAGCGCCTTGGCCCTGGCATCGACAGCGAGGGTGGCGGACTCCGCGATGCCGCCGATCCGTGCGGAGACCCGCGAGCCGGTGGCGGGGCTCGGATGATCGGAGACCGTGGCAGCAGCGGTGGAGGTGCGGTCCTGAGCCTGCGATGTCATGAGTCAATGCTGTCATGCCGAGGAGGTCGAGCCGCTGCCCGATGCCGCGTCCGGTCGGCGGCCGACGATTGGGCTGCCGATGGGGTGGTGGCCTACACTTGACGTTCTGGGGTGTGCCGAAGCCTGCCCGTCGAGTGCTGTGCGTGTCGAGTGCCGTGCGTGCCGATTGCTGTGCGTGCACGGCTTGAGTACGTGCGGCTTCACCTGGCGGCCGGCGGAGAGCGCATCCCGGTCTCGTGAACGGGACCGGATGCTCCGTCTGCTTGCGGGGATCGCACCGGGCCCGCGGGCGAGTTCAGAGGGGCGTAGCTCAACTGGCAGAGCAGCGGTCTCCAAAACCGCAGGTTGCAGGTTCAAGTCCTGTCGCCCCTGCTCCGCGGGGCCCGGAAGGATCGGGCTTCGGGATCACCATCCGGCTTCGGCCGGACCCGTCCAATGGGGACGGATCGGTTCGGCCACCTGCCGACCGAGCCAGTCAGGGCAACGCTGTTCGTACACTTGAGCGGCCGGAACGGTAAGGACAAGGTGGGCGTGAGCAACGATCGCGACGGCGCCGAAGGCGCCGCAGACCTCGGGAACACCCTCCCCGGGTCAGAAGTCGACCCCTCCGACCCGGCCACCGATCGCTCCGGCCGCTCCTCCGGTCCGACTTCGGACGCCGCGGAGGACGCCGGACGGGCCGCCGACGGCCAGGAAAGTGCCATCGGCGGCACACCCATCCCGTCCGCCGGCAGCACACCCATCCCGTCCGCCGGCAGCACACCGACCCGGGCGGCAGGCAGCAGCCCCTTCAGCCCTGATACCGCTGATGCTGTTTCCACGCCTCTCGCCGGCGAGGACCCCGGCGGCGATCTGGGTGACGGCGACCCCAGAACCGACGATCCCAGCACCGACGATCTCGAGGATGGCGATCTCCCGGCCGATGACGCCGACTCCGGGGTCGACGAGGCGGACGGGTCGTTGGCAGCTGTGGGCGCAGCCGCGGGGTCCGCCAGGGCAGCGGCCCGGCGCTCGGCCGTCAGGTCCGGCGTCACCGAGAAAAAGGGCCGCGCCACCGTCGCCAGGGACGATTCGGCCGACCGCGGGCCCAACATCCTGTCGCGGATCTCCCGTTACCTGCGCGAAGTGGTGGCAGAGCTGCGCAAGGTCATCTGGCCCAGCCGCAACCAGATGGTCACCTACACGCTTGTGGTGATCGTGTTCGTCGTCTTCATGGTCGCGCTGGTCTACGCCCTCGACCTGGTATTCGCCAAGGGAGTGCTGGCGATCTTCGGCTGACCCCTGGTGACCTGGTCCCCGGGTCACTCAGCCGATACCGAACGCCGCCACACCCCGAGAAGGAAGTGAGAAAACCGTGTCGATCCCGTCCCCGAATGATGCAGTCGAGAACACCAGCGGCACCGAGTCCATGGCGGTGCCGCTTGAGGCCGACCCCAGCCCCGAGTTCACCGGAACCCCGCTGACCGACGAGCAGGCATCCGGCGCCGCTGAGGACGCATCCATCGACGCCGCCGCCGAAGAGGCGGAGGTCGCGGCGACTGCGGCGGTCGACACCGACGCCACTCCCGCTGCGGACGATCGTGGAGCAGACGAGGACGCGGACGCAGCGGATCCGGTCGCCGAACTGCGGGAAAGTCTGCGCGCCGCGGACGGCCACTGGTACGTCGTGCACAGCTATGCCGGATACGAGAACAAGGTCAAGGCCAACCTCGAGACCCGGATCCACTCCTTGGACATGGAGGACTACATCTTCCAGATCGAGGTGCCCACCGAGGAGGTCACCGAGATCAAGAACGGTCAGCGCAAGCAGGTCCAGCGCAAGGTCTATCCGGGCTACATCCTGGTCCGGATGGAACTGACGGACGCCTCATGGAGTGCTGTGCGCAACACCCCCGGGGTCACCGGTTTCGTCGGTGCCACCGCCCAGCGGCCGTCGCCGTTGAGCGTTGACGAAGTCGTCAAGATCCTCGCCCCGGCCGCACCCAAGAAGTCGGCCGCCAGCGTCACTGCGACCGGCCAGCCGGTCCGGACCGAGGTGGACTACTCGGTGGGTGAATCGGTCACCGTCATGGATGGCCCGTTCGCGACTCTGCCGGCGACCATCAACGAGGTCGATGCGCACGGCCAGAAGCTCAAGGTGCTGGTCTCGATCTTCGGTCGGGAGACGCCCGTCGAGCTGTCCTTCGTCCAGGTCTCCAAGATCTAGGTCGAATTCGGCGCCGGGAAACCTCCCGGCGCACCCACCGGAATCCGCAAGAGAGAAGTCATGCCTCCGAAGAAGAAGAAACTGGCAGCGATCGTCAAGCTGCAGATCAAGGCCGGCGCGGCCAACCCCGCACCGCCGGTCGGTCCCGCGCTCGGCCAGCACGGTGTCAACATCATGGAGTTCTGCAAGGCGTACAACGCCGCCACCGAATCCCAGCGTGGTGACGTCGTCCCGGTCGAGATCTCGATCTATGAAGATCGTTCGTTCGACTTCAAGTTGAAGACGCCACCGGCCGCGCGCCTGCTGCTCAAGGCGGCGGGTATCGAGAAGGGCTCCGGAACTCCGGACACCCGCAAGGTGGCGTCGTTGACCATGGCTCAGGTCCGCGAGATAGCCGCCCTCAAGCAGGTCGACCTTAACGCCAAGGACGCGGACGCGGCTGCGAAGATCATCGCCGGCACAGCCCGCTCCATGGGCATCACCGTCAAGTAGCACCAGCAGTACGGACCTGGAGCGGAGCGAACGTCTCGGGGTCGCGAAGAAGCAGTGGGAGGGTCGCTTCGGCCCGCACCACGACCTCCACTAGTAGAAGGAGCAGACATGAAGCGAAGCAAGGCATATCGCGTGGCGGCCGCACAGGTGGACCGCGCGAAGCTGTACAGCCCGCTGGAAGCGGCGGACCTGGCCAAGAAGACGTCGCCCGGCAAGGCGGACGGGACCGTGGAGGTTGCCATGGTCCTTGGCATCGACCCACGCAAGGCCGACCAGATGGTCCGCGGCACAGTCAACCTGCCGCACGGCACTGGGAAGACCGCTCGGGTCATCGTTTTCGCCGTCGGCGACAAGGCGACCGAGGCCGCGGCCGCCGGCGCGGACGAGGTGGGCAGCGACGACCTCATCGCCAGGATCCAGGGTGGTTGGCTGGACTTCGACGCGGCTATCGCCACCCCGGATCAGATGGCCAAGGTGGGCCGCATCGCCCGGGTGCTGGGTCCCCGCGGCCTGATGCCGAACCCGAAGACCGGCACCGTGACCGCGGACGTGACGAAGGCGGTCACCGACATCAAGGGCGGCAAGATCAACTTCCGGGTGGACAAGGCCGCCAACCTGCACCTGGTGATCGGTAAGGCATCGTTCCCGATCGAGCAGCTGTTGGAGAACTACGGCGCAGCTCTCGACGAGGTGTTGCGCGCAAAGCCTGCGGCCGCCAAGGGCCGTTACGTCAAGAAGATCGCGATGAGCACCACCATGGGTCCTGGCATCCCGGTCGATCCGACCATCACCCGGAACCTGATGACCACCACGAGTGCGGACGCCGGGGTCTGATCGCTCCTGTCTGCGCCGTCTGGGACGCGCTCCGAGATCTCGGGTCGGGGCGCGTCCTGGTTTCCGGCGACGGCCTGCGGCAGCGCCGGCGCACGAGATATCGTCGGTGGCGAGGACCGGGGGCCCCGATCCGCGTGTTGTCCAGATCGGAGGGGTACGGATGTCCCGGTCACGTTCGAGGATCGTTGTGCTGGTCGCTGCCGGCCTGCTGGCGAGTGGATGCGCCTCCACGGTGGCCGGTTCCGCCCAAGCAGCGGGTCCGGCGAGCGCTGGTCCGGCGAGCGCTGGCACGGTGAGCGCGGGCCCGGTCAGCTCAGCCCCGTCGAGTGGAGCGAGCGCCACCCACGACCCAGCGGTTACCGGCACCGTCAGCGGGTCGGCGGAGGATCCCCAGCAGTTCTACGCCAGGATCCAGACGGCGATGAAGGGGGTCACCTCGATGTCGGGCACGATGTCGTTCCAGGGGAACGCCGGCGGAATACCGATGGACGAGTCGGGTCCGATGAAGGCGACATACCGCGATGGTGCGGTGCAGTCCATGGACATGCAGATGTCGATGACGGTGCAGGGCAACAGCATTCGGTTCAGCTTCCGGCTGGTGGGCGACAAGGCGTACATCGGTGGACCGACGATCATGAAGGCGTTGGGCGCGCAGGCATCCGGGAAGCAGTGGGCCCTGCTGGACAAGAACTCGTCGAACAAGAATCTCGCCCTGCTCGGCTCGATGATGGGCTCTATCATCAATTTCGGGCGGTCCGATGCGATGATCGCGACGATCAAGGGGGCCAAGAGCGTCACCAAGGTCGGTCCGGAGAAGGTCGGCGCCATCGACGCGACCAAGTATCAGGCGGTGATCGACCTCGGGGCGATCGGCTCCGCCCTTGCCTCCGCGATGCCCAGTCAGGTTCCGCGCACCAGCCAGGCCGGCACGTCCACGGCGCTGTACTGGATCGACGCGCAGGATCGCATCGTGAAGGCGACCAGCCAGACCGAACAGCAGGGCAAACCGCTGACCACGCGATACCTGGTCGATGCCTACAACGGGCCGGTGGACATCCAGGCCCCCGACTCGGCGACGGTCTACACCGGCTGACAGGTGCCGACGATTTGGCGCCAGGCGGCGCCGACCGGTATCGTCGGCACCGATCCACCGAAGACCGTCGGCTCCCGCACGCACTGGCCCAAGCAGTGCGTCGGGTAAAGGTCCGGGACAACCGGGCGGCCCGCGCAGGAGGACGAGGTAGACGGGCGGACGGACGCCCTTCAACGCCCCGTGCGCCCCGCGCCCGGGGCGTTCATCGTTCCCGCCGGGCCTGCGCCCGTTCCTTCGGCACAATCGGTGGCCGCAGCAGATCCGGGGCTTTCCGCCCGGTGATGGTGCCCTCACTACCCGAGCCCGATGAAGGAAGGAGCGTCAGATGGCCACTCCCGCCAAGGTTTCGATGGTTGCCGAGATCGCGGACAAGTTCCGCACCTCGAACGCTGCCGTCGTGACCGAGTACCGCGGGCTGAAGGTGTCTCAGCTCAGCAAACTCCGCAGTGATCTGGGCGCCGAGGTGTCCTACACCGTCGCCAAGAACACCCTGGTCCGCCTCGCTGCGGCCGAGGCCGGTGTCCGGGGCCTGGAGGAGATGTTCAACGGCCCGACCGCGATCGCGTTCATCACCGGTGAGCCGGTGACGGCCGCGAAGGCGTTGCGTGACTTCGCCAGGACGAACGAGCTGCTGGTGATCAAGGGCGGGTTGATGGACGGAAGGGTCCTTAACCCGTACGACGTCACCAAGCTCGCCGACCTGGAATCTCGCGAGGTCCTGCTGGCGAAATTCGCCGGCGCGATGAAGGCGAGCCTGACCCAGGCCGCGGTCCTGTTCAACCAGCTTCCCTCGCAGGTGGCGCGGCTTGCCGCGGCACTGCAGGAGAAGAAGGTGGCGGCGGGCGAGGCATCAGAAGTCGCGTCGGAAGCCGAGACCGACCCCGCTGCCGAAGTTCCGGAAGCCGCCATGGTCCCACCGGCGAACCCCGCCGATCCGTCCGCGGAGATCGATAGTGCGCCAGCCGCCGAGGCAACTGGCGACCCCAAGGCAGCCGCTGCCGACGAAAATGAAACGGCGCAGGCCGCCGAAGATTCCGACCCGGCCTGATCCGGGCCAGCACCAAGCCGGTCGGATCATCGCCCGGCTCCATGCACGACCCAGACCTGCCCCGTGTCAGTACGGGGCAATACGACGAGAAAGGAACGCCCATCATGGCGAAGCTGACCACCGACGAGTTGCTCGACGCGTTCAAGGAACTCACCCTGATCGAGCTTTCGGAATTCGTGAAACAGTTCGAAGAGACCTTCGGCGTCACCGCCGCGGCGCCGGTCGCCCAGGCCAGCTCGAACGGGCCGGCTGCTCCGGTCGAGGCCGCTGAGGAGCAGGACGAGTTCGACGTCATCCTCGAGGCTGCCGGTGAGAAGAAGGTCCAGGTCATCAAGGCCGTTCGCGAGATCGTTTCGGGTCTCGGCCTGAAGGAGGCCAAGGATCTGGTCGACGGTGCTCCGAAGGCCATCCTGGAGAAGGCTCCCAAGGAGGCCGCCGAGGCCGCAAGGGCGAAGCTGGCCGACGCCGGCGCGACCGCGACCGTCAAGTAACCCCGACCGTCAAGTAACCCGACCGTCAAGTAGCGCCGACTGTCAGGTCACCGACCCGGCTCCGGCCGATCGCAGCAGGTCAAGAAGGGACGGGCTCCTCTGGGAGCCCGTCCCTTGGCATTCCGCGGACCCTCGCCCCGGCGCGAAGCTGCTCGGCTACGGCTCCGATGTGCTCGGCTACCACACGGCCGGGTCCACCGACCACGGCTGGGGACCGCGCCGCCTGCAGGTCTTCGTGGCCGACGAGGACGTCGCCGAGGTGACCGCGCTCTGCTGGCACGATGAACCGATGGGCACAGTTCGATGGGGCATCGTCGGGCCTGGCCGGATCGCGGCGCACGTTGCGGCGGACTTCCCGCTGGTGCCCGACGCCGAGCTGGTGGCGGTCGCTTCCCGTTCCCGGCAGCGGGCAGCGGCATTTGCGAGTGAACACTCGATCGCCCGCGCACACGGTTCGTACCGGGACATCGTCGCCGACCCCGAAGTGGACGTACTGTACATCGCCACCCCGCATCCGCAACATCACGCGATCGCGCTGGCCGCGCTCCGGGCCGGCAAAGCGGTACTGGTGGAAAAGGCCTTCACTGCCACCGTCGATGGTGCGGTGAACATCATCGACACCGCCCGGGCGGCCGGCGTGTTCGCGATGGAGGCGATGTGGACCCGGTTCCAGCCGGCCGTCGTCGCTGCCAGGCAGCTGATCGCCGACGGCGCTGTCGGTGAGGTCAGGCAGGTGCAGGCAGACCTCGGCGTCGATCGGGCCTACGACCCGACAGACCGGCTGTTCGATCCGGCCAAGGGCGGCGGCGCGATGCTCGATCTCGGGGTCTACGTCGTGTCCTTCGCCCAGTACTTCCTGGGTACTCCGGACACGGTGACGGCGACCGGTTCACTGGCGCCGACCGGCGTCGATGCGGAGGTCGGTCTGCTGCTCGGCTACCTAGACGGAAGGTCTGCGGCGCTGCAGGTCTCGCTGCGCAACCCGACACCGGGGCAGGCCAGAATCTTCGGCACCGGGGGTTGGATCGACGTGCTGCCCAGATTTCATCATCCGCAGACGATCGTGCTGCATCGCAGCGGCGCCGAGCCGGAAACCATCACCCGCCCGCCGACCGGGGGTGGCTACGCACACGAGCTGATCGAAGTGACCGAATGCCTGCTCGCCGACCGCACCGAGAGCGCCGTGATGCCACTGGCCGACACCCTGGCCGTCCAGACGGTGCTGAACACCGGCTGTGAACAGCTCGGGGTGCGGCATGCCGAGGACACCTCTGTTGTCGTCTGATCAGGTCTCGGCGGCAGCTGCGAACAACGCCGACTGGTGCGAATTGATCTGCCGGGCCAATGGTGTGGCCACACAACGGAACGATCGGTGGTGGTCGGCCGCCAGCCGTTCACCAGCGCTGTATCCCGATGCGGTGACGCTGACTCCGGGCGTCGAGGTCGGGGAGCTGCTCGGCACCATCGACAACACCGACGGGGCGTCGGTGAAGGACAGCTACGGCACCCTCGAGCTCGCCGGCGCCGGATTCGGGGTGCTGTTCAGGGCGCACTGGATCATCCGTCCACCGCCGGCGCCCGCTGGCACGGCGGGACCAGCGTGGGACGAGGTGCGTGACCCTGATTCGCTCACGGAATGGGCGCACGCGCACGGAATCGGCGCCACCCTTGCACGCGCCGTGCTGGCCGATCCAGGGGTGGTCATCCTTCGACGACGATCCGCCGGCCGCACCGACGGCGGCGCCATCGGCGAACCGCAGCGCCACGGTGCTGGGCGTCAGCAACGTTTTCGGAGAGGGCGGCACCGAGCTGTGGAACGACGTCGTCGCCGCGATCCCGTCCCGATTCCGTCGACTGCCCCTGGTCGGCTACGAGCGCGGTGACGATCTCGTCCATTGCCTGGCAGCCGGTTTCGAACAGATGGGCGGCCTCAGCGTGTGGCAGAGGTAACGGGTCTACAGGACTGCGCCCGGGTTGAGGATCCCATCAGGATCGAGCGCCTTCTTGATCTTCCTGGTCAGCTCCATCACGGCCGGTCCGAGCTGATCGGGCAGCGCGTCCTTCTTCAACCGTCCGACGCCGTGCTCGCCGGTGATGGTGCCGCCCAACGACAATGCCAGCGCCATCACCTCGTTGAAAGCCAGCCGGGCTCTGCGCACCGAGTCCGGGTCGCCGCCGTCGTGCACCACCAGCGGGTGGGTATTGCCGTCACCGGCGTGGGCGACCACCGGGATGTCGACGCCGAACCTGCCGGCGATCCGCTCGATACCGGTGATCAGGGCAGGCAGCTGCGGGATCGGCACCCCCACATCCTCGAAGAGCAAGGTGCCGCGCCGCTCCAGCGCCTGGAAGGCGTTGCGTCTGGCGTGCAGGAACATGCCACCCTCGACCGGGTCGTCGGTGACGAAGCATTCCTTCGCGCCATGGAGGTCGCACGCCTGCTGCATGGCTTCGATCTCGATCCGGCGGGCCGGCCCCGGAGCATCGGACTGGCCGATCAGCAGGGCACCGGCCTCCCGGTCCAGGCCCATCCGGAACATGTCCTCGACCGCGTTGATGGAGTATCGGTCCATCAGCTCCATCATGCTCGGCCGTACCGTTGCGCCGATGGCCACCACCGCGTTGGCGGCGCATTCCACGTCGGGAAAGGACGCCACGAACGTCGCGGCCGGTGGCTGGGCGGGGAGAAGTCGCAGGATGGCCCGGGTAATGATGCCCAGCATGCCCTCGCTGCCGACGAACAGCTTGATCAGCGACAGGCCCGCGGTATCCTTGACGCGTTGCCCACCAAGGCTTATCAGCGTTCCGTCGGCCAGCACCACGTCCATTCCGAGCACGTAGTCCGTGGTCACGCCGTACTTCACGCAGCACAGGCCGCCGGCGTTGGTCGCGAGATTGCCGCCGATGGAACAGATCTCGAACGAGGACGGATCGGGCGGGTACCACAACCCTTGCAGCGCTGCCGCCTTCTTCACGTCGGCGTTGATCGCACCGGGTTCGACGATCGCGGTGCGGGTGGCGACGTCTATGACGATGTCCGTCATCCGTTCCAGACTGATCACCAGCCCGCCGGTGACGGCGGTCGAGCCGCCGGACAGTCCGGTACCGCAGCCGCGGGGGACGATGGGCACCCGATGAGCCGCGGCCCAGCGCACAGCCGCCTGCACGTCGTCGGCGTGCAGGGCCCGCACCACTGCGAGCGGAATGCCGGCGTCCGGATCCCGGGCCCAATCCTGCCGGTAGTTCTGCAGCGTTGCCGCCTCGGTCACCAGCGCTCCGGCGGCGAGGTGTGCCGCCAACTCCCGCAGCGCAGCCTCGGGCACCGGGCTCATGTCAGAGAAACTACCCCCGGATGGCACTACGGGCGCCTGCGGCGGACGGGCGAGACTTCGATGCTCGTTTTCTGGTTCGGACCGGCGGCGACGGTCAAGGGCCAGGACGCTCCCATCGGACGACGCCGAACCGGCCGAAGTCGTTGTCGAAGGAGACGATGGTGGCCCTGTGCTCGACGGCGAGCGCGGCCAGATGGGCGTCGTTGACCAGATTGCCGCCGCGGCCGACCTCGGACAACAGCTCGGCCATGATCGCCAGGTGCCGGTTCGTCGGTTCCAGGACATGCGCGGCCGGCTGCGCCATCCAGGCTTCGAGCTGGGCAACAGCGGTCGGCACCCGGAGTGGGTTCACGAAGATCGAGGAGTGTGTCGTCAAGCGCAGGAATGCCATCATCACCAACCAGCTGAATCCGACACCGCTGGCGCCGGCCAATGAGCGATCGAGCCATTCCCGCGCCTGCTGATGGTGGACCGAGTCCTGGTTGACCGCGTACACCAGGACATTGGCGTCCACGAGCTTCACCTCGCGGTCACTTGCCCAGGTCCATCTTGCGAGCCAGTTCGGCGTCCTCCAGATCCGCCACCACCCGCAACGCGCGATCCAGCTCGACCGCCGGGCTACCCAGCGACTGTGTCTTGGTCACGGACACGGTCTTGCGCCCGCGACCGTTGGCGTCGCGGATGGAATCGTTCAGGGCCCGCTTGAACGACACCCCGCGGCGCCGCATTCGCTCGCGCAAGAGCTGTTCGGTATCGCTGTCCAAGGTGACCGTCGTTCTCACCATGACAGCATAGCGTCACCGGTGCTGATAGCACGCTGTCAGATCGGCATCCTCGCATCCTCGCAGCGCCCGCGAGCACCCGCGCACAGCACCGGCGACACCGCCGACCTCGGCCGGCCGACACGGCGGCGGCTGCGGGACAATATCCCGCGCCGCGATGGGTGCGGGCGGCTGTCAGAGCCTGGTGCGAGGATCGGATCATGATCGATCATCTGGGAGTGCAGGCGGCCGACGTCGAGGCGTCGGCCCGGTTCTACACGACGGTTTTCGCGCCGATCGGCTTCACCGAAGGAGCGCGGTTCCCGTCGGAGAACGGCCCGGTAGTGGGGCTGGCCGATGCTTCAGGGAACCTGGGCTTCTGGCTCAGCCCCAGGACGAGCGACGGGGCGCCCAGTGAGAACCACGTCGCGTTCGCGGCCGGGTCGCGCGAAGACGTCGACGCCGTGCATGCGGCTGCCGCCAAGGCCGGGGTGGAGGTCCTGCACGAGCCGCGGGAATGGCCGGAATACCACCCTGGTTACTACGCGGTCTTCCTCCGCGATCCGGACGGGCACAACGTGGAGGCCGTCGTACACCGCTGAGCGCCGGCGCGCAGGGGACAACGAGGTGATCGCCGGCGATGACCCGTGATGCACGGGCGGTGAGGGCGCCCGGGTACTTGCGCCACGGGCGCCCGGAGCTTGACGTTTGCCGATTCCCGGTCCAGCATTGATGCACGACGTCGGCCATATAGCGGGCCGCGTACCCCGGTGAACCGCGGTTCGATGCGAGTGGTGTGAGGAACACCACGCTCGTACCGGCCGTACCTGGGGCCACGTCTGGACAGGCGTGCCAGAAAGCTGGTAGGCTTCGACGTTGCGCTGCCCTCCTTCCGCCGCCCTTTCCCACCCCACTCACGTCGCCCTCCGGCCGTGCTTGCCACGGCGTGTCAGGTGACCTGGTGGACCGGATCGGGGAGACGGTTCGGATCACTCCGGTGGCGCGACAGTCACCATCCGGCAGGTCCGGTCCTTGGAAGGACGCATCTTGGCAGTCAGCACGTCAGCCCAGACCACCACCCAGATCCCCTCAGGCATCACCAAACGGGTTTCCTTCGCCAAGACACGGGAGCCACTCGAGGTTCCGAATCTCCTGGCCCTGCAGACCGAGTCGTTCGACTGGCTGATCGGCGGCCAGGCCTGGCGCGATCGTCAGACCGAGCCCATCCCGTCCGGTCTGGACGAGATCCTCGCCGAGATCTCTCCCATCGAGGACTTCTCCGGCAACCTCTCGCTGAACTTCGCCGACCCGTGGTTCGACGAGGTCAAGGCCAGCGAAGCGGATTGCCGCGAGAAGGACATGACCTACTCGGCTCCGCTGTTCGTCACCGCGGAGTTCATGAACGCCGAGACCGGCGAGATCAAGTCCCAGACCGTCTTCATGGGCGACTTCCCGATGATGACCAGCAAGGGCACCTTCATCATCAACGGCACCGAGCGGGTAGTCGTCTCCCAGCTCGTCCGGTCTCCCGGCGTCTACTTCGACAAGACCCTGGACAAGGCCGCCGGCAAGGAGGTGTTCGCCGTCAAGGTGATCCCCTCGCGCGGCGCCTGGCTCGAGTTCGACATCGACAAGCGGGACACCATCGGTGTGCGCATCGACCGCAAGCGCCGGCAGCCGGTCACCGTGCTGCTGAAGGCGTTGGGCTGGGACACCGCCAGGATCGCTGAGAAGTTCGCCTGGTCGGAGGTGTTGCTGTCCACGCTGGAGAAGGACCACATCGCGGGCACCGACGAGGCACTACTGGACATCTACCGCAAGCTGCGCCCGGGCGAGCCGCCGACCAAGGAGTCCGCGGAGAACCTGCTGCAGAACCTCTTCTTCCGGGACAAGCGTTACGACCTGGCCAAGGTCGGCCGGTACAAGCTGAACAAGAAGCTGGCCCTGAACGAGCCGACCAGCGTCGGTGTGCTCACCGAAGCCGATCTCGTCGCGACCATTGAGTACCTGCTGCGCCTGCACGACGGCCAGGAGTCATGGACCACCCGTGGCCAGGACCTTCCCGTCGAGGTCGACGACATCGACCACTTCGGCAACCGTCGCCTGCGCACCGCTGGCGAGCTCATCCAGAACCAGGTCCGGGTCGGCCTGTCCCGGATGGAGCGGGTGGTCCGCGAGCGGATGACGACGCAGGACGTCGAGGCGATCACGCCGCAGACCCTGATCAACATCCGGCCGGTGGTCGCCTCGATCCGCGAATTCTTCGGCACCTCGCAGCTGTCGCAGTTCATGCAGCAGACCAACCCGCTCGACGGTCTGACCCACAAGCGCCGCCTGTCGGCGCTCGGCCCGGGTGGTCTGTCCCGCGACCGCGCATCACTCGAGGTCCGCGACGTACACCCCTCGCACTACGGCCGGATGTGCCCGATCGAGACGCCGGAGGGCCCGAACATCGGGCTGATCGGCTCGCTCGCCACCTTCGCCAGGGTCAACCCGTTCGGGTTCATCGAGACGCCGTACCGCAAGGTCGCCGGTGGCGTGGCGACCGACCAGATCGACTACCTGACGGCGGACGAGGAAGACCGGCACATCATTGCCCAGGCGAACGCCAAGCTGGACGCCAAGGGCAAGCTGACCGAAGCGAGGGTGCTGGCCAGGCGGAAGGGCGGCGAGGTCGACCAGGTCGATCCGTCCGAGGCCGACTACATGGACGTCTCGCCGCGGCAGACCGTCTCGGTGGCCACCGCGATGATCCCGTTCCTGGAGCACGACGAGGCGAACCGGGCGCTGATGGGCGCCAACATGCAGCGGCAGAGCGTCCCGTTGCTGCGCAGCGAGTCCCCGCTGGTCGGCACCGGCATGGAGAAGCGGGCCGCTGTCGACGCCGGTGACATGGTGCTGGCCGACGTCGCCGGTGTGGTCGAGGAGGCCTCCGCCGACTTCATCTCGGTGATGACCGACGACGGTGCGCACAAGACCTATCGGCTGCACAAGTTCCGTCGCAGCAACCAGGGCACCAGCTCCAACCAGCGTCCGATCGTCACCGAGGGCGAGCGGGTCGAGGTCGGCCAGGTGCTGGCCGACGGCCCGTGCACCGAGGGCGGCGAGATGGCGCTGGGCAAGAACCTGCTGGTGGCCTTCATGCCGTGGGAGGGCCACAACTACGAGGACGCGATCATCCTGTCCCAGCGCATCGTCCAGGACGACGTGCTGACCTCGATCCACATCGAGGAACACGAGATCGATGCCCGCGACACCAAGCTCGGCCCGGAGGAGATCACCCGGGACATCCCGAACGTCTCCGAAGAGGTGCTCGCCGATCTCGACGAGCGCGGCATCATCCGGATCGGTGCCGAGGTGCAGGACGGAGACATCCTGGTCGGCAAGGTCACGCCCAAGGGCGAGACCGAGTTGACTCCGGAGGAGCGGCTGCTGCGGGCGATCTTCGGCGAGAAGGCTCGTGAGGTCCGCGACACCTCGCTCAAGGTGCCGCACGGCGAGACCGGCAAGGTGATCGGTGTCCGGGTGTTCACCCGCGACGAGGAGGATGCCGAACTCCCGGCCGGGGTCAACGAGTTGGTCCGGGTGTACGTGGCGCAGAAGCGGAAGATCCAGGACGGCGACAAGCTCGCCGGCCGGCACGGGAACAAGGGCGTCATCGGCAAGATCCTGCCGGTCGAGGACATGCCGTTCCTGGCCGACGGAACCCCGGTCGACGTCATCCTGAACCCGCACGGGGTTCCGCGACGGATGAACGTCGGACAGATCCTGGAGACCCACCTCGGTTGGGTGGCCGCCCAGGGCTGGCAGATCGAGGGCACCCCTGACTGGTCGAAGAACATCGAGGCGCGGACGGCAGAGCCGTTCACCCGCACCGCGACCCCGGTGTTCGACGGCGCGTCCGAGGACGAGATCACCGGTCTGCTCGGCGTTACCACGCCGACCCGCGATGGTGACCGGCTGGTCGACACCGACGGCAAGGCGACCCTGTACGACGGCCGCTCCGGCGAACAGTTCCCGTACCCGGTGGCCGTCGGCTACATGTACATCCTCAAGCTGGCCCACCTGGTGGACGACAAGATCCACGCCCGCTCGACCGGCCCGTACTCGATGATCACCCAGCAGCCGCTGGGTGGTAAGGCACAGTTCGGTGGCCAGCGGTTCGGTGAGATGGAGTGCTGGGCCATGCAGGCCTACGGTGCCGCGTACACGCTGCAGGAGCTGCTGACCATCAAGTCGGACGACATCGTCGGCCGGGTGAAGGTATACGAGGCCATCGTCAAGGGCGAGAACATCCCCGAGCCGGGCATTCCGGAGTCGTTCAAGGTGCTGCTCAAGGAGCTCCAGGCGCTGTGCCTGAACGTGGAGGTGCTGTCCAGCGACGGCGTCACCATCGAGATGCGGGACACCGACGACGACGACCTGGAAAGGGCCGCCGCCAACCTCGGGATCAACCTGTCCCGCAACGAGGCCGCCTCGGTCGACGACCTGGTGAACTGACGACCAGACCCTGACGGAGCGGCCGTGATCCACCCGGTCCCGGCCGCTCCGCCCCCCGTCCTGAACGACGAAAACCTTTCCAGGACACCGCTTTCTACAACAAGGGACGTACCCAAGTGCTCGACGTCAACTTCTTCGATGAGTTGCGTATCGGCCTCGCGACCGCGGACGACATCCGCGCCTGGTCGCACGGTGAGGTCAAGAAGCCCGAGACGATCAACTACCGCACCCTCAAGCCGGAGAAGGACGGGCTCTTCTGCGAGAAGATCTTCGGCCCCACCCGGGACTGGGAATGCGCCTGCGGCAAGTACAAGCGGGTCCGGTTCAAGGGCATCATCTGTGAGCGCTGCGGCGTCGAGGTGACCAGGGCGAAGGTCCGCCGTGAGCGGATGGGCCACATCGAGCTGGCCGCGCCCGTCACCCACATCTGGTACTTCAAGGGTGTCCCGTCCCGGCTGGGCTACCTGCTGGACCTGGCGCCGAAGGATCTCGAGAAGATCATCTACTTCGCCGCCTACCTGATCACCTCGGTGGACGAGGCGCAGCGTCATGACGACCTGCCGACCATCGAGGCCGAGATGGGCGTGGAGCGCAAGAACATCGAGAACACCCGTGACGCGGATCTGGACACCAGGGCCAAGAAGCTGGAAACCGATCTGGCCCAGCTGGAGGCGGAGGGCGCCAAGTCCGACGTGCGCCGCAAGGTGCGCGACGGTGGGGAGCGCGAGCAGCGTCAGATCCGGGATGCCGCGCAGCGCAAGCTGGATCGCCTGGACGAGGTGCTCGACCTGTTGCGCAAGCTCAAGGTCGGCGACCTGATCATCGACGAGTTGCTCTACCGCGACCTCGAGGACCGCTTCGCGGACTACTTCTCCGGCGGCATGGGCGCAACCGCGCTGCAGAAGATCATCGCCGATTTCGACATCGACGCCGAGGTCGAGCGACTGCGCGACACCATCAAGAACGGTAAGGGTCAGCGGAAGCTGCGGGCGATCAAGCGGCTCAAGGTGGTCGCCGCATTCCAGCAGACCCAGAACTCTCCGCTGGGCATGGTGCTCGACTGCGTGCCGGTGATCCCGCCGGAGCTGCGGCCGATGGTGCAACTGGACGGCGGCCGCTTCGCCACCTCCGACCTGAACGACCTCTATCGCCGGGTGATCAACCGCAACAACCGGCTCAAGAGGCTGATGGACCTCGGCGCGCCCGAGATCATCGTCAACAACGAGAAGCGGATGCTGCAGGAGGCCGTCGACGCGCTGTTCGACAACGGCCGCCGCGGCCGGCCGGTGACCGGGCCAGGCAACCGCCCGCTCAAGTCGCTGTCCGATCTGCTCAAGGGCAAGCAGGGCCGATTCCGGCAGAACCTGCTCGGCAAGCGGGTGGACTATTCCGGCCGCTCGGTGATCGTGGTCGGTCCGCAGCTCAAGCTGCACCAGTGTGGACTGCCCAAGCTGATGGCGCTGGAGCTGTTCAAGCCGTTCGTGATGAAGCGGCTGGTCGATCTGAACCATGCGCAGAACATCAAGTCGGCCAAGCGGATGGTGGAGCGCCAGCGTCCGCAGGTATGGGACGTGCTGGAAGAGGTCATCGGGCAGCACCCGGTGATGCTGAACCGGGCACCCACCCTGCACCGGCTGGGCATCCAGGCCTTCGAGCCGCAGCTGGTCGAGGGCAAGGCCATCCAGCTGCACCCGCTGGTCTGCGCCGCCTTCAACGCCGACTTCGACGGCGACCAGATGGCCGTTCACCTTCCGCTGTCCGCGGAAGCGCAGGCCGAGGCCAGGGTGCTGATGCTCTCCAGCAACAACATCCTGTCGCCGGCGTCCGGCAAGCCGCTGGCCATGCCGTCCCTGGACCTGGTGACCGGTCTGTACTACCTCTGCGGGCTCGATCCTGAGGCCACCGGAGCGGGCCAGGTCTTCTCCTCGCCGGCCGAGGCGATCATGGCTCGTGACGCCGGCCTTGTCGGAGTCCGGGCGCCGATCAAGGTGCGGCTCAGCGGGGTCGCCCCGTCAGCCGAGGAGCTGTCGAAGCTTCCGGATGACTGGGAAGCCGGCAAGCCGTGGCTGGCCGACACCACCCTCGGCCGGGTGATGTTCAACGAGCTGCTGCCGGCCGACTACCCGTTCATCAACGAGGAGATGCCGAAGAAGCGGCAGTCGGCGATCGTCAACGATCTCGCCGAGCGGTACCCGATGTCGCTGGTCGCCCAGACCCTGGACAAGCTCAAGGAAGCCGGCTTCTACTGGGCCACCCGCTCCGGCATGACGGTCGCCATTCACGACGTCGTCATCCCACCGGAGAAGGACGCGATCCTGGCCTCGCACGAGGCCGACGTGACCAAGGTCGAGCGGTCCTACCAGCGCGGCAACCTCAGCCACGCCGAGCGGAACGCCGACCTGGTGCGGATCTGGGAGAACGCCACCAAACAGATCGAGGCGGCGCTGCCTGGCGCGTTCCCGAAGAACAACCCGATCTACAACCTGCTGGCGGCCGGCGCCGCCGGCAACTGGATCCAGGTGCGGTCGCTGGCCGGCATGAAGGGTGTGGTCGCCAACTCCCGCGGCGAACAGATCCCGCGGCCGATCCGGTCCTCGTTCCGCGAGGGCCTGTCGGTGCTCGAGTACTTCATCAACACCCACTCGGCGCGGAAGGGCCTGGCGGACACCGCGTTGCGGACCGCAGAGTCCGGCTACCTGACCCGGCGCCTGGTCGACGTCAGCCAGGACGTGATCGTCAGGGAGAACGACTGCGGCACCGAGCGAGGCGTCGATCTCCCGATTGCCGAGACGTACGCCGACGGCAGCGTGCATGTTCACGAGCATGCCGAGACTTCGGTGGAGGCCAGGATCGCCTCCGTCGACGTGGTGGATCCGCGGGGCTCCAAGGGCGGGGTCATCATTCCGGCCGGCACCGACATCCGCTCCGAGCACATCGAAGCCGCTGTTGCCGCCGGGGTGACCGTCGTCAAGGTGCGTTCGGTGCTCACCTGTGAGACGGCCATCGGTACCTGCGCGTCCTGCTACGGCAGGTCGCTGGCCACCGGCAACCTGGTGGACGTCGGTGAGGCGGTCGGCATCGTCGCAGCACAGTCCATCGGCGAGCCGGGAACGCAGCTGACCATGCGTACGTTCCAGACCGGTTCCGCGTCGGGTTCCTCCGACATCACCCAGGGTCTGCCGCGGGTGCAGGAGCTGTTCGAGGCACGCATCCCGAAGGGCAGGGCGCCGATCGCGGACGCCGCCGGACGGGTCCAGCTCGACGACAGCGACAAGTTCCTGAAGATCACCATCATCCCGGACGACGGGAGTGACGAGGTCGTCTACGAGAAGCTGCCGAAGGCGCAGCGGCTGGCGACGATAGCCGTCGACGGCTCGGAGCGACTCATCGCCGACGGCGATCAGGTGGAGGTCGGCCAGCAGCTGCTGGAAGGCAACGCCGATCCGCACGAGGTGCTGCGGGTGATGGGCGCTCGACAGGTGCAGCTGCACCTGACCAGCGAGGTGCAGAACGTGTACCGCGCGCAGGGCGTCTCGATCCATGACAAGCACATCGAGGTGATCGTCCGGCAGATGCTCCGCCGGGTGACGGTGATCGACTCCGGTTCCACCGAGTTCCTGCCGGGTGCGGTGATCGAGCGCGGCGAGTTCGAGCACGTCAACCGCAGGACGATGGCGGAGGGCGGCGAGGCTGCCGCCGGGCGTCCGGTGCTGATGGGTATCACCAAGGCGTCGCTGGCGACCGACTCGTGGCTCTCGGCGGCCTCCTTCCAGGAGACCACCAGGGTCCTGACGGACGCCGCGATCAACGCCAAGAGCGACAAGTTGGTGGGTCTGAAGGAGAACGTCATCATCGGCAAGCTGATCCCGGCCGGTACCGGCATCGCCCGGTACCGCGACATCTCGGTCAACCCGACCGAAGAGGCCCGGGCAGCTGCCTATGCATTGCCGACGTTCGATGACACCTACTACTCCGGCGACTTCGGTAGTGGAGTCACGGGCGCCGCGGTGCCGCTGGATGACTACGACATGGGTCGCGACTACCGCTGACCAGGGGTATCCGCTGTGCGGTGACCCCGGCCAGTGAGCTTGCGCGTGACTGCCGAAAGGGCCGGTTCCCACTGGGAACCGGCCCTTTCGTTGCTAGGGAGCAGGGGTTCTCCGGCCTTTCATGTCCGCAGAGCGTCGACCGTCGCGGCGTCGACGTCCAGGACGACGGTGTGGTAGCTGTCGATCGGGGCCAGTACAGCATCACGCGGCCCGGTTCGCCAGTCGTCACTGCCGTAGAAGTCCTCTTCCTGCCGGTCGCGTTCCCGGATGCTGGCGAACGCGCGCATGAGGTAGGCGTGCTCACCGTCGTCGGCCACCACCGACGGTCCGCTGGCCACCACGTCGATGCCGTACCGGTCGAGCAGTGGGCGTGCCTTGGCCAGCGCACCCAGGAACTCCTCCAACCGATCGGGCAGCACCTTGTAGGTACGGATCTCCAAGATCATGGGCAGCAGTGTGCCAGCGCGGCGGTATCTGGTGCGCGCGGGCGTCACACCTGGTGCGCGCGGGCGTCACACCCGGAGGACCTGCGGCCCCAGGACCGAGTAGCGGTGGGCGTCATGGGCGGGCAGCGCGTTATCGGTGATGAGCGCCTCGAACTCCGATACATCGGCGAACCGGCAGAAGCTGGTGACGCCGAACTTGGTGTGTACCCCGACGAACAGGCGCCGGCGAGCCGAGTGGGCTGCGGTTCGCTTGACGGCGGCGACGGCGGGGTCGGGGGTGGTCAGACCGTGTTCGCGGGAGATGCCGTTGGCGCCCAGGACAGCGAGATCGATGACCAGCTCGGCGAGCATCGAGGTGGCCCAGTGGTCGACGCTGGCCAGGGTGCGTCCACGTACCCGACCGCCCAGAATGATCACCGTGTGCTGCGAGCTGAGAGCCAGCAACCCGGCCGAGGTCAGCGACGAGGTGACCACAGTCAACGGACGCTGCACCATGGCCAGCTGCTCGGCAATCAACTGGGGTGTGTAGCCCTCGTCCAGGTAGACGGTTTCGGCGTCATCCAGCTGCTCGACGGCGGCTGCGGCGATCCGGTGCTTCTCCGCCACCCGGCTGCCGGACCGGCGATCGATGCTGGTCTCGTAGCCGGCGCTCTCCACCGGATAGGCGCCGCCATGAGTCCGGCGGATGAGTCCGTGATCCTGGAGCAGCTTGAGGTCGCGGCGGACGGTTTCGGTGGCCACATCCAGCCGCTCGGCCAACTCGGCGACACCGATATGACCGGTCCCACGTGCGTGGTCGAGGATCAGCCGTCGCCGCTGTTCACCTGCCTTGACCGACAAGGTGTCTCCCTCCGCGCCGAGGACCCGCGTCCCGCCCTGCAAGCAGCGAACCAGTCGGAAAGCGGGAGTTCCCGCCCGAACCAGTGGCACGCCCCACAGACAGAATGCCGGATGCCGTCCGGTGCTGCCACATCCGTCGACCTGAGCGATGCGCGGGTCCGACCGCACAGAACTCCATCCAGCACGTTGCCGGACGCGGGGTTCTGCCGTTCGTTCTCTGCCAGCGGGGCTTCCTGCGAACAGATTCAGTGGATACCACCGACTGAGTTGCTGTTATCGGCCGAGACTGTTCGCCAGAGTGAGCACCGGCTGGCCGCCCGGCCCGGCGAGGACTCCTCCGCTGGCTGGGGTGGTCTGCTACCCGGGTGATCACGCGGTAGACTGGGCGTCGAGTACCCAGCGCTGTGATCCGGTCTGCCCCCGCTGCTTCCGTCGGCCCTCGGCCAGGGAGGTGCGCGGATCAGTGGAGACCGGATCGGCGGAGTCGACAGCCGATCATCGTTGTCACCCGTCCGGCATCCGCCCTCGCGAGTTCTGCCTCGTCGGCCCCGAAGGTTCCGCGCCGGAACCCCAGCGGTCGTCGTTCCGGTAGTGTTCGCGTTCGGCCAGTACCTGCTGGGTCCTTGTCGCATGCTCAGCGCTGTCGGGTTCAGCGCTGGCGTCGACCGAGTGCCGCCCAGTTCGCGCTCCGGGTAGTCCCCGGAATCCGAGGGGCGTCGCTCGCCCAGTCCGCACGCCGTGGAGGCGGACGGACGCCGGTGGATGGCCCGCCAGAGCCGCCGGCGACCACGCCCGAACCGTCGCACAGCCCGAACCGTCACACAGCCGGAAGACAGGAAGAAGCAGCCACCAGATGCCCACGATCCAGCAGTTGGTCCGCAAGGGCCGCCAGGACAAGATCACCAAGTCCAAGACACCGGCACTCAAGGGTTCCCCGCAGCGCCGCGGTGTGTGCACCCGCGTCTATACCACCACCCCGAAAAAGCCGAACTCGGCCTTGCGGAAGGTCGCGAGGGTCAAGTTGACCTCGCAGATCGAGGTCACTGCCTACATTCCTGGTGAGGGACACAACCTGCAGGAACACTCCATCGTGCTGGTCCGTGGCGGCCGGGTGAAGGACCTGCCCGGAGTTCGATACAAGATCATCCGCGGATCGCTCGACACCCAGGGTGTCAAGGGACGGAAACAGGCCCGCAGCCGCTACGGCGCGAAGAAGGAGAAGAGCTAATATGCCGCGCAAGGGACCCGCTCCGCGTCGGCCACTGGTCGCCGACCCGGTGTACAACTCGCCCATGGTCACCCAGCTGGTGAACAAGGTGCTGCTGGACGGCAAGCGGTCGATCGCCCAGTCCATCGTCTACGGCGCCCTGGAAGGTTGCCGTGACAAGACCGGCACCGATCCGGTCGTCACTCTCAAGCGTGCGCTGGACAACGTCAAGCCATCGCTGGAGGTCAAGAGTCGTCGCGTCGGTGGCGCCACCTACCAGGTTCCGATCGAGGTCCCGGCTCGCCGGCAGACCACCCTGGCACTGCGCTGGCTGGTCGGCTATTCCAAGGCCCGTCGGGAGAAGACGATGACCGAACGGCTGATGAACGAGCTGCTCGACGCGAGCAATGGCCTAGGCGCTGCCGTCAAGCGACGCGAGGACACGCACAAGATGGCCGACTCGAACAAGGCGTTCGCGCACTACCGCTGGTAACCGGGCTGCGACGGGCGGACGGAGATCCGTCATCCGCCGCCCGTAGTCCGGCTCGAAAGACCAAGATCCACGATCGACACATCGACAGACAAGAAGGATCGCAGTGGCTTCCAAGGCCCTCGACAGGACCCGCAACATCGGCATCATGGCGCACATCGATGCCGGTAAGACCACCACCACCGAGCGGATCCTGTTCTACACAGGTATCAACTACAAGATCGGTGAGGTCCACGACGGCAACGCCACCATGGACTGGATGGAGCAGGAGCAGGAGCGCGGCATCACCATCACCTCCGCGGCGACCAAGACGTCGTGGAAAGACCACACCATCAACATCATCGACACCCCCGGGCACGTCGACTTCACCGTCGAGGTCGAGCGGTCCCTGCGGGTGCTCGACGGCGCCGTCGCCGTCTACGACGGAGTGGCCGGCGTCGAGCCGCAGACCGAACAGGTCTGGCGGCAGGCCGAGAAGTACCACGTTCCGCGGATGTGTTTCGTCAACAAGCTCGATCGCACCGGTGCCAACTTCTTCCGTTGCGTGGAGATGATGGTGGATCGGCTCAAGGCCACCCCGGCGGTGCTGCAGCTGCCGATCGGCGCCGAAGGGGACTTCATCGGCGTCGTCGACCTGATGACGATGAAGGCTCTCACCTGGCGCGGCGAGACCGACCTGGGAGAGGCGTACACGGTCGAGGACATTCCGGCCGAGCTGCAGGCGCAGGCCGCCGAGTACCGCGAGAAGCTGGTCGAGGTGATCAGCGAGAACGACGACGAAGCCATGGAGTCCTACCTCGAGGGAACCGAACTACCCGTCGCCGAGCTCAAGGCGGCGCTGCGCAGGGCCACCATCGCGTCGAAGGTGAACCCGGTCGTCTGCGGGTCCGCGTTCAAGAACAAGGGTGTGCAACCGATGTTGGACGCCGTCGTCGATTACCTGCCGTCGCCGGTGGACGTCGGTGCCGTGCACGGCACTCTGCAGGACGGCGTGACCCCGGCCGAGCGCGAACCGGACCCCACCGTGCCGTTCTGCGGGCTGGCGTTCAAGGTCGCCACCGACCCGCACCTGGGCAAGCTGACCTTCGTCCGGGTCTATTCGGGCACCCTGAACACCGGCACCCAGGTGGTGAACGCCACCAGGGACCGCAAGGAACGGATCGGCAAGATCTACCAGATGCACGCGAACAAGCGTGAGGAGCTGGCCAGCGTCTCGGCCGGCGACATCTGCGCCGTGATGGGTCTCAAGCAGACCACCACCGGCGAGACGCTGTCCGACCCGGCGAACCCGATCGTGCTGGAGTCGATGACCTTCCCGGACCCGGTGATCTCGGTGGCCATCGAGCCCAAGACCAAGGCGGACCAGGAGAAGCTGGGCACCGCGATCCAGAAACTCGCCGAAGAGGACCCGACGTTCAAGGTCCAGAACGACGAGGAGACCGGCCAGACCGTCATCTCCGGAATGGGCGAGCTGCACCTGGACATCCTGGTCGACCGGATGCGCCGCGAGTTCAGGGTCGAGGCGAACATCGGCAAGCCGCAGGTCGCCTACCGGGAGACCATCCGCGGAACGGTCGAGCGACTGGATTACACCCACAAGAAGCAGACGGGTGGGTCCGGGCAGTTCGCCAAGGTGCAGATCAAGGTCGAGCCGCTGGACATGACGGCATCGGAGGGTGCCACCTACGAGTTCGTCAACGCGGTCACCGGTGGTCGCATCCCGCGGGAGTACATCCCGTCGGTCGACGCCGGCGCCCAGGACGCGCTGCAGTACGGCATCCTGGCCGGCTACCCGATGCTCGGCGTCAAGCTCACCCTGCTGGACGGTGGCTACCACGAGGTGGATTCCTCGGAGATGGCGTTCAAGATCGCCGGTTCCATCGCGATCAAGGAGGCCGTCCGCAAGGCGCAGCCGGTGATCCTGGAGCCGATGATGGCCGTCGAGGTCGTCACCCCGGAGGAGAACATGGGTGACGTGATCGGCGACCTGAACTCGCGTCGCGGGCAGATCCAGTCGATGGACGAGCGAGCCGGCGCCCGCGTCGTCCACGCGCTGGTGCCGCTCAGCGAGATGTTCGGCTACGTCGGCGATTTGCGGTCGAAGACTCAGGGTCGGGCCAGCTACTCGATGCTGTTCGACAGCTACTCGGAGGTTCCGCAGAGCGTCTCCAAGGAGATCATCGCCAAGGCCACAGGGGAGTGAGGACCCGGAGCGGGCGCAAGCGAATGAGGAGCGGAGTTCGTTCGGGGCCGAGCGACCGCGCCGCGAAAGCCACCGGCGGATGACGGAGGTGAGCGACGGGTTCAAGTCCCCTCGCTCATCAGCCACGCCGAGTGCCACACCACAGACGAGACGGCGCAGGGAAACAACCTGGCCGTCATCGGGTCCGGACAGACGTCCGGTCCAGATATACCCAGTCGTCACCCCACACGGTGACACCCAGTCCTGAGGAGGACCGCAGTGGCGAAGGCCAAGTTCGACCGCAGCAAGCCGCACGTCAACATCGGAACCATCGGTCACGTTGACCACGGCAAGACCACCCTGACCGCAGCCATTTCGAAAGTGCTGGCGGAGAAGTTCCCCGACGTCAACAAGGCCGCTGCGTTCGACGAGATCGACAAGGCGCCGGAGGAGCGCCAGCGCGGCATCACGATCAACATTTCGCACCAGGAGTACACCACCGCGAAACGGCACTACGCGCACGTGGACGCTCCGGGTCACGCCGACTACATCAAGAACATGATCACCGGTGCGGCCCAGATGGACGGCGCGATCCTGGTGGTCGCCGCCACCGACGGCCCGATGCCGCAGACCAAGGAGCACGTGCTGCTGGCCCGCCAGGTCGGCGTCCCCTACATCCTGGTCGCCCTGAACAAGGCCGACATGGTCGACGACGAGGAGATCCTGGAGCTGGTGGAGCTCGAGGTCCGTGAACTGCTGGCCTCCCAGGACTTCGACGAGGACGCCCCGGTGGTGCGCACCTCAGGGCTGAAGGCTCTGGAGGGCGACCCGGAGTGGGTCAAGACCGTCGTAGAGCTGATGGACGCGGTCGACGAGTCGGTCCCGGATCCGGTCCGGGACACCGACAAGCCGTTCCTGATGCCGATCGAGGACGTCTTCACCATCACCGGTCGTGGCACCGTCGTCACCGGCAAGATCGAGCGCGGCGTGCTCAAGGTCAACGAAGAGGTCGAGATCGTCGGCATCAAGCCGAAGTCGTTCAAGACCACCGTCACCGGCATCGAGATGTTCCGCAAGCTGCTCGACACGGCGCAGGCAGGCGACAACGCCGGTCTGCTGCTGCGTGGCACCAAGCGGGAAGAGGTCGAGCGCGGCCAGGTGGTGGTGAAGCCGGGTTCCATCACTCCACACACCGACTTCGAGGCCCAGGTCTACATCCTCGGGAAGGACGAGGGTGGCCGGCACACGCCGTTCTTCAACAACTATCGCCCGCAGTTCTTCTTCCGTACCACCGACGTGACGGGCGTGGTGACCCTTCCCGAGGGCACCGAGATGGTCATGCCCGGCGACACCACCGAGATGAACGTAAAGCTGATCCAGCCGATCGCCATCGAGGAGGGCCTGCGCTTCGCCATCCGCGAGGGCGGCCGCACCGTCGGAGCCGGATCCGTCACCAAGATCAACGCCTGACGTCGACCTGCTGGAGGTTGAGCGTTCAGGTGTGCTCGAACGGGAGCTCCGGTGTGTGCTGGAGTTGAGCGTTCGGGTGTGCGCTCGAGCTCAGCGTTCCGGTCTGCTCGAGTTGAGCGTTCGGTCTTGCTCGAGTTGGCCATCCCGGACTGCGCCAATTGAGTGATCCGCGGGTTCGACACGTACCAGAGACCCCGTCCGGCCACCTGCCGGGCGGGGTCTCTGGTCCCCTCGTCCACGCCCGCGCTCTTGGCGAACAGTTTCAGTGGATACCACCGACTGGGTTGTTGTTATCCGCTGAAACTGTTCGCCAGAGCGATCACCGGCAGGACGCTCCCGGCCTTGGACACGTCAGGCCGGCTCTGGCAGCCGGTTCCACGGCGGTGCAATAGCGTTCCCTCTGATGGCACCCATCTCGACGAGTCGGCGCCGAGATCTGCAGGCCCGCGCGATCCTTTCGGCCAGTCGTCCGGGATCCCGCAAGTCGGCCCAGGTCACCCGGATCACCAGCCACCCCAGCTCGGTGAGCAGCACTTCGCGGGCCTTCTCCTCCAGCACCGCTTGGGTGACGTCCTGCCCAGGCTTCAACAGCTCGCGATACTTGCCCCTGCCGTCGAACTCCACCAGCACCCCGTACCGCAGGAAAGCCAGATCGACGCGGGCGACGAATCGGTCCCCGTCGTCACGGATCTCAACCTGCAGGGTGGGCTCCGGCAGGCCCCGACCCATCAGGCCAAGCCGCAGGAGACTTTCCTCTGGACTCTCTGCGCGCGCATCCAGCAGCCGCAGCGCCCGCCACGCCCGCGCGGATCCCTTGTGGCATCGCGCTTCCCGCAGGGCGTCCAAGATCTCGGACCACGAGGTGATGTGCCCGTGCAGGGCCGCGTCTCCGGCCGCCACCGTGGTGTCAATCGCCGACGTGCGTCCCAAGTCGACCAGAGTCCTGGCCACCGAGGTGAGATCCACTCCTTCGAGGATCATCCTGAACTTCCCCGGTAGTTCGCCGGCATGCACCCAGCGAGTGGCGGTGCGTCGTCCGCCGCCGGTGCCTGGACGGGTCAGGTGAACGATGGCCCGGTC